>Ga0307955_1000415_pt1 | contig 23673 bp, 25 predicted proteins | sample OrgLakmetagen439_FD_201819 | JGI IMG/M metagenome (GOLD analysis project Ga0307955, IMG submission 201819) | Saline water microbial communities from Organic Lake, Antarctica - #439 | ecosystem: Environmental > Aquatic > Non-marine Saline and Alkaline > Saline | place: Antarctica: Organic Lake...
AGGCGCAGCCGTAATCCGACAACCAAGCAGGACATGCAGGCCGAATCTGTCGGATTACGGCTGCGCCTAATCCGACCTACGAGAGCCAGGGTTTTATGCAGCAGATCACTGTGGACATCATCATTAGCCCGGACGAGTGGATTAAGCTTTACCAAGGCAGTGCCACTGATGTCCACACCACGTCCCGGGACGGACGCTCTGTCCGCTTCCCGGCCCGTATTCTTTCCCGCTTTTATCTGCAGAACGGAATCCGTGGCAGCTTTCGCATCCTGTTTGATGGCCAGGGCAAATTCGTAAGCGTAGAACGCTTGGCGTAGGTCAGATCGTCTGCAAACATCATCCCACAATCCCTGTAAACCCGCGTGAAAACTCACTACAATGGCGCCCTGCACGAATTTCGATCACCTGTTGGACATAGACTGATGCGAATTATCCTTGCCCCGATGGAAGGTCTGGTTGACGCACCCATCCGCGAGACACTGACAGGTGTGGGCGGCATTGACCGCTGCGTTACAGAATTCATTCGTGTCACCCATGGCATGCTTCCACCCCGCGTTTTCTACAAATTTGCACCTGAGCTGGGCAATCAATGTCAGACCCGCGCCGGCGTGCCGGTTGCGGTGCAATTGCTGGGTTCGGACCCGGAGCAGATGGCCCTTCATGGTGCCAAAGCGGTTGAATTAGGCGCCACCCAGGTCGATATCAACTTTGGCTGTCCGGCGAAGACCGTGAACAAGCATAAAGGCGGTTGCGTGCTTATGCGGGAGCCGGAACTGATGCACGGCATTACCGCCGCCGTTCGCAAAGCGGTACCTTTTGGTACGCCCGTGACTGCGAAAATGCGGCTTGGGTATGACGACCGCTCCATGGGTGTGGCCTGTGCGCAGGCCCTGGAAGCCGCCGGGGCATCCGAAGTTGTGGTGCATGCAAGAAGTAAAGTGGATGGCTATAAACCGCCCGCTTACTGGGAAGAGGTCGCGAAAGTGCGGGAAGCGGTCAATACCCACGTGATTGCCAATGGCGAAATCTGGACGGTTGCGGACTATTGGCGATGTCGTGAGGTCACCGGCTGCGAAGATGTGATGATCGGTCGCGGCCTGATCGCTCGTCCGGACTTGGCAAGGCAAATCCGCGCCAGCCAGCGTCAGGAAGTGGTTCCAGAGCTAAGCTGGCCGGAGGTTGTGCACCTTATCAATGACTACGCCGCTGCGCTCAAGACGCGACTGGAAGACAGATTCGTGACAGGGCGCATCAAACAGTGGCTCAACTATCTTCGACGCGGTTATGCCGAGGCAGAGGCGCTCTGGCCGACCGCCAGAAAGATCCGTGAGGTTCCTCCGATGCTTGCCTGCCTCAAGCAGCCGCTTGCCGATAGTCGCGCTGCGTAAACAGGCACAGATGCCCGTTCTGCTCAGCCTTCGTTTTCCATCTCCGGCGAATAACCTCCCATTGCAGCAGAGCGATTAAGCCGTGCGCGCCTAGCCATAGCTTCGTGCGCCGCCTCACGGTTCGACAGGTCACCCTTCCAGGCATGCTGAGCCGGTTCCTGCAGCGCCCGTCCGTAGGAGAAGGTCATGGTCCAGGGTAAATCTGGGTGCTGATTCATCGCGCTGAGGTTCAACGTTGCCTCTTCCGGTGTCTGGCCGCCGGAAAGGAAGAAAACGCCAGCCACGGCGGCAGGCACACAGCGGCGATAAGTGCGAATCGTCATCTGTGCCACTTGCTCGGGAGACGCCTTCAGGGATTCGTTACCCGGGGTGATCATGCTCGGCTTCAGAATCATGGTCTCGAGGTTCACGCGGTGCAGGGTTAGGGCACTGAAAACACCACGAATTACCTGCTCACCGACCTCTGCCGCGCGCTCAATCGAGTGATCGCCGTCAATCAAAACCTCCGGTTCGACAATGGGCACAATGCCCAGAGACTGGCAGATGGCTGCATAACGGGCCAGGGTTTCAGCGTTTGCGCGGATGGCCAGCTCCGAAGGCAGGGAATCGGTGATATGAAACACACAGCGCCATTTGGCAAATCGGGCCCCAAGCTCTTTTGCCGCAGCAAGTCTGGCCTCAAGACCGTCCAGCCCGAAAGTGATTTCCTCATCCGGCGCGTTGGCAAGAGGGCCCTTTCCCTTGTCTACCTTAATGCCGGGCACAATGCCCTGTCTGGCCAGCAGTTCCGGCATGGGGATGCCGTCAAGGCTATGTTGCTCAAGGGTCTCTTCAAAAAGGATGACGCCACTGATGTATTCATTCAGCCCGGGTGCCGAGAAGATAATGCTACGGTATTCTTGGCGCATGGCTTCCGTGGATTCCACACCAATCGCTTTGAAGCGCTTGGCAATGGTCGGGTGGCTCTCGTCTGCAGCAAGAACGCCTTTGCCGGGCTGCGCCAGCTCACGAATCGTCGCCTGCAATTCTTCCTGAATCGTCATGCCGGAATTCTCCTCTCAATAATTTGGGTCTGATAGCTTTGCCAGAGTCTACCAATAAAAACGAACCTCAGTGAGGGGCGTTAGTTCGGTTACTGTGAGCACTCGATTATGCCGAAGTACTGCGGTGATTATCTGAATGCAGTATTGAAGGTGCGCTTTTGTTATTTATTACATTTTTCCCACAATAAACAACCTGATCAATGGGAAAAAGTTGTCAAATAGAGCTATATTGTTGAGGATAATTCAACCGACTGCACCTCGTTATGCACAAAGGAGACAAACATTGGTGGTTGCTTCCCGCATGGACAAAGCTTTTTACAGATCCGTGAAAGCCAGGATGTTGCTGGTCGGGCTGACGACATTTTTAACCTGCATTCTCGTGTATGGCGAATATGCTCGCGCTGTCGATTCGCGCCCGCTAGACGGCGAAGCCCTCCAGATGCGTACTCTGGAGAATCCCCCGCTGGCGTATACCGATGAGAATGGAAACATCATCGGGATTCTGGTGGAGGGTATTCGCGAGGCAGTACGCCGGACTGGGTACGAGGTAGAATTCAGAATCGATCCTTGGAAACGGGTGCTCAAAGAAGTTTCTTTGGGCAACGCCGATGCCGCCTTTAATGCGGGTAAGACCCTAGAGCGGCAAACCTGGGGGCTCTACCATAAGTCAGTATTGATGGACGAGACCTACGTATTCTTTGCCCGGGAACCCAAGGCGCTGTCCCGGGATCTTGAAGAAGCCTCCGAATTGCGAGTGGGTATCCAGTTAGGCTATTACTACGGGGAACGTTTTGATCGCCTGCTGCAGAACCCGCCTTTCCGGGCTTTGGAAGTGTCTCAAACCATTCCCCGCAACCTGCAGCTTCTGAGGGCTAATAGAACCGATGTATTTATCGGGGATCTCCTGCCCACCACGTACTATGTCAAAGAACTGGGGCTGGAGGACGAGATCCACATCGTGCGGGAAAAGGAATCCGGACTGCCCCTCGTGGTGTCTACTTCGCCCACCTATGTGGCGTTCTCCCGGCGTCGTATCGATCCGGACTATGTCTTGGCCTTCGATGAAGCGCTGGAATCCATGAAAGCAGATTCCACCTTTGACGCCATACTCGACAAATATCAGATGAATGTCCCCGAATTGCCCGACACTCCCTGAAACCCGGCATCGCCCGCACTGCCTGCGTTCTCTGCGATCGCCAAAAGCGGGCGATTGCGGGTTTCACACTGATACCATGAACCAGCCCGCCAGGTTGCGAAGGTGCATTGGCGTCTCGCCAAGCTGGGTTTCCCTGGAGGTTGGGGCCGAGTATTGCTGTTTGAGACCGGCCAGCTTCAACTCTGTATGGCGCAATGCAACCGCCGCACTGAAAACCGCTGGGCACGGTTTTAATGTGGGAGGCGGTAAAGCCCACTACCAAAAGCAGAAAGCCAGCGAACATCATGGTGCGCCCTTAGCGTAGTTTTACCATTACGAGTCGTTTACCGATGCTTTCGTAAATACAGTTTCAGAATCCCCCTGACCATTTTCATCGCCGGAATATCGGTGTCGCCGTCGCCAAAATAGATAACGTGATCGAATGGGAAGGGCCGATCTCCGGGTTCGATGTATTCCCCATGCTTTTGCAGCCTTTCAGGGGTCAGCTCAGGCTGCCCGTCAACATCGCGGGCCCTCAGTGGCAGCTCTCCCAAGTAGGTGAGTATCTAGTTTTCTGAGAGTAACTTTATGAGAAGTAGCACGCCAATGATTACTGGTTGGTGGACCAAATAAATTAGCAGGCTATGTTGCCCCGGTTTGGCGAATTCTCGCTGGTAGGGTGCATTGGCTAGCGGATCCTTCTCTAGCCAGCGGCTATGCCCTATGGCTATGCCTATCCAAATCGCGCTGAGCCAGGGGATCAGCGGGACAAAATCGTTTGGACGCCATGGCAAAGCAGGAAACAACTCATAGTACGGCCACCTGACGACGGCATACCCGAAATAAGTCGCAAGCAGGAGTGCTGCCGCCGCCAAAAGCGCTATACGAGGCGCATTTATCAGTGGTATGGATAATACGGTGGCCACCGCAATGAAGTGGAGGATTCCGAAGTAGATCCAGTTTTCGGGATACATCGCATAAGAAACGCCTGAAACAAGGATGGCACCAGAAGTGATTTGAATGAGTCGGCGTAAAAAGCTTCCCCATTTCATGAAATCAGCATGTGCGTAAACCATCCCTATTCCTACGCACAATAAAAACAGCGTCACAATAACTTCTCGCCACTGCCGCCAGCCAGGGCCGTAAGGGATGTTCCAATCGTGATATTCAAAGGTCCGTAAATCGTAAATAAAATGAAATGCGACCATTAACACGATTGCTAACGTACGGGTCAGATCGACAGTAACGTTACGCGAGCTTTGTCTCATATTTTCAGCCAGAGAGCGATCCGTGCCTTGACGTGAGGTGTCTGGCGCCGATGCAGAGCGGCGACCAGGTTAGGTATAGCGTGCAACCGTAATTTCATTGAGCGGTATAGCCCCCATCTATAACCAGCTCACTGCCAGTCACAAATTTAGATTCGTCTGAGGCAAGATAAAGAACACCATAGGCAATGTCGTCTGGCTCGCCGACATGTCCAATAGGATGGCGACTGTCAAGGTGCTTCCTGAATGCTTCAACTCCCTCAGGTGACCCTTTTGCGAGTCCTTCTACGAGGGGTGTCCAGATAAAGCCAGGGTGTACTGAATTGATTCTGATGTTGTCTTTTGCATAAAACAGCGCATCGTTCTTGCTCATCAGCCGAACGGCACCTTTAGACGCATGATATGGCGGAAGATCTCCAGCACCTATGACGCCATAAATAGAAGACATGTTAATAATGCTTCCACCGCCAGCCTTCTGCATGTATGGGATTGCATGTTTAGCACAGAAGAAAACGCCTTTAACGTTTACATCTATAACGTTGTCCCATTCCTCTTCGGTTATCTCGTGGGTCGGTTTATTCACCCCGGCGATACCTGCATTGTTGACCAGTATATCAACCTTACCAAATTCGCCAGCAATACTCGCAAAAACGCTTATAACCTCTTTTTCCTTTGTGGTATCAAGTTGCCAGAATTTAGCGATCCCACCGAACTCTTCAATCTCGTTGATGAGATTTTGGGCTTCATCGCCGATGATATCGACTATTGCTATCTTTGCTCCTTCTTTTGCCAATCGCAGGGAAGTTGCGCGGCCTATTCCTAGTACGCCCCCCGTTACGACAGCGACTTTACCTTCTACTCTGTTCATAGTTAGTTCCTTCTATCATTAATGGCCTAGCCACCACCCAATGTGAAACGAATCTCAACACTTGTGGTAACTCTTCGGCTAGTCTTTTTTGTCTATCGTTAGCTCAATAGATTTGCTATCCCCAGCAAACCACTTCTGAACATACAAAGTACCCACGATAGGAGCAGTTCCTTCATCAGGGACCTCCTTATAGCGAACACTGTTTTTTGTTTCTTTTTCGTACTCAAACATTACTACTTTCTTCGACATAAAATGTTCCTCATAACTAACGTAGGAAGCACTTGGAGTAAGGGGCTTGTCTTATTCAGGTTTTTGTACCGGAAGCCTCACCTGTTTTTTCTTGCGACCACCCAATGCGAAACGAATCAACGACACCCACAACCCAAAAAATAACCAACAACAGAGACGAGATATCGACAAGTTGACCGTTACTCCCCGCCAACTGCTGAGATACCAATTCAGTGATTTTGGTGACAGCAAAAGGAATCTCACCACTTTGAATTTGTGCACTCAATCGTTGGGCAATATCAATGACAGCCGTCAGCAAAAAATAAAGGCAGATTATTGATGCGCCTGACAGTAGCGAACCTTGCAGCGGCTTCTTTAACCAGAAATGCCCAATGCCTGGAAATACCAAGGCTGATAACAGAGCCGCTTTCAGCGATTTATTCATAATTTGTACAAACGCTTGTTGATGATGGAGCCAACAGAAACACAATGCCTGGTCATGCCTTGTGTCCCATCTCTGACCGGGAGCGAAGCGGCGTGATCCTAGATTGTAGGCTACAGACTGAATTACCGGAGCTGGCTGTCTTTACTGCCCCGACGATTTATTCCGCTCTTACTAACTCCCCCGGCCTCTGAGTTCGACTGGCAGGATACGCAAAGCTGCGCGCCTGGAATAGCGGCACGTCTTGCCTCTGGAATAGCAGAACCACACTCGACGCAAAACTCGGCACTTTCTCCGGACCGGATATTGCTACGCGCCTGTTCCACTGCATCTTCTACGGTAGCATCAATTTGATCTTGCACTGCCCCATCACGAGCCCAACCTCCCGCCATCTCTAAAACCTCTTATCTTGTAGAAAACCCCTCGAGCATTTTTGCGATGATGTTCCCTAGCCTTTTCTGCAGCCCCAACGCTAAACGAATCGGCGCGTCCCACGCGTCGGCCTTAAGTATCTCGTGTACGCCCAGCATGGGCATGAACTAATGGGGTGAAAGTCTCCTGTGGGAAGATTACCGTTCAGCTGGTTTTAGCCGATTGAACGCTAACTACTAACGAATGGCAAGGGCCAATCCGTGAGGAGCGGTCCCCGGAACGCCGGCCAATAGTAAGCCGCTAGCAAAACTGCGAGCTGATGAACAAGAACATCATCTGAGGCGTAGGCCGGGACGAGTTGGCACATGCCGCCGGGGCGGTCCGACGCATCAGGAACTGCAATATGACTGAATTACAACGTTGAATCCAAAAAGATATCGATGTACTTTTCATAATCATTCCATGGATATTCACTAATCGTTATAACATTCAATGCGATACCATGAATGAAACACATTAAACTTTCTAGAAATATCATCATTGACGAATGATCAGCAGACTTTAATAAATATTGCATTAGGGGGCCAACAATTAGCAGCATTTCTTTCGTGATATTGGTATGGTTAATAAAGAAGTCATCGGAGGACGAAGCTCTATCTTCGTTGAGAAAAACGATACGAAATCTATCCTGATGCTCTACCCAATAATTTAAGTAGGTAATGCATACTTGCTTCAACTTACTTTTAGCATCTTTTTCGTTTTCGACATCAGATCTGACTAACGTGAATAATTCGTCAAAAAAATCAGCCCATATATGATGCAAAATGGCATTCTTATTTTTAAAGTACTTATATAACGTCATCGTTCCCATATCTGCTTTTGCAGCAATCTTTCTCATGGAAACAGACGGGTACCCTTCCGCTATAAACAATGATTGAGCCGCTTGAATTATTGTATCAACCTTTTGCTGTCGCTCATCGTCGGTTTGTTTGGGTCTCCCCATTTTAGTTTCTTGATTCATAGAGATTCAGCTCAATCTGTCAATATTGATAGATGCCAAGAAATAGGCTATATCGGTCAGCCTTCCATAGTGGAGTCCTGAAGATACGTTATAATCATACCGACTACTCACTTTGATAAACCTTATCCCCGATACCTGAACACCGTGCTTAGCAAGCTTTTCGATATTATCATCATTCAGCACAGTGGCATGCTCGATACACACTTTTGTGGTGATGCCTGATTCAACAACACATTCACACTTCAAGTAATTGGCGCAAGGGATAGAGATTTAAACGCTTAACGGAATCTACGATAGCACCCAATGTCATTATCACCGCTTGAGATGCATCGACACACACAGCACAACGATGTGCACCATCGGTAAACACTTTCGCGCTACTCGGTCCATTACCAAAGTTTTCCAGAGGCTGACCATCTCCCGCCGTGCTTATCGGGCCTTTGGAACCAATTTCAGACCAGCTAAGTCGCAATGGGCTTTGGTCGTTTAGTGCAACCATGTGTTTACACATATCATAGGTGACACCAGGCTCATGCACATCTGTGATGCCGTAAGATAAATGCCGATTAGCTTCAGCCCTCAAGATCTCCTTTAGCTCGCCTTCGCCCAAAGAAAAGATCAACGCCTCAAGTGCCCTTTCCGACAGGATGCCCCGGTGAAGAGACTCACAGGCTAGAAATACCTTGCGGCCGCTCGAAGCCTCTTCTAGCTCAGCTGCCGCTGGAGGCATTTCTTCTTCTGCCCCTATGGCACTGAATTTCCCACTATTAATGGCTACCCAACCTTGGCGAGGTTTCGGTCTGGATCCTGCCCATACCGTTACATTTTTGATAACGAGATCGTTCATGAACACCTTACCCCTCAAGACTTAAAGCGCACCAATTTGACTTGATCGTACGCGTACGCTTATGCTCAGTCAACGATCGAACCGACAAGGGAGTTAGACGATGCCAGAACTGAACGAAGCCTTGATGAAGAACCACTCTTTTTGGCAATACAAATATGGCGTGTATTCCGCTAACGCCGTTCTTGCACGAGGCTCCTATGAAACTGATGTGTTGGTTATCGGAGCGGGGTACACAGGCCTAAGTTGCGCAAGAGAAATCCGCAAAGACGACAAGACGAAGCGCGTAATGGTGCTCGAAGCAAATGAAATTGGCTTTGGTGCATCTGGCCGCAATGGCGGTTTTAACATGACGCTGTTTGGCGTTGAGCCAGAAGTTACACTACTACGATGGGGGAAAGAGAAAACCCGCGAAGCTCAGGCTTATATGCAAAGGGCCGTTCAGTACGTGAAGGATCTGATTGAGTCTGAAAACCTGGATTCCGATTATGAACATACGGGAATGCTGAGAGTTTCGTATACCGATAAGCAAGTACGCAGATTAAAAAAAACCTATGAGTTACTATCTGACATCACCAAGCCAGGGAGCTTTGAATACTACGATGGCGAAGAAGTACGAAAGCGATTGAATTGCCCCCACATAAAAGGAGCAATCTATGAGCCGGAAACAGGCATTCTGGATCCTTGCAAACATGTACGCTCATTAAAGAAATTGGCTGAGCGCGAAGGCGCGGAGATCTACGAGAACACCTAGGTCATCGGCATATCCAGGGATAAGACTTCAAGTGTTGTACAAACTGACGACGCCACCATCAAAGCAAAAAAACTGGTCATTGCGACCAATGCCTGGACTCACACTTTAAAGAGTTCCCCTAAGATTGCCAATGTGCAAGCCCCAGTATGGACTTATCAAATCGTGACAGAGCCCTTAACCCCTGAACAATGGAAAAGCATTAACTGGGGAGAAAGGATGTCCATCGAGGATAACCGACAACTTGTACATTATACGAGAATTACAAAATGCGGCCGAATTACCATGGGAGGAGGAAGCATTGGTGTTGAATATAACAATAAGAAAATGGATTTGTGGAAAAACGAAAAGACATGGGGTGATCTGGAAAAACATTTAAAATGGATGTTTCCTACTCTTAAATATATAGAGGTTAATTACAAGTGGGGCGGATGCGTTTCCGCCAATGTGGATATGACACCAGAAATCGGTTTTATAGGCGATAGCAATATCATCTATTCTACTGGGTGTATCGGGCATGGTGTATCATTGACTCAACTAAATGGACGACTAATAGCCGACCTCGTTCTTGAAAAAGAAACAAGTCTGACAAAATTCTGGATTGTGAATCGTAGCGCGATTCCCATGCCTCCAGGAAATCTACTTCGTTTTGCCGGCGTGAAATTAATTGAAGGTATATTAAAAACAGTTGACCTCTATGAAGAAGGCAACTTGAAACGTAGGTACGAAAGGTGAGAGAAATGATAGAGGTAGGTCGGGTGAATGAGTTACAAATCCCGGAAATAGCTATTCTAGGCTGTCTTGAGAGGCCATAAATAAGTCTGTCCCGGTTTTTAGTCCCGCAGACCATCTTTTCTATGGCTGAACCTGGCCAACCTTCTGCTGAATCTTGATCACCACAAACTCTGCGGGCTTTAGCGGCGCAAACCCCACCAGAATATTGAGGACCCCACGATTAATGTCGTTGGCGGTAGTTGTCGCGCCATCGCACTGGACGAAATAGGCTTCTTTGGGCGAGTTTCCCTGGAACGCGCCCTGCCTGAACAACCCCTGAAGGAAAGCGCCAACACTGAGCCGAATCTGCGTCCAGAGCTGCTCATCGTTGCTCTCAAACGCGACCCATTGAGTGCCCCGCATCAGGCTTTCCTCAATGAACAGGGACAGCCGGCGCACGGCTACGTACTTCCACTCCGATCCCAGCGCGTCGGCACCGTTGAGCGTGCGGCTCCCCCATATTAGCGTGCCATAACTTGGGAAGGTGCGGATGCAGTTGATACCACGCGGGTTAAGCATCTCGTTCTCGGCGTCGGAAAGAGACAGCTCGGTTCCCAGGGCTCCATTAATCGACGCCTTTATCCCGGCCGGCGCTTTCCATACGCCCTGGCGGCCATCTATCCGAGCGTAAACGCCGGCCACAAAGCCGCAGGGCGGGAAGGTGCGTACACGGTTTTCGTCCAGAGGGTCCGCGGCCTCCACCCAGGGATAGTAGAGTGCGGAGTTGGAAGTGTCTGCTCCAGCCATCGAAGAGCTCGTGGCGGACATTGCCGCAGCGGAAGCACCCTTACTGCTGTCGAGGATAAGAAAGGCCCGTCGCTTCTGGCAAAACGTCTGTAGCGAGTCCACAACCGTTGGGGAAGTTTCTGCCGGCACACAGAGGAGGTTGAATAGATCTACCTGGTCCAACAGATAGATTCCGCCATTGTTCGCCGGTGGATCGAGTTTGTTCTCAAAGGCCGCCTCGTTGGGATTGAGTGGCGTGCCATCAGCACCTCGCGTCGTAAAACCTGTCGCCGCAATGCTTTCGGGTGGTCTGGTTGGGTTCTCAATCATCTCCACCGTAATGTAGGTTGCCGCGTCGTTGACTATGCGCTTCACAAAACGAGGGTCTGTTTCCCGCATCGACAGGTCATCAAAGCGCTCCACGGTAAGTGCTTGTTGTCCGGATGGTTGATAGATCACTTCAAGAGAGAATCTTGTGGCGTCGGGGCTGCCAGTGGTTGTCTCGATCCTGTAATCGTTGGCCCAGGCTCCCGGCGATGCGGCAGTGACTGTCAGCGCCGAGTCGAGCGTCAGCGAAGCCTGGACAGCATCATCGTCAAAGAGCCGAACGATGTAAGCATCACCGCCGCCGTTCGCAAAAAAGTGCTGGACCGCGTAACCAAGGACGCTCCGCGAATCCAGCCCCCCAAAGTGTTTCTCGAAGTCCTGAAAGCTCCGGACCCGCTGAGCGCGATCTATCGGGCCCCGGGCCGCCCAACCAATAAACGCCGTGATCGAAGTGTCGACCTCCGAGATCGAGGGCACCACCTCTGGGGCCTCCTGGATGAACACGCCCGGATAACGTGTGATAGCGGGTTGGCGGTTCTTGCGGAGTTGAAAGTGTTTTCGCAGGCGCTTGAACATACTAAAGACTCTCCGGGGGTTCTGCCGTCTCATTCTAACTCCACCAGCCTGCCCAGCTGGCGGATGAGCGCGTCGTCCAGGTCCTCGCGACGGTTAGCACCGAGAATGGCCAGCCCCTGGAACATCTGGATCCGCTGCAGGAGGTGGCTTATTTCGATGTTGGCGTAGCGGTCATGGGCATCCTTGACCGCTGTTCGCTTTCCGAACAGCGCGTCAGCCTCATCGAAAAACAGGACGGCGTCTGCCTTTTCGGCGGCGTCAAGGACCCTGAGCAGGTTCTTCTCGGTCTCGCCAATATACTTACCGACTAAGGCGCTGAGATCGATACGGTACAGCTCGTATCTCAGATTGTTGGCGAGCACTTCGGCCGCCATTGTTCTGTCCCTGCCGGTTCCACCGGCTACCAGCAACCCTCTTGGCTGCTTGCGACTGCGTATGGCGGATGATCCCGAACTCTCATGTAGCTTGGTCTGCTCCTGCATCTCCGCAACAACCTGACGCAGGATCTTTAGCCCCTCATCCGACAAAACCAGGTCGCCCCAATTAGCGACGGGATTAATGCGTTGAGTCAGGCCATCAAGGACTGAACTCATCTCAAATGGAACGGGGCGTAGTGCACACTTTTTGCGGCTCATGAAACACCTCCTTGTTAGGGGCTAACCTAACTATAGAAGGAGGATACGATTTTGGGTATCTTGGCCAGCTAACGAGGCTGTAGAAAAACCCTTTTCAGAGCCTAATCCGCAGCCGCTTTGTTGTTTTTTCACACCCTGCGATCATGCCGCTAACTGCCCATAGTTCGCCAACTTCTCAATGTTGTGGACCAAGCAATACAACTGCCACTGACCCTGCACCTTCTTTTTGCTCCGCAGGCTGAAGCGATTCAGACGTTTGTTGCTGCCGATGTTGCCGAACACGGGCTCAACCACCGACATGCGATGACCGTAAATCGCTTTGCCTTGCTGGCTATCGACTTGGTGCTTCATCCAGTCGGTGTAATTTGGTGCACGTTTGTTTTCAACGGTGAATGACACCTGTCGGCCGGAGCCGTTGCGGTGGTTCGCCGAAGCAGGATTCTGCATGTTCGCTTCCTTGAGTCGTTTCCCCTGGCCCATCCTTGGGCTGTTCGTCTTTAGGAAACGGTCCACTTTTTTCATCGACTCATCCAGAGAGAGCACGGTTTTCGCTCGCCGAATGTCTCTATCCAGTTCGGCTTCCGTCTCCGCCTCATCCCGCTCGTGATGCTCATGCAGGTGGTGGCGAATCAGTCGCTTCAGCTTATCCCGTTTTTCGCCCAGCTCTTTAAAGGTGCCAGACCATTCCTTCGCGGCGTCTGACGACATTTTGCAGCCGTCGATCGCGAATAGTTCGTTACCCAGAAGGCCCTGTTCGTGACACACCAACAGTATTTGCTCAAACAGTTCTTCAATCTCATCGGCGTGCTGGCTGACGAACTTAGCCAGGGTGGTGAAGTGCGGGACGGTATCGCAGGACAGCGCCTTGAAAATGATGTTGGTCTTGCAGCACCACTGGATCTCGCGGCTGGAGGTGATGCCCTTAGAGTAAGAAAACAGAATAATCTTCAACAAAATGGCAGGATCGTAGGCCAGTCGGCCAGTGTCGTCGTTGCGGTACTTGGGATGAAACACCGACAGATCCAGCTTGTATTCGATCAGATAGTGAACCGCGTGCTCGAAGGTGCCAGGCTGGAGCTGCTCCTGGTAATTGATGACCACCATAGAATCTTGATCGTAGTTGTAGTGCTTGAAACGAGGCATGCCGACGACTCCTTGTCTATTTGCTCAATCCTAGCAAACTCAAGCGGCGATTTCGGGGTCTTTCTAAAGCCTCAACGCTGAGGTAACCGGCGCCGGAGCGCCAGCGGAGGGAACCAAAAGCGGCACGATTTTGGTGTCCGGTTGACCGACTGGTTGAACGAAGCCGCTACGCGGCAGAGGCCAAATTCGACTGTACTTCCCTGACTCCTCCCATTCCGGAGGGGCCTGTCAGGAGAAGTGTGATGAACGCCAACGAACACGCCCGTTTTCAAGCACTGCACCAACGCTACCTTACCGAGCTCACCCTGAGGGGCAAAAGCCCCAAAACGATTGACCTGTATGCTTGCTGTCTGCGACAGGTGAGCGATTTCTTCGATACCTGTCCCGATCAGCTTAGCACCGATCAGCTCAGGCATTATTTCATGCATCTGGACAAGCACCGGTCCTGGAGTCTGGTCAAGATTGCCCGCGATGCGTTGCAAAGTTTCTATCAGTATGTGTTGGGCAAACCCTGGGAATACGTTCCCATCACCAAGGCCCCCAAGGTTCAGACCCTGCAGGACGTGCTCTCCCTGAAGGAGGTCGAGCGTCTGATCAGTCGCACACGCAAACTCAGTTATCAGGTCTATTTCCTCACCACCTACAGTCTGGGCCTGCGACTGAGCGAGTCCCTGAACCTGACCATCGCCGATGTCGACAGTCACCTGATGCGGGTCCATGTGCGCTGTGGCAAGGGCAAGAAGGACCGTTTCGTGCCTTTGCCGCTGATGACACTCAAGGCCTTGCGGCGCTATTGGGCCACTCACCGTCATCCGGACCTGCTGTTCCCCGGGGGACATCCGCCGTATGCATCGGTGGCCGCCGCCGGCAAGCCCCGAGTGATGGACCGGGGTGGAGTGCAGAAGGCCATCAAGCAGGTCGCTCTGGACTGCGGTATCCGCAAAAATGTGCACATTCACTCCCTGCGCCATAGCTTTGCCACCCATCTGCTGGAAAATGGGGTGAACCTGCGCTCAATTCAGACCCTGCTCGGCCACGCCAGCCCGCCAGCCTGGACGCTCATGTGCAGCTGTCCAAGCCGATGCTACGTGACATGATCATGCACAAGACCCTGTTCGAGCCGGGTGCGGACGCAGAGGTGGTGGCAATCGAAGCGTACGTTATGGTCGAGATGGCCGCTGGCATGGCTGAAAGTACCAAGCTGGCCAGGCTGGAAGAAGACAATCTGGTGACCAAACTGACGTACTCGGGCGGCACAATCGAGCTCAATGGCGAGGCAATCCCGCCGGAAGCATTGGCAGGGCTGCTGACACTGTTCAGCCCAGCCAGCCCAGGAGCAGCAGCAGAGTAATGATCCAGGCGCTGGTGATCACGGCTCCGCTGCCCCACAGCCGATTCCAGCGCCGCTCGACGTCGCGCCAGCGATGGCGCCGGATCTCCGTTTCAACTGCTGGCACGGGCGGGCGCTGCATGATTCGCTTGAGCTTGAGCGATCCGGCTCGGGCTGGATTGGGCAACTTCTGCAGTGCCCCGGGAATGGTCCAGCCAGACTGGTGGACTGCCCAGGCGGCCGCCGCGGCCACGAGCAGTGGCCAGCTTGCCGACCAAAAGGTTTTTATCGGCAGGCTGGCTTCCAGCGCTTCGCGCAATTCGGGCCAAAGCCACGGCAGCAGAGCCGGCATTACGCAGAGCAATGCCCAGGGTAACAACTGACCCTTCGGGGGTGAAGCGGCGCGGCCTTCAGGCTGGTGCCGCCACATTAGCCAGAGGGCGCGCAGCAAGAGCATTGCTGTTGCTGCGGAGCCTGCTGTCAATAGCATCAGCCAGTGGCTGACGTCACTGGCATAAACCGCATCCTTGAGCAATATCTTGACTGCCGCACCACTGGTCAGCGGCAATCCCGCCAGTGCCATTGCCGGTAAAGCCATCAACAGCCAGTGCAGAGGGCTGAGCCGATAGTGACTTGCCAGGCCTGCACCCATGAACAAGGCACCCTTGGCCAGACCATGGTGCACGCCAAAAAGAGCCAATAGCGTCGCAGCCGCGGCAGTGGACTCCGGATGCAACCAGGCCAGGCCAAGTACCACCAGCAGGTAGCCGATCTGACTGACCGACGAATAGGCCAGGGCGCTTTTGGCCTTGCTCTGTATCAGCCCCAGAGCCACACCGTAGAATGCGCTGATGGCGCCGATCGCCAATAGCGCCAGGGCGACGTTTTGCAGCCAGGGGTCCTGCGTTGGCAGGAACCGCCATAAACCCAGAATCCCCGCCTTGATCATTGCGCCGGACAGCACTGCGCTGGCGGCCGCCGGTGCAGCCGGGTGAGCCAGTGGAAGCCAGACGTGCAGTGGCCAGAAACCGGCCTTCAGACCGAAACCAACCAGCAGTACGATTGCTGTCAGCGAGCCGACAGGGACGGCTTGCCAGGCCGCCAGCTCCAGCGCGCCGCCAGCTTCGTGAATACGCAACAGCATGCCGGCGAAAATCAGCATTTCGCTTAAAATGGCCAGTTGCAGGTAGAGCCGTCCCGCCTGGCGGGGTGCAGGGCCGCGCTCGTGCACGATCAACCCGTAGGCGGCCAGACTCATCAAACTGAAACCCACATAGAAGCTGGCGGCATCCTGGGCTATTACCAGTAGCAGATTTCCGCTCAGGGATAATAGCCAGCTGGACCAGAAGCGAAAACGGTGTTGATCGCCGACCAGATCGGTGTGCGCGAAACGGCTTGCGCAGCCCCAGAGTAGTGCACTGAATGCCAGCCAGGCGCGAGCGAGCAGATCCTCCGCGGCCCATGCGGCCCCCGGCCAGAGTATTCCCGGCTCCAGTGGTGGAGCGGGCCACAGGCTGAGTAGCAGTGCCGGTAAACAACATAGCCATAGCCAGGGGCCGATGCGATTTGGCCAGCGCCACAGCAGGGCGCCCGCGAGTAGCGGGGAGAGGGGCACAAGTAACCAGAATAGAGCACTCATAAGCCGAACCGCCGATTGATGATCAGTTGGCTCCAGGCCAGCGGGCTTAGCTCACTGCCAGCCAGCACGCCGGCCAACAGGGCCAGCGTTGCGGTGAACAGTACCGGTGCGAGCAGCATCCAGTGGGTTTCTCCCAGCCCCGGTCGTCCGTTACCCAGGGCGTGTTCCTCCGGCCATTGCGTCGGCGGCTCGGCAAACCAGCCTCGATAGATCAGGGGAAGGAAGTAGGCGGCATTGAGCAGACCAGAAAGCACCAGCACCAGCAACACCCAATCCTGCCCGACCTCCAGGGCGCCCAGGCCCAGATACCACTTGCTGATGAAGCCGGCGGTTGGCGGTACGCCGATCATGCCCAATGCGCTTAATGTGAACGCAGTCATTGTCAGCGGCATACGCTTGCCGACTCCGTTCATTTCGTTTATCCGATGGATGCCCAGGGTTTCTGCGAAATTGCCGGCGCAGTAGAACAGCGTCACCTTCATCAGGCCCTGGTGTACCAGATGCGCCAGCGCGCCAACCGCGGCGATTGGGCCCATCAGCGCGACCCCAAGGGTGATGTATGACACCTGGCTGATGGTGGAGTAGGCCAGTCTTTTCTTCAATTCCTGTTGCTGCAACGCCTTAAATGAACCGTACAGGATCGTTGCCGCTGCGAGAGCCAGCAGTGGCATTGCCAGTCCGAGCGCCTGCACCTGCTCAACGCCATAAACGTCATAGACCACCCGAACGATGCCGAAGGCGCCAGCCTTGACCACCGCGACAGCATGTAGCAGAGCGCTGACCGGAGCCGGTGCGACCATCGCCTGGGGCAACCAGCCATGTAAGGGGATCAATGCAGCCTTGACGCCCAGACCACTGATCATCAGGGCGAAGGCGAGTATCAGGCTGGGCCGATGAGCATCGAGCAGGGGCCCCAGGTAGCCACCTGCCTGGAATTCGGGGCTGCCTGTGATGCTGTGCAACAGTGCAATGCCCATCAATAGAAGCGCGCCGCCACCCAGTGTGTAGGCAAGATAAACACGTCCGGCGCGCAACGCTTTCTGCGTGCCCCGGTGGACGACCAGCGGAAATGTTGCTAGCGTCAGTAGTTCGTAGAAAAGCAGAAAGGTGACCAGATTCCCGGCCAGAGCCAAGCCCACCGTCGCGCTGACGCACAGGCTAAAATAGCCGAAGAACCGTGAGCGCAGTGGCGAATCCTCGAGATAGCCGATCGCATAGATGGTAGTTGCCAGCCACAGCACCGAGGACAGGGTAACGAACTGCAACGAGGTGGCACCCCCCTGCAGCACCAGGCCACCACCGGGCAGGAAGCCAATGGCGAAGCGAAACTCCAGCCCCTGATTGACGCCCCAGAGCATCACCCCGACCAGGCATAGCTTGAGGATGACGGCGAACAGGTTGAGGCCGATGCGCAGCTTCACCTGATCTTCGCGCAGGCTGAATATGACCAGGCCGGGCAACAGCGAGCTGAGTATGATTGCCGGCGGCAGCAGGGTGGTCCAGGCGGTTATCACAGCCCCACCTCACGGAACCATTCGATCAGCGGCTCGCTCATCAAGGCCATGGCCCACACAATCAGGGCAGGCAACATCGCGAGCCACTGGGCCGAGACATCGGAATCATAATCCGGCGGGTTGGGGTCGGCCCGATCAAACGCAATGGTCACTACCCGAAAGACGTAGCCAGCACTGGCCAGAGTGCCGAGCAGCACACCCAGCGCCCAAGGCCAGCGGGCCGGCTCCAGGAACAGCGGCTGCAACAATACCCATTTGGCTACGAAGCCGCCGCTGGGCGGCAAGCCGATCAGACTGCCGCCGGCGACAGCGAACGCGAACATGGCGACCGGCATGGTCTGGCTGGCCCCCTTGAGCGCGCTGACGTGCCGGCTTCCCAGCGTCGCCTGCATCTCGCCAGCGGCCAGGAACATCGACACCTTGGCCAGGCCGTGGGCAATCACGAACAGCCACAGCGCGATAGACATGTTCGCATCCTGCCAATACAGCAAAAGACCCAGGGCCAGCAGGGCATAGCCTAGCTGGGCGACCGTGGAGTACGCCACTAGCACCTTGATCCAGGGTGTGCGCAGTGCGGCCAGACCGCCGCTGACCAGGGCGGCAATACCGGCAACCGCGAAGAAGATACCCGCCTGCCTGGCGAGCTCCGCTGGAGCCACGTTATCCCAGAGCATCCAGAGAATGAACAGGGGGCCTTTGACCACCAGCGCCGAGAGCAGTGCGCTGACCGCCGTAGGCGCAGCAGCGTGGGCAGCTGGGAGCCATTGATGCAAAGGCCAGAGTGCGGCCTTTACCATCAACCCCAGCGTCAGCAGTAGCAGAGCCAGACGCGTGACCTGGTCATTGGATGTGACACCGGCGAGCGCACGTATATCCAGCACGCCGTATTGGCCGTAGAGCAGCGCGACGCCCAGCAGGTAACACAGCGATGCGGCGAGGGACAGCAGCAGATAGCGTAGCGCTGGTACGTGTGACCTCGGTCCCGAGAGAATCACCATTGCCACCGCGACCAGCCCGAGCAGTTCCAGGGTGACATACCAATTGAACAGATCGCGGGACAGCCAGAGTGCGCCCAGGCTGGCATGTAGCAGACAGGAGAGGGGCCAGAAGTCGGTATCACGGGTCTGACTGTGACGGCTGCGTTGGGCATAAATCGCCACCAGCAGATGAATCAGGGCGGTAAACACCAGCAGCAGAGCGGTGAGCGGGCCGAGCTCGAAGCGTATCCCCAGCGGCGTTTCCCAGCCGCCGAGATTGAGCTGCTGCGTGCCGTTGATAACGACCTGGTACAGGGCCAGTGCCGCGCACCCCAGGCTGGTCGCATTCGCCAGTATCACCAGGCCGCCGACGCGGACCCGCAACAGCAGCAAGACCAGCGCTGAGATCAACGGGATCAGCAGGCTGAGCAACGCCGCGCTCATTTGCGCTCTGGTTCGTTTTTGTCGAGCGGATCGGCGGTTGCCAGGCGCAGGGCAAAGGCGGTGGCACTCGCCGCCACCACCAGGCCGGTGACGACCAGGGCTTGCAATACCGGGTCGACGGCTGCGTCCCGGCTGGCCAGCGCGACCATGACCATGAACACCCCGCTGCCCATCACATTGACCGCCATGATCCGGCGTAACGCATGGCGCTGAACCAACAGCGCGTGCAGGCCCACCACCCAGAGGGTGACACCACCACACAGGTAAATCAGAGTGCTGGTCATGGCGTGGGGTGTTCGTTTTCGCCGATCACCAGAACGGTCAGGCTCGTGGCGATCGATAGGGTGGCGGTTATTTCAATCAGCAGGATCAGCTGCTTACTCCACCCGGGCGGGTAGTTTAGCCAGCCGGCACCCATCCAGTGGGTGCCAACGGCTACCAGGGCAAAGGTCGCCACGCCGCCCAACATAAGCGCGCGGACCGGCCAGCGGCTCCAGCGAATAGCGGGCAGCAGGCCGGCGAGGCGCAGCATGACCGCGCCGGCAGCGAGCACGGCCCCGGCCTGGAAGGCGCCGCCAGGTGCATGGCTGCCGCGCCACAACAGGTAACCGCCGACGATGATCGTCAGCGGCGCGAGCATTTGGCTCCAGGCGCGAAGCAGTGGCCAGGCCGGCGGTAAAGCCATACCAGAGCGGCCCAGCTGGCGAACGCCGATCAGTGCTAGTAACAATACCACCAGCTCCAGCAGCGTATCCCAGGCGCGAAAGTTCAGCAGTACAGCGGTGACCGGGTGACTCACGCCACTCTCGTCCAGGTGCGTATCGACCAGGGCGGGTAGCACACTGTTACTGTCCGCCAGTGGTTGTATCGCGCGGATCAGTAACGCCAGCACCAGCACAGCGAGCAGCAAGCTGATCGACAGCGGCACGCGGGCTGGCTGGGTGTTCGGCTCTGCGGCGCTGCGAGCCAGCGCTGCGAGCAGCATGACGCCGATCAGTCCGGCACCAATCGCAGCCTCCGCCAGTGCCAGGTCGACAGCGCCCAGCCGGGCCCAGGTGAGCGCCAGCATGAGACCGAACACGATGAACAGCACAATGGAGGTATAGAGCGTGCGGGTGTGCAACGCCGCGCCGGCGAGGCCGAGTAGCAGCAGAATCAGCGTCAGATCGAAGAGCAGTTCAGCGGGCATCGGAGGGTTGCTCCTGATGGGTTTTGGCGTCAACCCTATCCGCGTCGCGCTGGTAGCGCGCCAATAGTTGGCAAGCAGTTGCCCCGGAGGCCATGACCAGCAGCCAGACCAGCAGCATCTGAGTGACCGATTGCCAGCTGTCGCTGCGCAGCGATAGGCCGACCACGAGCAAACCCAGGCCCAGGGTGTCGGCCTTGGTGACGGCATGCAGGCGGCTGTAGGCGTCGGGAAAACGTAACAGCCCTACAGTGCCGGCCAGAAAGAAAAATAACCCGGCCAACAAAAACGGCCAGCTAAGCCAGCATAGCCAGGTGTTCAGTTCAATCATGTTGGCTCCGGCGTAACAGTTGGACCAGTGCCGCGCTGATCACTGCAGCCAGCACGGCTAAAACCAGCGCTGCCTCGATCAGCGCCGGCTGATTCTGAGCATGGGCCAGTAGTAATAGGATTGCCGCGCCGGTCGTACCGAACAACTGCACGGCGAGCAGCCGATCGGCGCGACTCGGGCCGCGTACGATCCGCCACAGACCCGCGGCGATGCTTGCAAGCAATATGACAGCGAGCAACATCATACGTTTTTTTCTCCGAGCAGTTGGGACAAACGCAATTCCAGTTCTGTCACAGTCTTTTCCCAGTCTTGATGCTGATCCAGTGCATGCACATGCAGTGTTTGATTTTCATGATGGGATGCGAGCGTGCCGGGCAGCAGGCCAACCATTGCCGATAACAACAGGCAAACACGCGGATCCCGGCTGGTCAGAGCGAACGTCTTCCAGGCCGGTGACACCGGTAAACGCGGATGCAGGGCTCGGCGGGCTACGTCCCAGCCACCTGAGAATAGCTCGCGCAGAAAAAACCCCAGAAAAGCTGGAATCGCCTGCCACCGCAGTGAGCCAATGCGCAGTTCGAGGCGATAGCCGGCGAAGGTTGCGATGGCCGCCAGAGGTACTCCGAACGCCCAGCCCTCGGCGTGGCTCAGCACCGCCCAGACAACCAGCCAGGCGCAGAAGCTAAATAATGCATTGAGTGCTTTCGTGGTTCTGCCTGGCTGATGACGGGAGCCGGGTGGACGCTCTGACGTGCTGGAGTGATTCGCCACTGGGGCTCCTGCAGGTGGGCTTAGGCTTTATATTAGAAGAAGTCGGACTAGGGCTCAAACCGGCAGGCTAAAAGGCTTGCCGGAACCTGACTGTCATTTTTGCTTACGCTGTCGTGATTGCGGGCCGGTGCTGGTCGCCCCAGTATCGCTGAAACAGTTTATGGAGCATGTTAATGGCACTGCCGCCGTCCGCTTCGTCTGCCCGCCGCTTTCTGCGTCTGGCCGGAACCTGTATCCCGTGCCCTCGGCGCCCTGCAGAACAACGTGCCGGCGCTTCCTTATCAGCATTTGCAGGCCCACCTGCAGCGGGTCTACGAAGGCGAGCTGACAGACTAATTCGAACATATTGATGAGCAGCCTTTCGCGGCGGCTTTGCTGGGGCATCTACATCGCGGCCGTGGACTGGATGGTCAGGCTCTGGTGCTTAAGATCCAGTATCTGGGCATTGCCGCGATCTGCAATTATTCCATCGATCATTGCAGCGCCTGGTAAAACTAGCGGTAAAAACAGCAGGTTGCAAAGCTAACGCTCTCAATCCCGCACTATGCCGCGTGATAATAAAACTGTGCACTGTTGCGATCATGACGCAGCCAGTTGAGTACGTTTCTCAAAACAAAAAGGCCCGAAGTTCGCACCCCGGGCCTCTCCATCAATCACCGGTCAATCATCTCAACCGCACTTACTATCGCCACAAGACAGGCAAGTCGCACACCCGTCCATCACGATCACCGATTTGGTGCTGCATTTGCCGCACATGGTGGCGTTGGGCGGGAAGTCGCCGGCCTTGTCGTCGTTCGTGGCCGTGGAGTGGCTGGCTTCGAACTCTGCGCGCTTTTCGGCAAGGATGCGTTTGGTGGTTTCGCTCATCTCTTCGCTTTCAAGCAGGCCAATGGCCTTCAGGTGCTTCTCGATCACACCGCCGATTTCTGCCACCAGGGACGGCATGAATACGCCGCCTTTCTTGAAGTAGCCACCGTTGGGGTCGTACACGCTGCGCAGTTCTTCCACCAGGAAGGTCACATCGCCACCTTTGCGGAATACCGCAGAGATGACGCGGGTGAGGGCGATAACCCACTGGAAGTGTTCCATCGACTTGGAGTTGATGAACACTTCGTACGGCTGTCGGCTTTCGTGGTTGGTGTCTTCGTTCAACAAGATGTCGTTGATGGTGATATACATCGCGTGCTCGGCCACCGGCGGCTTGATCTTGTAGGTTGTGCCTAACAAGAAGTCCGGGCGCTCGATGTACTCGTTCATCTTGATCGGCTGAAGCTCTTTTGGAGCGGGAGCCTGTTCCTGAGCGGCTTCTGTGTCGGCTTTCTTGACGCGGTAGCCGACGATTTTGTTGCTGATTTTAACTGTCATGATGTCTTGTCCTGTGTCGGTTATCGCAAATCAGTACTTTCCGTAAGTGCCTTCTTTGAGGGCGTCGAAGAGGTTCGCGGCGGAATGCAGTTCGCCGTCGTACTCCACTTCTTCGTTGCCCTTCAGGGTCACTTTGCTGCCGTCGTCCAGAGTGAATTCGTACAGGGTATTTTCAAGATCTTTCTCTTTTACCAGTACGCCCTGGAAGGCTTCCGGGTTGAAGCGGAAGGTGGTGCAGCCCTTCAGGCCTTTGTCGAAGGCGTACATGTAGATATCTTTGAAATCCGGGTACGCAAAGTCGGTCGGTACGTTCGCGGTTTTGGAGATGGATGAATCCACCCAGATCTGTGCCGCTGCCTGGATATCCACATGCTGCATCGGGCTAACGTCGTCAGACGTGGTGAAGTAGGGCGGCAGGCGCTTGTCTTCTTCTTCGGAGAAGGGCATCGCGCCCTGGTTGACCAGGTGGCGGTAGGCCAGCAACTCGAAGGAGAAGACGTCGACTTTTTCCTTGGTCTTGCGGCCTTCGCGGATCACGTTACGTGCGTAGTGATGGGAGAAGGACGGCTCGATGCCGT
>Ga0307955_1000418_pt1 | contig 23516 bp, 18 predicted proteins | sample OrgLakmetagen439_FD_201819 | JGI IMG/M metagenome (GOLD analysis project Ga0307955, IMG submission 201819) | Saline water microbial communities from Organic Lake, Antarctica - #439 | ecosystem: Environmental > Aquatic > Non-marine Saline and Alkaline > Saline | place: Antarctica: Organic Lake...
ACGCGCAGGGCTATGGCGCGTTTTCCGGGCAGGCCGGGATGGCGATCCTGTCGCGCTACCCCGTGGATACCGCCGCCGTGCAGGATTTCAGCGCGCTCTTGTGGCGCGATCTGCCCGGCGCGCTGCTTCCCGAGCACGCGGACGGCACGCCCTTTCCCTCGCCCGAGGCGCAGGATATGCAGCGGCTGTCCTATACCGCGCATTGGGTGGTCCCGATCCGGCTGCCCTCGGGTCCGCTGCACCTGCTGGCCTTTCATGCCACGCCGCCGGTCTTCGACGGGCCGGAGAACGCCAACGGGCGGCGCAATCATGACGAGATCCGCTTCTGGCAGCTTTACCTTGACGGCGCGTTCGGTCCCGCGCCACAGACGCGGTTCGTGGTGATCGGCGACGCCAATCTCGACCCCGATCACAGCGACGGGCGGCGCGGCGCGATCCGGCAGCTGCTTGACGACCCGCGCCTGCAGGACCCGCGCCCGGCGCATGACGGGCCGGGCTCGCGCCACGCCACCGTCGACTGGGAGCAGACCGGCCCCCGGCGTGTCAGCTACATCCTGCCCTCGGCCGATCTGGAGGTCGCCGGGGCGGGTATCCACTGGCCGCTGCAGGAGACGCCCGAGCGCGATCTGGCCGCGACCGCGAACCATCACCGCCTTGTCTGGGTCGATCTCGCGCTCGACTGAAGCGGGCGCTTTCTTGACCCCGCCGCAGGGGCGCTATACGCCAATGCGAAATGCCACAGCCAAGGATCGCGCCCATGACCACCCGCTCGCTTCTCATTCTGCCCGGTGACGGGATCGGCCCCGAAGTCATGGCCGAGGTCACCCGCCTCATCGACTGGTTCGGCGACCGGCGCGGGATCGCCTTCGAGGTCGCCGAGGATCTGGTCGGCGGGGTCGCATATGACGCGCATGGCACGCCGCTTACAGATGCGACGATGGCGCGTGCGCAAGCGGTCGACGCGGTGCTTCTGGGCGCGGTCGGCGGGCCGAAATACGACGATCTGGATTTTTCCGTGAAGCCCGAGCGCGGGCTGTTGCGCCTGCGCAAGGAGATGGATCTCTTCGCCAATCTGCGCCCCGCGCAATGCTTTGACGCGCTCGCGGATTTCTCATCGCTCAAGCGCGAGGTGGTCGCCGGGCTCGACATCGTGATCGTGCGCGAGCTGACCTCCGGGATCTATTTCGGCGAGCCGCGCGGCATCATCGAGGAGGGTGGCGAGCGTGTCGGCATCAACACGCAGCGCTACACCGAGACCGAGATCACCCGCGTGGCGCGCGCCGCCTTCGATCTGGCGCGCAAGCGCGGCAGCAAGCTTTGCTCGATGGAAAAGGCCAATGTGATGGAATCGGGCGTGCTCTGGCGCGAGGTGGTCCAGAACGTCCATGACGCCGATTACCCGGATGTGGAGCTGTCGCACATGTATGCCGATGCCGGCGCGATGCAGCTCACCCGCTGGCCCAAGCAGTTCGACGTGATCGTGACCGACAACCTGTTCGGCGATCTTCTCTCCGACCTCGCCGCGATGCTGACCGGGTCGCTGGGGATGCTGCCCTCGGCCTCGCTCGGCGCGCCGATGGAGAATGGTCGGCCACGCGCGATGTACGAACCGGTGCACGGCTCGGCCCCCGATATCGCGGGGCAGGGCAAGGCCAACCCGATCGCCTGCATCCTCAGCTTCGCGATGGCGCTGCGCTATTCCTTCGATCTGGGTGACGAGGCGGCGCGCGTTGAAAAGGCTGTGGAAAAGGTGCTGGCCGATGGGCTGCGCACCGCCGATCTTCTGGGCGAGGACGGTGTGACCCCGGTCACGACCACGCAGATGGGTGACGCGATCCTCAAGGCGCTGGAAGAGAGTGTCTGAGCGGGCATGAAGGTCGCTATCGAAACGCAGCGCGCCGGGGCTGTCGCCTCAAGGCCCACCCGCCAGACAGCCTCCGCTTCCGCCCTTGATCCCGGCGCGTGCGGCGTCTATACGCCGATCCGGTGCCAATAGGCCCGATCCAGACAATTGGGCCAAACAGGCCCGATCCAAACCAGGCAAGCCGCGTTCGACCGCTCCCGTCGCTGGGGGTCGTATCCGGCAAGGAGAATGCGACGATGAAACTTCACGAACTGCACGACAATCCCGGCGCGACCAAGCGCAAGAAACGTATCGGCCGTGGCCCCGGCTCGGGCATGGGCAAGACCGGCGGGCGCGGCATCAAGGGCCAGAAGTCGCGCTCCGGCGTGGCGATCAAGGGATACGAGGGCGGCCAGATGCCGCTCTATCAGCGCCTGCCCAAGCGCGGCTTCACCAAGCCGAACCGCAAGGAATACGCGGTGGTCAATCTCGGCCTGATCCAGAAATTCATCGAGGCCGGCAAGATCGACGCGAGCGCGCCGATCACCGAGGACGTGCTGGTGCAGTCCGGTCTCGTGCGGCGCAAGCGCGACGGTATCCGCGTTCTCGCCAAGGGCGATGTCACCGCGAAACTCGAGCTGCAGGTCACCGGCGCGTCGCAATCGGCAAAGGACGCGGTCGAGAAAGCCGGCGGCACGCTGGCGGTCACGGCGACGCAGCCCGCCGAATAAGAGGTTGTGAGCGGCCCACCCGCCGCTTACATTCACCTCATCTTTTCCTCTTGACGCCGCCCGTGCCCGACACCGGCCCCGGGCGGCCGTGCCACATGAAAGAGACCCGCGCATGGTATCTGCAGCAGAGCAAATGGCGGCCAATACAAGCTGGTCCGCGCTTGGCAAGGCCACCGATCTCCGCAATCGCATTCTCTTCACGCTGGGGCTGCTGATCGTCTACCGGCTGGGCACGTTCATCCCGGTGCCGGGCATCGACGGCGCGGCCCTGCGCGAGTTCATGGAGGGCGCGCAGGCCACGATCGGCGGCATGCTGTCGATGTTCACCGGGGGCGCGCTCGGGCGGATGGGGATCTTCGCGCTCGGGATCATGCCCTACATCTCGGCCTCGATCATCGTGCAGCTGATGACGGCCATGGTCCCCAAGCTCGCGCAGCTCAAGAAAGAGGGCGAGCAGGGGCGCAAGAAGATCAACCAGTACACGCGCTACGGCACGGTGTTTCTGGCGACGCTGCAATCCTACGGTCTGGCCGTCAGCCTGCAATCGGGCGAGCTTGTGCAGACGCCGGGGCTGTTCTTCATCGCGTCGTGCATGATCACGCTGGTCGGCGGCACCATGTTCCTGATGTGGCTGGGCGAGCAGATCACCGCGCGCGGCGTCGGCAACGGCATCTCGCTGATCATCTTCGTGGGCATCATCGCCGAGATCCCGGCGGCGCTGGCACAGTTTTTCGCCAGCGGGCGGTCGGGCGCGATCAGCCCGGCGGTTATCGTCGGCGTGATCGTCATGGTGGTCGCGGTGATCGCCTTCGTGGTGTTCATGGAACGCTCCCTGCGCAAGATCCACATCCAGTACCCGCGCCGTCAGGTCGGCATGAAGGTCTATGACGGCGGCTCGTCGCACCTGCCGGTCAAGGTCAACCCCGCCGGCGTGATCCCGGCGATCTTCGCCTCGTCGCTTCTGTTGCTGCCGGCGACCATGGGCACCTTCTCGGGTGGCCAGTCCGGCCCGGTGATGTCGACGATCATGGCCTATTTCGGCCCCGGCCAGCCGCTCTACCTGCTGTTCTTCTCGGTGATGATCATCTTCTTCACCTATTTCTACACCTTCAACGTGTCGTTCAAGCCCGATGACGTGGCCGAGAACCTGAAGAACCAGAACGGTTTCATCCCCGGCATCCGGCCGGGCAAGCGGACCGAGGAATATCTCGAATACGTGGTCAACCGGATCCTCGTGCTGGGCTCGATCTACCTGACCGCCGTCTGCCTGCTTCCGGAAGTCCTGCGCAACCAGTTCGCCATCCCGTTCTATTTCGGCGGCACCTCGGTGCTCATCGTGGTGTCGGTGACGATGGACACGATCCAGCAGGTGCAATCGCATCTGCTCGCGCATCAGTATGAAGGCCTGATCGAGAAGTCGCAGCTCAGCGGCAAGGGCCGCAAGAAGGGCCGCCGCAGCAGCGGCCGGACTGGGAAGACACGCCGATGAACATCATTCTTCTGGGACCGCCGGGCGCGGGCAAGGGCACGCAGGCGCAGAACCTCGCCGGTGCGCGCGACATGATCCAGCTTTCCACCGGCGACATGCTGCGCGCGGCCAAGGAAAGCGGCTCGGAAATGGGGCGCATCGTGGCCGACGTGATGGCGCGCGGCGATCTTGTGACCGACGATATCGTGATCGGCCTGATCCGCGAACGGCTTCAGGGCGACAAGCGCGGCGGGTTCATCTTCGACGGCTTCCCGCGCACGCTCGCGCAGGCCGACGCGCTGCACGATCTTCTGTCAGAGCAGGGCGAACGCCTCGACGCTGTGATCGAGCTGCGCGTCGATGACGAGACGCTGGTGCAGCGCATCGTCGGCCGCGCCGAAGAGGCCCGCGCGGCGGGCCAGCAGGCGCGCGCCGACGACAACGCCGACAGCGTCCGCCAGCGGCTGATGGAATATTACAAGAAGACGGCCCCGCTGATCGGCTACTATCACGCCAAGGGCAAGCTTGCGCCCGTCGACGGTCTGGGCGCGATCGACGCGGTCAAGGCCGAGATCGCGTCGGCACTCGACAAATGACCCGCCCATATACCCGCACGGGGGGTTGACCCTTCCTTCATTTGTCCCTAGGCGATGATTTCTCGTCGTCATCAGTGATTCTGACCGGGGCATGCCCGGCGGGGTCCGACATCCCGAATTCAGCTGCGGCCCGACGCAAGATGCGCCTCGGGCCTGCGTTGTGAAAAAAGGTTCTGGCGTTACGGAACCGCAACGAAAAGGAAAAGACACTTGGCACGAATTGCCGGCATCAATATCCCGACCCACAAACGGGTGCCCATTGCCCTGACCTACATCACCGGAATCGGCCCGTCCTCGGCCCGCGCGATCTGCGATGCGACGGGCATCGACCAGTCGCGCCGCGTCAACGAGCTTTCGGACGCCGAGGCCGTGTCCCTGCGCGAGCATATCGACTCGAATTTCAAGGTCGAGGGCGATCTGCGCCGCGAGACCCAGATGAACGTCAAGCGTCTGATGGATCTCGGCTGCTATCGCGGCCTGCGCCACCGTCGCAACCTGCCGGTGCGCGGTCAGCGGACCCACACCAATGCCCGTACCCGCAAAGGTCCCGCAAAGACCATTGCCGGCAAGAAGAAATAAGGGAGGGCATTAGATATGGCACGCGATACACGCAAATCCGCCCGCGCACCGAAAAAGAAGGTGTCCAAGAACATCGCCACCGGCGTTGCGCATGTGAACTCTTCGTTCAACAACACCAAGGTCCTGATTTCCGACGTGCAGGGCAACGCGATCGCCTGGTCCTCGGCCGGGACGATGGGCTTCAAGGGGTCGCGCAAATCGACACCCTATGCCGCCCAGCTCGCCGCCGAGAACGCCGGAAAGAAGGCGCAGGACCACGGCATGCGCTCGCTCGAGGTCGAGGTTCAGGGGCCCGGTTCGGGCCGCGAATCCGCGCTGCGCGCGCTGGCGGCGGTCGGGTTCAACATCACCTCGATCCGCGACGTGACGCCGATGGCGCATAACGGTTGCCGGCCACCCAAACGTCGCCGGGTCTGATCCGGCAGGTACCACGGCGGGGCCGCGCGCAGGCGCGGTCCCGTCTTTGATATTTTATATCCTCGGGCGTTCCGGTCCTTTGATCATGAAGGCGGAACAGGAATGGAGGGATGCATGATCCACAAGAATTGGGCTGATCTTATCAAGCCGACGCAGCTTGACGTGACGCCGGGCAAGGACCCGCAGCGGCAGGCCGTGCTGGTGGCCGAACCGCTGGAGCGGGGCTTTGGCCTGACGCTCGGCAATGCGCTGCGCCGGGTGCTTCTGTCGTCGCTGCAAGGCGCCGCGATCACCGCGGTGCAGATCGACAACGTGCTGCACGAGTTTTCTTCCGTGACCGGCGTCCGCGAGGATGTGACCGATATCGTGCTCAACCTCAAGGGTGTCGCGATCCGGATGGAGGTCGAGGGCCCGAAGCGCCTGTCGATCAACGCCAAGGGGCCGGGCATCGTCACCGCCGCCGACATCTCCGACAGTGCCGGGATCGAGATCATCAACAAGGATCACGTGATCTGTCACCTCGACGAGGCGGCGTCGCTCTACATGGAACTGACCGTCAATACCGGCAAGGGCTATGTCGCCGCCGACCGCAACAAGCCCGAGGATGCCCCGATCGGCCTGATCCCGATCGACGCGCTGTTCTCGCCGATCACCAAGGTCAGCTACGATGTGCAGCCGACCCGTGAAGGGCAGGTTCTGGATTACGACAAGCTGACCATGAAGATCGACACTGACGGCTCGCTCAGCCCCGATGACGCGGTGGCCTACGGGGCCCGCATCCTGCAGGATCAGCTGTCGATCTTCGTCAACTTCGACGAACCCGAGTCCGCAGGCCGCGATTCCGAGGAAAGCGCGCTTGAATTCAATCCGCTGCTTCTCAAGAAGGTCGACGAGCTGGAACTGTCGGTGCGCTCGGCCAACTGTCTCAAGAACGACAACATCGTCTATATCGGTGATCTGATCCAGAAGACCGAGGCGGAGATGCTGCGCACGCCGAACTTCGGCCGCAAGTCGCTCAACGAGATCAAGGAGGTCCTGTCGGGCATGGGGCTGCATCTCGGCATGGATGTCGAGGACTGGCCGCCCGACGATATCGAGGATCTGGCCAAGAAATTCGAAGACGCGTTCTGATGCGTCTCTGACCGCGTACACCAGCCGCGTACCATGCGTACGCGGCGTACGCATCACCATCCGGGCAATCCCGCCCCAAGGAGAGCGGCCGACACGCATCGGACCGCCGGACAAAGCAAAATAGACGGAGAAAGAAAATGCGTCACGCCAGAGGATACCGCCGCCTCAACCGCACCCACGAGCACCGCAAGGCGCTGTGGGGCAACATGGCCGGCTCGCTCATCGAACATGAGCAGATCAAGACCACGCTGCCCAAGGCCAAGGAACTGCGCCCGATCATCGAAAAGCTGGTAACCCTCGCAAAACGCGGGGATATTCATGCCCGCCGTCAGGCCGCCAGCCAGCTCAAGCAGGACCCGCATGTCGCCAAGCTGTTCGACGTGATCGGCCCGCGCTACGCGTCGCGGCAGGGCGGCTATGTCCGCGTGCTGAAGGCCGGGTTCCGCTATGGCGACATGGCCCCGATGGCGATCATCGAATTCGTCGATCGCGATGTCGACGCCAAGGGTGCCAATGATCGCGCCCGCGTGGCCGCCGAAGAGGCCGCGGAAGAATAAAGTCCTTTATCACTTGTGGTTAGAGATCGACCCCCGCCCCACTGGCGGGGGTTTTTGCATCTGTGGGATCCTGGGTGTTTGGGCCAAGAAGAAACCGGGAGTGCTTGCATCGGTCCCGCCGCTGCGGGTAATTGCGCTCAATATCGGGCTGGCCCGGGGGAGTGACGCATGGCGGATCTGTTCGACACCGGCGACGCGCCGCCACCCTCGGGCGCGCCGCGTCCGCTGGCCGACCGGCTTCGACCGCAAACTCTGGCAGAGGTGATCGGGCAGGATCAGGTGCTTGGCCCGGATGCGCCACTTGGCGGGATGCTGGCCTCCAACAGATTGAATTCGCTTATCTTCTGGGGGCCGCCCGGTGTCGGCAAGACGACGATCGCGCGGCTTCTGGCGGGCGAGACGGATCTGCATTTCGTCCAGATCAGTGCCATCTTTACCGGCGTCCCGGAGCTGCGCCGCGTCTTTGACGAGGCGAAACACCGTCGCGCGAACGGGCAGGGCACGCTGCTTTTCGTGGACGAGATCCACCGCTTCAACAAGGCCCAGCAGGATGGATTCCTGCCGCATATGGAGGATGGCACGATCCTTCTGGTCGGGGCCACGACCGAAAACCCGTCGTTTGAGCTGAACGCGGCCCTGCTCAGCCGGTCGCAGGTGCTGGTGCTCACGCGGCTGGACCATGCAGATCTCGAACACCTCGCACAGCGCGCCGAGCGTGCCCTGGGTGAAACCCTGCCGCTCGACGGGCCTGCGCGCGCGGCGCTGCTGGAGATGGCCGATGGGGACGGGCGCGCGCTGCTGAACCTGATCGAGCAGATCGCGGCGTGGAAACCCGATACGGCCCTCGACACCAATGCGCTGACCGCGCGGCTTATGAAGCGGGCGGCGCAATACGACAAATCCGGCGACGCGCATTATAACCTCATATCGGCGCTGCATAAATCGGTGCGCGGCTCGGATCCTGACGCGGCGCTTTACTGGCTGGCGCGGATGCTGGAGGGGGGCGAGGATCCGCGTTATTTGGCCCGCCGTATCACCCGCATGGGCGTAGAGGATATCGGGCTGGCCGACAGCCATGCGCAGACCGTTTGCCTGCAGGCATGGGAAACCTACGAGCGTCTCGGCAGTCCCGAGGGTGAACTGGCGCTGGCGCAGGCGGTGATCTATCTCGCACTCGCGCCCAAGTCGAACGCGGGCTATGCCGCCTACAAGGCCGCGCGCCGCGCTGCCGCCAAGACCGGTAGCGAACCACCCCCCAAGCACATCCTGAACGCGCCCACGCAGTTGATGAAGGATGAGGGCTATGGCGCGGATTACGCGTATGATCACGATGCCGAGGACGGGTTTTCGGGCCAGAATTACTTTCCCGACATGATGCAGCGCGCGGTTTTCTACCAGCCGGTCGAGCGCGGGTTCGAGCGCGATCTGAAGAAACGGCTGGCGTATTTCGCAAGACTGCGGGCGGCGCGCAACTGAGAAGACAGGTGAGCGGACGGGGCCCGGTCTGAACAAAAGGCGCAATCGCGATCCTTTGGGCAGGGTGCGCGGCCAGTCCGATTATTGTCTGGAAAGACAAAACGTTTCGTGTTTAATATAAGGAATGTCGTATTTGAGCATTCTTTTCGACCATGTGAAAACGAAACTTTCACAGAGGGGGCGGAAAACGTCTCTCCAATGACAAACAAAATGAAAAACAGGGAAATCTCATGACAAAGAAAACCGATCAGGTGCTTCTCGGCAAGCTGGCCGATGCGGCACGTACCGGCGATATATCGCGACGCTCTTTCATGCATTATGCTGCCGTGGCCGGTCTGACCGCCTCTGCGGCGACCGGGCTGTGGGGCACCGCCGCCAAGGCGCAGCCTCAGCGCGGCGGCACCTTTCGATGGGGCGTTCATGACGGTAACACCGGCGACACGCACGATCCAGGCACCTATGTCACCCGCCAGATGATCTTTCTGGCGCATACGCATCGCAGCTATCTTACGATGATCTCGCCCGACAATTCGCTGGGGTCGGACCTCGCCACGAGCTGGGAGGCGACCCCGGACGCACGTGAGTGGACCTTCGAGCTGAACCCCGACGCGACCTTCCACAGCGGCCGGCCGGTCACCTCGCAGGATGTCATCGACAGTCTGAACCACCACCGGGGCGACGCGTCGACCTCGGCGGCAAAGGCGCTCTTGACGGATGTCGAGGACATCACGGCGGATGGCGACAATGCCGTCGTCATCACCATGGCGCGCGGCAATGCCGACCTGCCATGGCTGATGACCGACTATCACTTTGCGATCTGCCCCTCGAACGGCGATGGCACGATCGACTGGCAGTCCGGCGACGGGTCCGGGCCCTACCGGATAGAATCGGGGGATTTCGGCATCCAGTGGGCGCTCAACCGGCATGATGGCTGGCATGGCGAGGGGGCCTATTTCGACCGGGTCGAGATGCTGGTCCTCAACGATCCGAACGCGCGTCAGACGGCGCTTGTCACCGGCGACGTCAACTGTGTCTCGCTGATCGAGCTCAAGACGTTGTCGCTTTTGCAGCGCAACCCCGACATCAAGGTGGACAACATCCCGTCGGGCGGTGCGATCACCATTCCGATGCATTGCGACACCGCCCCTTTTGACGATGTGAACGTGCGCAACGCCCTGAAACTGGCGATGAACCGCGACGAGATCATCGAGAAGATCTCGTTCGGTGCCGCGACCAAGGGCAACGATTTCCACCTCTCGCCAGTGCAGCCCTACTGGCCCGATGACATCCCGCAGCGCGAATACGATCCCGATCAGGCAAGGTCGCTTCTCAAGCAGGCCGGGCACGAGGGTCTTTCGGTGAACCTGTCCGTCGCCGACAGCGTCTACACCGGGGCGGTGGACATGGCCGTGCTTTATGCGGAACAGGCGAAGGCGGCGGGCATCAACATCAATGTCGTGCGCGAGCCCAATGACGGTTATTATTCCGACGTCTGGCTGAAAAAGCCGTTCTCGGTCGTCTCCTGGGGGGCGCGTCCGACGCCCGACGTGATGTTCACGCTGGCCTACAAGAATGACGCGGCGTGGAATGAAAGCCGGTGGCAGAACGAGCGGTTCAACGAATTGCTGCTCGAGGCCAAGGGCGAGCTCGACCAGGATCTGCGCGCCGAGATGTATCGCGAGATGTCCATGTTGATGCGCGACGATGGCGGCACGCTGATCCCGTTCTTCAACAACTGGGTCTATGCCCGCGGCAAGGGTGTCGAGCGCCACGAAGAGGTGGCCGCAAGCTGGAGTTGCGACGGCGCGCGCGCGGCCAGCCGCTGGTGGTTCGCATGATGCCATGACAGGACCCGGCACCGACCACGGTGCCGGGTTTTTTTGATGGCCGGGATGCCGCACGCCATGTGCGGTCCGGCCCAAGAGGGCGGGATGGGTCACGGTTCCTGAAAACCCATCGTCGCGGAAAAAAAAGACTGTTCGCCCGAGCCGAAAACGGCACGCCGCACAACGCCGGCAGGGCACCACAACAGGAGGGAAAGATGGGGGACATCGTTGGGCTCGTTGCAAAACGGCTCGGTCTCGGGCTGATCATTCTACTGGTGATCTCCGTGATCATATTCTTCATGGTCGAGCTGTTGCCCGGCGACATCGCGCAGGCGGTTCTCGGACAGGGCGCGACACCTGAAAACGTCGCCGCGCTGCGCGAGGAAATGGGGCTCAATCAGCCGGCCATCGTACGCTATCTCGACTGGCTCCGCGGCGCGGTGATGCTCGATTTCGGAAATTCCATCGTGACCGGCACCAGCGTGTCGGAAACCATCGGCGAGCGCTTCGGCAACACGCTGTTCCTGGCCAGCTATGCGGCGGCGATCGCCGTGCCGGTGTCGATCGTGCTGGGGATCGTCGTGGCGCTGCTGCGCAACACGATCTTCGACCGGGTCGCCAACGTGGCGACGCTCACCGCGATCTCCAGCCCCGAATTCTTTCTGGGCTATGTCCTCATCCTCTACCTGGCGGTCAAAACCGGGATGTTTCCGGCCATCGCGAGTCTGAACAGCGGCATGAATTTCTGGGATCTGCTCTACCGCACCTTCCTTCCGGCGCTGACGCTGGTGCTGGTGGTGACCGCGCACATGATGCGCATGACGCGGGCCTCGATCATCAACCTTCTGGCCTCGCCCTATATCGAGATGGCCCGGCTCAAGGGCACACCGCCCTGGAAGGTGGTCGTCAGGCACGCGCTGCCCAATGCCTGGGCGCCGATCATCAACGTGGTGGCGCTGAACCTCGCCTATCTGATCACCGGCGTCGTGCTGGTCGAGGTGGTGTTCGTCTATCCCGGCATCGGACAGGCCCTTGTGGATGCGGTCAGCAAGCGTGATTTCCCGGTGGTTCAGGCCTGCTGCCTGATCTTCGCGGCAACCTTCATCCTGCTCAATCTCGCGGCGGATGTAGGCGCGATCCTGACCAATCCGCGCCTGCGGCATCCGAAATGAGAGGGGCAGAGACATGAGCGCTTTCGTCATCATCTACTACTTCCTGCTTCTCGGCGGGTCCTGCCTCGCGGCCTATTACAACAAGCGGTCGGCCTTCCTGCTGCTGTTCTCGCTGACGCTGGTCTCGTTCGTGGTCGGCATCGTCGGCGGGGTGGCGTCGCTGCGCATGATCGCGATCGCGGCGGGGCTTCTGGCGCTGGCGGCGATGGTGTCCTACGCCTTCCGCGAATTCCTGATCGCCATCGCCTCGCACAACATGGCCAAGGAACTGCGCACGGCCCCGCTGACGGCGGCCTTCGGGATGTTCGTGATCTTCACCTACGCGGTGGCGGGCATCTTCGCGCCCTGGATCGCGCCGTTCGGCGAGGCACAGGTGATCTCGTCGGCCTTCGCGCCGGCGGACAACACCATGCTTCTCGGGGCCGATCAGCTGGGCCGCGACATGTTCAGCCGGATCATCTACGGGGCCCGCAATACCGTCGCGCTGGCGCTGGCGGGCACGGTTCTGGCCTTCATCCTCGGGTGTCTTGCCGGGCTACTGGCGGCCGTCAATGGCGGCTGGTTCGACCAGATCATCGCGCGCTCGTCGGATGTGATCATGTCGATTCCGTCGCTGATCTTCGCGCTGCTGATGCTGTCGATCTTCGGCGGCGATCTGGCCAACAACACCACCAGCTTCTGGCTGCTCATCATCTTCGCCATGGCGATCGGGTTGTTGCTGGTCTCGGCGATCTTCGAGAGCAGCATTCTCGGCTGGATCCTCGGGATCGCGGTGATGGCCGGGTTCGCGGTCGTCTTCGCCGGTTTCATGCTGACCATCTTCAACCCCTCCGAGATCATCCTCGTTCTGGTGGTCGCGGTGATCTACAGCCCGCGCGTGTTCCGCCTGACGCGGGCGGTCGCGGGCAATGTCGTGGTGATGGATTATATCGAGGCGGCAAAGCTGCGCGGTGAGCGTACATGGTATCTCATCCGCCGCGAGATCCTGCCCAACTCCACCGCGCCGCTGATCGCCGAGTTCGGGCTGGAATTCTGCTTTGTGTTCCTGCTGATCGCCGGTCTGTCGTTCCTCGGGCTCGGCATCCAGCCGCCCACGGCCGACTGGGGCTCGATGGTGCGCGAGAACGCGACCCTGATCTCGTTCGGCGACATGACCCCGCTCATCCCCGCGGCGGCGATCGCGCTTCTGACCGTCGCGATCAACTTCGTGGTGGACTGGATGCTCTACCGCTCCTCCGGCTTGAAGGTGTAATAGCCATGATCAAGAAAAACGACGTGCTTCTGAAGATCCGCGACCTGAAGATCCAGGGCTACGCGGATGAGCAATGGGTCGACATCATCAAGGGTGTCGACCTGACCCTGCACCGGGGCGAGGTGATGGGCCTGATCGGCGAATCCGGGGCCGGCAAATCGACCATCGGCGCGGCCTGCATGGGCTATGCCCGCGACGGCACGCGCATCGTCGACAGCACGATCGAGTTCGACGGGATGGAGCTGACTAACGCGTCCGAGGCCGAGCGCCGCGCGCTGCGCGGCTCGCGGATCGCCTATGTCGCGCAATCTGCGGCGGCCTCGTTCAACCCGGCGCACAAGATCATCGACCAGCACACCGAGGCCCCGCTGCAATACCGCCTCAAGAAGCGGATGGAAGCGCAGGAAGACGCGATGGAGCTTTACGAAAAGCTGCGCCTGCCCAACCCCAAGGAAATCGGCTTTCGCTATCCGCATCAGGTCTCGGGCGGGCAGTTGCAGCGCGCGATGACCGCGATGGCGATGTCCTGCCGGCCGGATCTGATCATCTTCGACGAGCCGACCACCGCGCTTGACGTGACCACGCAGATCGAGGTGCTCGCGGCGATCCGCGACATCGTGGACGAGTTCAACACGGCGGCGATCTACATCACCCATGATCTCGCGGTCGTGGCGCAGATGGCCGACACGATCAAGGTGCTGCTGAAGGGTGAAGAGGTCGAAGAGGCGTCGACGCGCCAGATGCTCGAGCATCCCAAGGAGGATTACACCAAATCCCTCTGGGCGGTGCGCGGGTTCAAGAGCGAGCAACGCCACAGGCCGACCGATGGCACGCCGCCCCTGATTTCCGTGAAGAACGTCGACGCGTCCTATACCGGCGGCGAAAAGGTGCTCGACGATGTCAGCTTCGATATCTACCCGGGCATGACCGTCGCGGTGGTGGGCGAATCCGGCTCCGGCAAGTCTACGGTGGCGCGGGTGATCACCGGGCTCTTGCCGCCGTCAAAAGGCGAGGTGCAGTTCAAGGGCGATCCGTTCCCCGCCGATTACCGCAAGCGCAGCAAGGATCAGCTGCGCCAGATCCAGATGATCTACCAGATGGCCGATACCGCGCTCAATCCAAAGGTCCGGATTTCCGAGATCATCGGACGCCCCGCCGCGTTCTATTCCGGTCTCAAGGGCCTGGCGCTCAAGAACCGGATCGACGAATTGCTGGATCTGATCGAGCTCGAGCCGGGGCAGTACTACAACCGCTATCCGCCGGAATTGTCCGGCGGGCAGAAGCAACGCATCGGCATCGCCCGCGCACTTGCCGCTGAACCCAGCTTCATCATCTGCGACGAGGTGACATCGGCCCTCGACCAGCTGGTGGCGGAAGGCATCCTGCGCCTGCTCGACCGGCTGCAGAACGAGTTGAACCTCGCCTACATGTTCATCACGCATGATCTGGCCACCGTGCGCTCGATCGCCGACGAGATGGTGGTGATGCAGAACGGCAAGGTCGTGGATCAGGGCCCCAAGGACCAGATGTTCACGCCGCCGCATCACCCCTATACGGATCTGCTGCTCAGTTCCGTGCCCGAGATGGACCCCGACTGGCTGACCACGCTGCTAGAGGAACGTGGGGTCGACAATGTCGGCGACGCGGCCACGGCCAAGATCGATCCGAAGGATAAGAAGACCACGGGCGCGTCGGCCTGAAAGCCCGCCAGAAAGTCGGCCTGAAATGCGAAACGCCGCGACCGGGAAATACCGGTCGCGGCGTCGTCGTCATACGTAAGCCTGCTGTCTGTGCTGGATCAGGTCAAGGCCATCGCCGATAGCACGAATGTGCCGACGATGGCGCCATAGACAATCAGGACGGCCTGCCAGGAGGCCGAGTGCATACGCAGTTCGCGGTTCAGCTCGTCGCGGGTCATGTCTAGCCTCCGTGATGTGAGGGTGATGCAAGGTGACCGCCCTCCGGTCACACCCGCCACATAAGGAGAATTCGCGCCGCCGCAATAACGAACTGCGCGACATTCTATGCTTTTTCGACATGTCCAGGCGGCGCTCTGAACATACCTGATAAACGCGACACAACACGGTCTGGAATCGACACCTGTCTCAGGCCTTGATGCCCTGTAACGGCAAGACATCCAGCGGCCCCTCCCGCCGGGCCTTGATCGCCATCGCGGCGGCATGCGACCCGGCCAGCGTGGTGAAATAGGGGATCTTGTCGTAAAGCGCGACCGAGCGGATCTCGCGGCTGTCCTCGACCGCCTGCACGCCTTCGGTGGTGTTCATGACCAGCGTGATTTCACCGTCCTTGAGCATGTCGACGATATTGGGACGCCCCTCATAGACCTTGTTGACGATCTCGCAAGCAATCCCGGCCTCATCCAGAAATGCCGCCGTGCCGCGGGTCGCCACGATCTCCAGCCCCAGATCGATCAGCAGCGCGGCCGTCTCGACCAGCAGCGGGGTCTTGTCGGAATTGCGCACCGACACGAACACCCGGCCCGCATCGGGCAGGTGCACCCCCGCCCCCATCTGCGCCTTGAGAAAGGCGCGCGGGAACGACACGTCCCAGCCCATCACCTCGCCGGTCGATCGCATTTCCGGCCCCAGGATGGTGTCGACGCCGGGGAAGCGGGCAAACGGCAGCACCGCCTCCTTGACCGAGAACCACGGCATGTCGGGATCGGCCAGCGTCATCTGGTCGGCCATCGGCAGGCTGCCGGGGCGGGTGTCGCGCGGGTAGGGACCGCGATAGGGGAAGTTCGCCAGCGTCTCGCCCGCCATCAGCCGCGCAGCGATCGAGGCGATAGCTGAATCAGTTGCCTTGGCCACGAACGGCACGGTGCGCGAGGCGCGCGGGTTCACCTCGATCAGGTAGATGTCGTCACCCTTGACCGCGAATTGCACATTCATCAGCCCCACCACATGCAGCCCGCGCGCCAGCGCCTCGGTCTGGCGCTTGATTTCCTCGATGGTCGCGGATGACAGCGAGTAGGGCGGCAGCGAGCAGGCGCTGTCGCCCGAATGGACGCCCGCCTCCTCGATATGCTGCATGATGCCGGCCACATGCACGTTCTCGCCGTCGCAAAGCGCGTCCACATCGCATTCGATGGCCCCGGCAAGATAGCCGTCCAGCAGGACCGGACTGTCACCCGACACCACCACGGCCTCGGCGATGTAGCGCTCCAGATGCGCCATGTCGCGCACGATCTCCATCGCGCGGCCGCCCAGCACGTAGGACGGGCGGATCACCAGCGGAAAGCCGATGCTGTCGGCGATGGCAAGCGCCTGAGCGTCGCTGCTGGCAATGCCGTTCTGCGGCTGCTTGAGACCCAGACGGTTCACCAGGTCCTGAAACCGCTCGCGATCCTCGGCAAGATCGATGGCGTCGGGCGTGGTCCCCAGAATGGGGATGCCCTCGGCCTCCAGCCCGCGGGCGAGCTTGAGCGGCGTCTGCCCGCCGAATTGCACGATCACCCCGTGCAGCGTGCCGCGCTCCTGCTCGACGCGCAGGATCTCCATCACGTGCTCGAAGGTCAGCGGCTCGAAATAGAGCCGGTCGGAGGTGTCGTAATCGGTGCTCACCGTCTCGGGGTTGCAGTTGATCATGATCGTCTCATAGCCCGCATCCGACAGCGCGAAACAGGCGTGGCAACAGCAATAGTCGAACTCGATCCCCTGACCGATCCGGTTCGGCCCGCCGCCGAGGATCACCACCTTCTTCGCGTCCGAGGGCCGCGCCTCGCATTCCACGTCCCCCGATCCGGGGCCCATCATCGGGGCCTCGTAGGTGGAATACATGTAGGGGGTCTGCGCCTCGAACTCGGCGGCGCAGGTGTCGATCCGCTTGAACACCGCATGCACGCCCAGATTGATGCGCGCCCGGCGCACCTGCGCCTCGGTGCGCCCGGTCAGATGCGCCAGCCGCGCATCGGTAAAGCCCATCATCTTGAGGTCGCGCAGGCCGTGTTCGGTCATCGGCAGCCCTTTGCTGCGCACGCGGTCCTCGGCCTCGACGATCTCGCGGATGCGGGCCAGAAACCACGGATCGAAGGCGGTGGCCGCAAAGATCTCGTCATCGGTCAGCCCGTGCCGCATCGCCTGCGCGATGGTGCGCATCCGGTCGGGGGTGGGCACCGACAGCGCGCGGGTGACGGCGGCCTTTTCCGGCGCACCCTCGATCTCGATCTCGTCAAAGCCCGACAGCCCCGTCTCCATCGACGACAGGGCCTTTTGCAGGCTCTCGTGGATCGTCCGGCCGATCGCCATCGCCTCGCCCACCGATTTCATCGAGGTGGTCAGATACGGCTTGGAGCCCGCGAATTTCTCGAACGCGAAGCGCGGGATCTTGGTGACCACGTAATCGATCGTCGGCTCGAAGCTGGCGGGCGTCACATTGGTGATGTCGTTGTCCAGCTCGTCCAGCGTATAGCCCACGGCCAGCTTGGCGGCGATCTTGGCGATCGGAAAGCCGGTGGCCTTGGAGGCAAGCGCCGAGGACCGCGACACGCGCGGGTTCATCTCGATCACCACCATTCGCCCGTCCTCGGGGTTCACGGCCCATTGCACGTTCGATCCACCGGTCTCGACCCCGATCTCGCGCAGCACGGCGATACTGCCATTGCGCATGATCTGGTATTCCTTGTCGGTCAGGGTGAGCGCCGGCGCGACGGTGATGCTGTCGCCGGTATGCACGCCCATCGGATCGACGTTTTCGATGGCGCAGACGATGATGGCATTGTCGGCCTTGTCGCGGACCACCTCCATCTCGAATTCCTTCCAGCCCAAGAGGCTCTCGTCGATCAGGATCTGGCTGACCGGCGAGGCATCGAGACCGCTCTTGCAGTAATGGATGTAGTCGTCGCGGTTATAGGCCACGCCGCCGCCCGTCCCGCCAAGGGTGTAGGCCGGGCGGATGATCGCGGGCAGGCCGACGAAATCGATCGCCGCCATGCATTCTTCCATGGTGTTGGCGATTGTGGCCTTGGGGTTCTCGATTCCCAGCCTATCCATCGCCTCGCGGAAAAGCTTGCGGTCCTCGGCCATCTCGATGGCGGCGCGGTTGGCACCGATCAGTTCCACGCCGTATTTCTCCAGAACGCCCATATCGGCCACGGCGAGCGCGGTGTTCAGGCCGGTCTGCCCGCCCATCGTGGGCAGCAGGGCGTCGGGGCGTTCGCGTTCGATGATGCGGGCCACGACCTCGGGGGTGATCGGCTCGATATAGGTGGCGTCGGCGAGGCCGGGATCGGTCATGATCGTCGCGGGGTTGGAATTGACGAGGATGACGCGGTAGCCTTCTTCGCGTAAGGCTTTACAGGCCTGTGCGCCCGAATAGTCGAACTCGCACGCCTGTCCGATGATGATGGGCCCCGCTCCGATGATCATGATGGATGAAATATCGGTTCTTTTCGGCATATCGGTCCCCGGACAGCTTGATGATCGCGCGAGGTCCTGTCGCCGCCCGCGCAAATTGCTGCGGTTATATCCGTCATCCGGGCCGGTGCAAGGGGGCATCGCCTGTCCCGCGCGGCGCGGCCTGCGGGCCTCCGGCAAAGGGGACTGGATGCGCGCAATGACCTCGAGACGCCGCTTTCGAGGGTGTTTTTCACCCTTGGGTGGCCTAGGTCTTGGGTGGCTGCGCGAAAGGAGACCTCTTGCAGATTCGGCTCGATCATGGACCCGACGGTGCGCCGTGCGTCTTTGCGCGGCCCGCGCGGTATATCGTGGCCCATCACGCGGACGAGGTGCCGGATGCCCTTGCCGCGATGGATGCCGCCCGCGATGCGGGGCAGTGGCTTGCCGGGTTCGCAAGTTACGAGCTCGGATACGCGCTCGAGCCGCGGCTGGCCCCCATGGTGCCCGACAGCCAGCGTCTGCCGCTCTTGCAGTTCGGGGTCTATGACGCCCCCATCCCGGCCGGTCCGCTGGCCGCCGGGCCCGCGCAACTGGGCGAATTGCGCCCGGACTGGGACGCGGCGCGCTACGGCCGCGCCTTTCGCACCGTGCACGGGCTTATCGGCGCGGGCGACATCTATCAGGCGAACCTGACCTTTCCGATCCACATGACCGCCACCGGCACGCCGCAGGCGCTTTACGAGATGCTGTCGCGCGTCCAACCCGTGCGCCACGGCGCGCTGGTCGAGGCCGAGGGGCTGCCCGCGATCCTGTCACGCTCGCCCGAACTGTTCTTTCGCACCACCGCCACGGGCCGGATCGAGACCCGGCCGATGAAAGGCACGCAACCGCGCAGCCATGATCCGGCCGAGGATGTGCGCCGGCGTCAGTTTCTGCAATCGGATGAAAAGAACCGCGCCGAGAACCTGATGATCGTCGATCTGCTGCGCAACGACATCAGCCGCGTCAGCGTGCCTGGATCGGTGAAGGTGCCGGAACTGTTCTCGGTCGAGACCTACAACACCGTGCACCAGATGACATCGCTGATCGCGGCCCAGCTTGTGCCGGGCGCGACCCTGTCGGAGATCCTGCGCGCGCTTTTCCCGTGCGGGTCGATCACCGGGGCGCCCAAACTGCGCGCGATGCAGATCCTCGGCGATCTGGAGCCATCCCCGCGCGAGGTCTATTGCGGCACGATCGGCTGGGCCGCCCCCGACGGGCGTACTGAGTTCAACGTCGCCATCCGCACCCTTCTGGTCGAGGACGGGCAGGCCACGCTGAATGTCGGCGGTGGCGTGGTGCATGACAGCACGGCGGCCGGCGAATATGAAGAGGCGCTGTGGAAAGCGCGCTTCGCCCTCGCCCCGGCGCTGGTCTGAGCCCGCGCGTCACTCGGCGGCCTGCGCCATCCCCCCGGCGGCATCGTCGCGGTAGAGGTAATCGCGTGTCAGCGGCACCGCGTCCTGTTTGGGGCTCATCTGGAACTGGAACACCACCTGATTGTCGAGGCGGAAGGTCAGCTCTGAGGCGACAAGGTAATAGCGCCACATCCGGTAGAAGCGGTCGCCGTAAAGCGCGCGCACGCGGTCAAGATTGGCCTCGAACCGCTCGCGCCACTTGCGCAGGGTCTGCGCGTAATGCAGCCGCCAGACCTCGACATCGGTGGTCACCAGCGCGTGCCGTTCGACCGCGGCTGCGGCCTCGGACATGGCGGGGCAATAGCCGCCCGGAAAGATGTATTTCAGGATCCACGGGCTTGTCGCGCCCGGTGGCCTCGACCGCCCTATCGTGTGGATCAGCGCGATCCCGTCGGGTTTCAGCAGCCGCTCGACGGTGTCGAAGAACGTGTCGTATTGCGGCACGCCGACATGCTCGAACATGCCGATCGACACGATCCGGTCGAACTGCCCCTCGACATCGCGGTAATCCATCAGGTGAAACCGCGCCTTGTCCGACAGCCCGGCCTTTCCGGCGCGCGCATTGGCCATGGCGTGCTGTTCTTCCGACAGCGTCACCCCGGTGACCTCCGCGCCATAGTCACGCGCCAGCGTCAGGCCCATGCCGCCCCAGCCACAGCCGATATCCAGCACCTTCATCCCCGGCTCGATCAGCAGCTTTTTCGCGATATGCTGTTTCTTGGCCTCCTGCGCCGCGTCCAGCGTCATCCCGGGATCGCGGAAATAGGCGCAGGAATAATTCCGGTCTGCATCCAGAAACAGGTCGTAAAGCTCGCCCGACAGATCGTAGTGATGCGCCGCATTGCTGCGCGCCCGCGCCGCCGGGTTGAATTGATCCAGCCCCCGCTTGAGCCAGCGCAGCGCCTCCAGCGGGCGCCGATACCACGGCTGTCCGTGGGCCGCGATATTCCTGATCGCGAGGCTGAGAAAGCCGTAGACATCGTCATCCTCGATGGTCAACCTGCCGTCCATGTACCCCTCGCCGACCGCCATGTCCGGCGAAAGGACGATGCGGCGCGGCAGGGTCGCGTCATGCAGGGTGATCGCTGCGGCCGGTCCCGTGCCGTTGCCATAGCGCCGCACATGCCCGTCGGCGAATGTGACCTTCAGATCACCGTCGCGTATGAGATGCCGCAGAAACGTGTCGAATATCCTGACCCACATGACTCACCCCCGTTTTCCCGCGCCCGTATCCGGCACGACACTTGGTGATGGTACAGCACGGGTTCACGGTCGCATTGACACGGATTAAACAACGATGCCGGTGACCTGTTGCCCCAAAAAGCCTTTCTGTAAACGGTTTTCGACCGCAGGGCGGGGCGTGCCCGGTCCACGGCCCTTGACTTTGACGTGCCGCCCATGTGTATCGACCCCCAACTGGAAAGACGGCCCCGAAGAGGCCCGGAGAGGACAAGATGCACAGCTATCGCAGCCATTTCTGCGCGGACCTGACCAAGGCCAATGTGGGCGAAACCGTGCGGCTTTCGGGCTGGGTCCACCGCATCCGCGACCATGGCGGCGTGCTGTTCGTCGATCTGCGCGATCACTATGGCGTGACGCAGCTTCTGTGCGATCCCGACAGCCGGGTTTTCGACGCGGTGGACGGCTTGCGCAGCGAATACTGCATCCGCATCGACGGCACGGTGAAGGCCCGCGATGCCAGCCTCGTCAACCCGCGCATTCCCACCGGCGAGATCGAGGTCTTCATCCGCGATCTCGAAATTCTCGGCGCGGCCAGGGATCTGCCGCTGCAGGTTTTCGGCGATCAGGAATACCCCGAGGAGACGCGCCTGCGCTACCGCTATCTCGACCTGCGCCGCGAGGCGATGCAGCGCAACATGGCGCTGCGCTCGGACGTGGTGGCCACCATACGCCGACGTATGTGGGATCAGGGCTTTCGCGAGTATCAGACGCCGATCATCACCGCCAGCAGCCCCGAGGGCGCGCGCGACTTTCTGGTGCCCTCGCGCCTGCATCCGGGCAAGTTCTACGCGCTGCCGCAGGCGCCGCAGCAATTCAAGCAGCTGATCATGGTCAGCGGTTTCGACCGGTATTTCCAGATCGCGCCGTGTTTCCGCGACGAGGATCCGCGCGCCGACCGCTCGCCCACCGATTTCTACCAGCTCGACATGGAGATGTCCTTTGTCGAGCAGCAGGACGTGTTCGACACCATCCAGCCGGTCCTTCAGTCCGTGTTCGAAGAGTATGCCGAAGGTGCGGCCGTCGACAAGACATGGCCGCAGATCAGCTACCGCGACGCCGCGCTGTGGTACGGCACCGACAAGCCCGATCTGCGCAACCCGATCCGGATGCAGGACGTGTCCGAGCATTTCCGCGGCTCGGGCTTTGCCATCTTCGCCAAGCTTCTGGAACAGGAGGGCACGCAAATCCGCGCCATCCCCGCGCCGGGCGGCGGGTCGCGTAAGTTCTGCGACCGCATGAACGCTTTTGCCCAGAAAGAGGGCCTGCCGGGGATGGGCTATATCTTCTGGCGTGACGCAGGGGGCGAGACCGAGGCCGCCGGCCCGCTGGCCAAGAATATCGGCCCCGAGCGGACCGAGGCGATCCGCCAGCAGTTGGGTCTCGGCGTGGGCGATGCCGCCTTCTTCCTCGGCGGCAAGCCCTCGGCGTTCGAGCGTGTGGCGTCCAAGGCGCGCGACGTGATCGGCGAGGAGATGGACCTGACGGAACAGAACCGCTTCGCCTTCGCCTGGATCGTCGATTTCCCGATGTACGAGGCCGACGAGACCACCGGAAAGGTCGATTTCAGCCACAACCCGTTTTCCATGCCGCAGGGCGGTGCTGCGGCGCTCGACGGGGATCCGCTCGACGTGCTGGGCTACCAGTATGATCTGAGTTGCAACGGCTACGAGATCCTGTCGGGCGCGATCCGCAATCACAAGCCCGAGATCATGTTTCGCGCGTTCGAGCTTGCCGGCTATGACGAGGCCGAGGTGCGCAAGCGCTTTGGCGGCATGGTCAACGCGTTTCAGTATGGCGCGCCGCCGCATGGCGGCTGTGCGGCGGGCATCGACCGGATCGTGATGCTTCTGGCGGGCACGTCGAACATCCGCGAGGTCATCATGTTCCCGATGAACCAGCGCGCCGAGGATCTGATGATGAACGCGCCGTCCGATCCGACCAGTGATCAGCTGATGGAGCTTGGCCTGCGGGTGATCCCGCAGGACTGAACAAACGCGTGGACGCGGGGCGGTGCCGGTCGCCTTGTCCTTAAGTGGACATTGGCAGATTTCCCTCGCGCGGAGTCAAGGCGCGCTTGCGCGCCGCCGCGCAGCGGTCATGCCAGAGGCATGCCTTTGGCATGACCCGCCCCCTCGGGCGGGCGCTTTTGCAACGGTGCAATCCCGCGCAATCGTCACAGTATCTGGCACCATAAAGCGCATCTCGCCAACCGGTGCAGCGCCCACCCGGCGGTCGGGCGCTACACGGCGTTTGCCTTCGCGGGCGCGTCACCTTCAGTATTCCACCACGGCGCGGATCGACTCGCCCTTGTGCATCAGATCGAACCCGTGATTGATCTCGTCGAGGGTCAGCTTGTGGGTGATCATCGGGTCGATCTCGATCTTGCCCTGCATGTACCAGTCGACGATCTTC
>Ga0307955_1000451_pt1 | contig 22105 bp, 19 predicted proteins | sample OrgLakmetagen439_FD_201819 | JGI IMG/M metagenome (GOLD analysis project Ga0307955, IMG submission 201819) | Saline water microbial communities from Organic Lake, Antarctica - #439 | ecosystem: Environmental > Aquatic > Non-marine Saline and Alkaline > Saline | place: Antarctica: Organic Lake...
AGCCCGAGCTCTGTAAGGTGTGCTTCGTAAGGAAGTTGCCGATTTGCCACCAGATACATGCTACCCCCGCGCCTCAGCGATGCGGCAGCAACGGAAAGGAATTGTTTACCCAGATCCACGTCTTTCGACTGAGCGGTATGAAAAGGTGGGTTGGTAATGATGTAATCGTAGCTGTCCGGCAGCCCGCTAGTGACATCGTGCCAGTGAAATACCGCTTTACCGGAAATATTTACTTTCGCGCACTTCAGGGCCCTGCGATCTGCCTCAAATAAATCGATCTGCTGGATGTTGGGAGCTTTACCCAGAGCCGCATGACTCAGAAAACCCCAGCCAGCTCCCAAATCGGCAACCTTACCCCGCAATGATGCCGGCAAGTGCTCTGCCAGCAAAGCTGAACCGGGGTCGATGTGCTTTGCACTGAAGACACCGGGTTCGGTCAGAAACGGGGTCTCGGGGATTGTCGTGGTTTTGCCTAACTCACGCCATTCCGCGAGCAGTTCCGCATTCCACGGCGTTTGTTTTGAAACCGCAAAAGTGCGGCACTTGTTCTTGGAAACCGAATAGAGAAGTGGGGTTGCCTTCTTTAGCTCTTTTTCAAATCGCGAAGCTCCGGCGGAATTCGCGATCCCGACCACCAAGGTTCCATTTCCACCCAGCAGGTCATACGCTTTCGCGAAACCCGCGAGCGTCTCCTCTTTGGATTTACCCGGCAGGGAGAAAATGGTTTGAAATACTCCACTTGGCTCTTCAACCAGTTTCATACCCGCCGCTTCACACACCACCGCCAAGGGTTTCAGCGGCTGCCAGCCTACTACTTCAGGCAGCTCTGAATCTGGTTCCGCACCGAGAAATAAAATTTCTCCTTGGGAAGGTGGCTGCTCGTTTAAAGCAAAGATAAGAGACTCGAGGGCTGGGTTCATTTGAGTAGTTTCAACAGCTCCAGCTCGATGATATTTTCACATTCCAGAATCTGTTTGATCCGCCTCGCTTTTGCTTGGTCAGCCAGCTGCTCCAGCGCGTCGATATCGTAAAGATACACCTCATCGATTTCACCGACTTCGTGCTCGATGTCCCGAGGCACGGCGATGTCGATTAGAAACAAAGGGCGATACTTTCTGGCACGTCGCAGAGACTCGATCTCCTTGCGATGGATGATGGTGTGTGGAGCACCGGTCGATGAAATCACCACATCCACATCCTTGAGCACGTCCAACCAATCGTCGAAACGCACCGCTCGGCCTTTCATCTCTGCCGCCAGTTCGATCGCTCTGTCATGCGTTCGGTTAGCGACGATGATGGATTTCGCTCCACGTGAAACGAGTGCTTGAGCAGTCAGGCGGCTCATCTCCCCCGCCCCCAGCACCATCACCTCACTATTCTTCAGGTGTCCGAAAATCTTTTCCGCCAACTCCACCGCAACATTACCAATGGAGGTCGAGCCCTCTTGGATCGATGTCTGGGTCCGGACTTTTTTACCGACGCTGAATACCTTCTGGAACAGCTTGTTGAGGGTCGCGCCCGTTGTCCCTGCGGCGTGCGCCGCGTGGTAGGCCTGCTTCACCTGCCCGAAGATTTCCGTTTCACCCAAAAGCATCGAATCCAGACCGCTAACTACCTTGCAGAGATGCCGCGCCGCATCTTTTTTCTCAAAACGATAAAATGGCTCTTCGTGGCCGTGAACCTTTTCCGCAAGGCTGCTCTCGAGTCGTTTGAGCGCATCTGTGGCACATTCCGCGGCTAGATAAAATTCGGTGCGGTTGCAGGTGGAAACCACCACACCCTCCGGCACATCGGCCATTTTGAGAAGTTCTTGCGAAGCCTCGCCCAGCCGAGTCGTGCCCACTGCAAAGCGCTCGCGCACCTCGACAGGTGCGGTTTTGTGATTCACTCCCAAGCAGACCAATTCCATTTAGACAAAAGCGAAGACTCCCAAAGAAAGGACAAACAACCCGACTGCTCCAAGCGCAAACCACCGACCAGCAATTCCACGAACTCGCTTGATCATCATCAACGCGATGTATGCACCCCATACGCCGAGTGCCACAAACACATGCTTCCACGCATCCGCTGTTTCATGCGGCATCAAAACCCCGGCGACCAAGCCAATCGTGAGCAGTCCTACCCCCAACCACAGCAGCCTCTCCAAAGAAACCAGTAGCTCGCGCACCGGCGGGAGATTACGGAACAAGCCACTCTTCAGATCATGTTCTTTCAACTGGTGATCGAGCACCATGAACATGACTCCAGCCACGGCGGCAAGTGCCAGCGCCCCGTAGGCAAGGACCGACATTGAGGAATGTATCTCACCCCAAAAGCTGGTGTTCAATACCCGCTCCGGGTTAGCCGCAAGGTTTCCCGGAATCAAGGCGAAGCCCTGAAACAGAGCCACCAGCGGAGCGGTGAAAACTCCCAGCAGGGAAATCCGATACATCGGACCAACCAGTAGATAAAACAAAGTCAGCGACCACGAAAGAAAAACAAAGATCTCCGCCAAGCTCCTCAACGGGCACGCACCGCGCATTTCGCCACGAACACCGAGGTAGCCGATCTGGCACAGGAACACCGCTATCATCCACCAAACCGTCCATCGACTCTTATCGCCATGACGCAAAACAAATAGCCCACGCACTCCCGCCACAGCAGCGAGGCACGTCGCAATGATTAAAAACCAGCGGTCCACCCCCTTTCAATCGCCTCAAATAGCCCATCTTGCAAGCTTCCATGGGGTGCGATTTTTTTAGCCCCAAAAAACCACCCGAAGCAGTCTCTGCAAACAACCGCGCTTAAATGGTAAAGCGCCGATAACTTACAACTCTACCTGCCGCAGCCACTTCTCACGGCGAAACCATGTTTCTTGGCGCTTCGCGTACTGCCTAGTCGCTATCACGATGAGCCCCTCACATTCCGCACGGGGAATTTCTCCCGAGAGCAAGCGCCGGATTTCTTTCACTCCGATCGCCTTCTCCCAGTTTCCAGAAACGCCATCCAGATCCGCGACTTCATCTATAGCTCCCTCATCCAGCATTTGCTTGGTCCGTATGGCGATGCGCCGATGCAACTCTTCACGCTCGCGCAGCAACCAATAACCGGTCAGCGAAGCATCGAGCTCACGGGTTTTCTGTTCCCACCCGTCGCGGAGTTCGGAAGCCTTTTCTCCCGTTAGCAAACAAATCTCCAAAGACCTCGAAACGTAACGCTTGTTTCCGCGATTCACCTGCGCCGCCTCCACAGGGTCAATGCGCTCCAAATCCGCAAGCAGATCCTCCAGCGGCCGCTTCTCCATTTCCTCCCGCATCACCTCATCCCCTTTCGGTAACGGCGAAGGCCCATGGGTAAGGAATTTCAAATAAAGGCCCGATCCGCCCACCAGCACCGGAACTTTTCCGCGCGACTGAATCTCGGAAATCACCGGCACCGCCATCTCACAATACCGGCCCGCATCACAATTCTCGCCAGCCTCTAATACACCAAAAAGATGATGCTTAATCTCTCCCTTCTCCTCCTCGCTCGGCGCAGCACTCAGCACCTCAATCCCCTGAAACAACTGGAAAGCATCACCGTTCACGATCTCACCACCCAATTCCTGCGCCAGCTTCAAGGCATAACCCGTCTTGCCAGACGCAGTCGCCCCACAAACAAACACAGGAGCTGGTAAATTAGACATGGCTCAGTTCAAGCAGCACCTGACCAAACGCAAAAGCCAAAAGTCTACTCCGACATCACGATTCAAGGCCAAACGGTCAATTCCCTCCACCGGGCAACGCGCATTTCAGACTTTCAGACTTTCAGACTTTCAGACTTTCAGACTTTCAGACTTTCAGCTTTTATCCCTGCATCAACTTCCCCTTCGACAACACCTACACCAGCTTGCCGGAACGCTTTTTTTCCAAACAGCTTCCTGCGAAAGTTCCCGATGCCCAACTCATCCGCACCAATTCGGACCTCGCTAAAGAACTCGGTATCGATCCCGCCTCGCTAGCCTCGCCCGCAGCACTTGCCATTTTTTCTGGAAACGAGATTCCCAAAGGTGCGGAGCCCATCGCACAAGCCTACTCGGGCCACCAGTTTGGCGGCTTCGTGCCACAACTCGGCGATGGCCGCGCAATCTTGCTCGGAGAAGTTATTGATACCAATGGAAAGCGACGCGACATCCAACTTAAAGGCGCCGGCCGCACGGTCTTTTCCCGCGGCGGAGATGGTAAATCCGCACTCGGCCCGGTACTGCGCGAATACCTCGTAAGCGAAGCAATGCATGCGCTCGGCGTGCCGACCACTCGCGCCCTCGCTGCTGTTGCCACTGGCGAGACTATCACCCGCGAGGAACCAACCCCCGGCGGCGTTTTCACCCGAGTCGCCGCCAGCCACATCCGAGTCGGAACCTTTCAATACTTCTCCGCACAACGGGATACCGAAGCATTAAAACTCCTCACCGAGCACTGCATTCAGCGCCACTACCCCAGCGCAGCCGAATCAGAAAACCCCACTCTCGCGTTCCTCGAACAAGTCATCGCCGCCCAAGCAAAACTCGTCTCCGCCTGGATGCCATTAGGTTTCATCCACGGCGTGATGAACACCGATAATTGCTCCGTATCCGGAGAGACCATCGACTACGGCCCATGCGCTTTCATGGATAATTTTCACCCCGATCGCACCTTCAGCTTCATCGACAAGCGCGGCCGTTATGCTTGGGCAAACCAAGCCACCATTTGCCACTGGAACCTCACCCGTCTTGCCGAAACTTTATTGCCCCTGATCACTACTGATCCGGAGAAATCCAAAGAACTCGCTCAAGGCGCGTTGGAGAAATTCATCGGTCACTTTCAATCCCACTACCTCACACGCTTTCGCGAAAAACTTGGGCTCAGCACCGAGACGGATCTCGAAACCAGCGCCACTTTCCTCAAAACCACTCTCGGCACCCTCACAAAACACGAGGTGGATTTCACACTCTTCTTCCGCCATCTGACACTCCTCGCTGCGGAAAGCGATCGAGCCGATCTCACTGGCCTTTTCCCAAATGCGGGATCTGTAAAAGAATGGGTAGGCCAATGGCAGTCGATTCAGAAGCCCACGGGATATCTTCAGAAAATGCGCGCCTCAAACCCCATTCTCATCCCGCGCAACCACCGCATCGAAGAAGTCATCCAGGCCGCCTACCAAAACGACTTCGCCCCCTTCCATCGCCTTACCGAGGCGCTTGCAACGCCATACCAGGAAAACCCGTCCTATACCGACTTGGAAGCCGCCCCGCTACCGGAAGAAATTGTCCAAAATACGTTCTGCGGAACGTAATAAACCTTAACAATTGGTCGGTACAGTCATCTATTCTCCTAGACCCGACCCCGAGAGCTTCCGGCGGAAGAATTCTTTATCCAAGTTGATCGTTCGCGGCCAAGAGGAGGCGCTCGGTGGCATCCCAAGCGATGCATTTATCGGTGATGGATTTACCGTAGACCAGTTGATCAAGCGGCTGGGGAAAGCTTTGACTACCCGCCACCAGATGGCTTTCCAGCATCGCACCTATGATGCCGGTATTCCCAGCAGTTCGTTGCGCGATAATATTTTCAAATACCGCCGCCATCTTGGTATCGTCCTTACCACAATTTGCGTGGGAGGCGTCGATCATTAGATAAGGCGGCAGATCGGCAGTTCGTAAAATATCGAGCGCTTGCTCAACGCTCCGCGCATCGTAGTTTGGCCCGTCCGCTCCGCCACGAAGGATCACGTGGCAGTCGGGATTTCCTGAAGTGGAAACAGCAGACGCAACTCCTTGCTCGGAGACTCCAAGAAAGGTCTGTGGCTTGCTCGCCGCACCGATTGCATTCACAGCCGCGACCAAATCCCCGCTCACCGTATTTTTAAAACCGATGGGCATCGACAGGCCGGAAGCCATTTGCCGGTGCGTTTGGCTTTCGCTAGTGCGCGCTCCTATCGCGGACCAGCAGATGAGATCCGCGATGTATTGCGGCGTGATGGGATCGAGTAATTCCGTGGCGGTAGGAACACCGAGCGCAATGACCTCCCGCAGGAAATGCCGTGCCATGTGGAGGCCCTTGGAGATGTCATCACTGCCATCCAGATCAGGATCCATGATCAGCCCCTTCCAGCCGACCGTAGTTCGAGGTTTCTCAAAATACACGCGCATCACGAGGAACAGCTTGTCCGAAACGCGTTCGGACAGTTCCTTCAGGCGCTTAGCGTATTCCAAGCCGGACTTGATATCATGGATCGAGCAAGGACCGACAATCACCAGCAACCTGTCATCCTCACCATTTAGAATACGGCGGATGGTATTGCGTGACTCAGCCACAAAAGCCGCTTGCTTATCACTGCGCGGCAGTTCGGAAATCCCGAACGCCGGTGTCGGCAGGGGAACATTTTTGACGACGTGGAGATCCGTCGCTTTTGAGTCGGTATGCATCACTTCTCAGAGAGATCTTTTCTGATCCAATGTTTACGCTTTCACGTAAACCTCAGAACCCTTTTCTGAAAACTCCTTGGATTTTTCCTCCATGCCTTTCTCAAGCGCTTCCTCTTCGGAAAGCCCCTGCTTGGCAGCGTATTGGCGGACGTCTTCGGAGATTTTCATCGAGCAGAAATGCGGGCCGCACATCGAGCAGAAGTGAGCGGTTTTCGCACCTTCCTGCGGGAGGGTTTCGTCATGGTATTCACGTGCCGTGATCGGATCGAGACCAAGGTTGAACTGATCTTCCCAACGAAACTCGAAACGTGCTTTGGAAATCGCGTTATCGCGATACTGCGCACCAGGATGGCCTTTTGCGAGGTCGGCCGCATGGGCAGCAAGCTTGTAGGTGATCACGCCCACTTTGACGTCATCCTTGTTCGGTAGGCCGAGGTGCTCTTTTGGAGTCACGTAGCAGAGCATCGCACAACCATACCAGCCGATCTGAGCCGCGCCGATTCCGGAAGTGATGTGGTCGTAGCCGGGAGCAATATCCGTGGTCAAGGGCCCAAGTGTGTAGAACGGCGCTTCGTGGCACCACTCAAGTTGCTTAGCCATGTTTTCCTCAATCATGTGCATCGGCACGTGGCCGGGACCTTCGTTCATGACTTGGCAGCCTTTCGCCCAAGCACGCTTGGTTAGTTCGCCCTGAACCTCGAGTTCGCCGAACTGTGCCGGATCATTCGCATCCGCAATCGAACCGGGACGGAGTCCGTCGCCGATGGAGAAGCTGACGTCGTAAGCTGCGCAGATGTCGCAGATTTCATCCCAATGCTCGTAGAGAAAGCTTTCCTTGTGATGCGAGAGGCACCACTTCGCCATGATGGAACCACCACGTGAAACGATGCCGGTCATGCGACTGGCAGTCATCGGCACGAAGCGCAGAAGCACTCCGGCATGGATGGTAAAGTAATCGACGCCTTGCTCGGCTTGTTCGATGAGGGTATCACGATAAATTTCCCATGTCAGGTCTTCGGCCTTGCCGTTTACCTTCTCCAGTGCCTGGTAAATCGGAACCGTGCCAATCGGAACTGGGCTGTTGCGGAGAATCCATTCGCGTGTCGCGTGGATGTTTTTCCCGGTGGAAAGATCCATCACGTTATCGGCACCCCACTTGGTGGCCCAACGCATTTTCTCAACCTCTTCCTCAATGGAGGAAGCGACTGCAGAGTTTCCGATATTCGCATTAATTTTCACTAGGAAATTGCGACCGATGATCATCGGTTCACATTCCGGATGGTTCACGTTCAACGGAATAATCGCGCGACCTGCGGCGACCTCGCTACGTACGAACTCAGGAGTGATCTCCTCTGGAATGCGCTGCGGGAAACGCTTGAAAATACCCGGTGTGTAAGGGCTGTCTGGTGATTGGCTAGAACCAGCGTGCTGCTTGTCGAGTTGATTGCGGAGAATGTCCTTCTTCTGGTCGGAAATCTCGGCACGACGCATGTTCTCACGAATCGCTATGAACTCCATCTCTGGAGTGATGATACCTTGGTCAGCATAGTATTTCTGAGTGACCGGTTTACCCGTGCCACGTAGCGGCTTGCGACGCTCAGCAGTGAGACCTGGGAACTCGATGAACTTGTTCGCTTTCTCAGATTTGGAGGCGAACTCCGCATGCTTCTCGGTGAGATAGCCGTTATCCTGTGGCTGGACTTCGCGCCCTTCATAGGCCTCTACATCTCCGCGCTTGAGAATCCATTCGCGACGCATTGGAGGAAGGCCCTCACTGGAAGTGCCCTTGAATTCAGGATCACCCCATGGGCCGGAGCAGTCATAGACGCGGACCGGCTCGTTTTTGATGACCTCACCGGTGTAGCTCTTTGTGTCTTGGAGCTCGATCTCGCGCATCGGCACTCGGACTTCTGGATGGATTTCGCCGTTCACATACACACGCTTCGAGGCAGGCAATGGCGTACGAGATTCGTCGTAATTGGGAACTTCGGTGCCTGTGGTTTCTTCGGGGCTGATCATGATGGTTTCTGGATTCGTGTTTTAAAAATGCAACGCGGAATCAGAAACCTTCGGCAGACAAGAGAACCATTATAGCTATCCCGACTCCCTCCGGCGGCATGATCCGCTTCAGGTTCGAAGGGTTTTTTCCGCGCGCCGGAAAATCTCAGCCCCCCGTTCGGAAAGCTCCCCTGTCGTCACAAGAGACTCAGCCAGCGCCCCCAGCTTGTCAAGAACCCGAGGCGGACCTTCCGAGGCTTAACAACGATAAGCTTGCCCCAGCCGCCTTCCTCCGTTACTCAAACACGATATGAGCGAAGCTAATTCCCAACCCCAGTCCACCGAAGCCGAACTGATCGCCGTGCGGCGCGAAAAACTCGCCAAGCTTCGCGAGTTGGGTGTCGACCCTTTTGGTGCACGCTTTGAAACCACGGTTTCTCCAGCCGATCTCAGAGCAGACTTTGCCGTAGAGCGGAAAGTCACTACCGCTGGCCGTATTATTGCGCTACGCGACATGGGGAAATCCGTATTCTTCCAGATCGGTGATGCCAACGGCTCAATCCAAGGCTACATCAGCATCAAGCATTTAGACGAAACTCAAGCAGCCATCTGGAAATGCCTCGATCGTGGTGACTGGATTGGAGTCACTGGAGAAACGTTTCTCACACGCACCGAGGAGCCGACTATTAAGGTAGACTCCTTCACCGTGCTTTCGAAATCCCTGCGCCCCATGCCGGATAAGTTCCATGGCCTCTCCGACCGGGAAACGAAATACCGCAAGCGCCACCTCGACCTCATCGGTAACCCCGATAGCGCGACTCTGTTCATCACCCGCTCCAAGATGATCGCGGAAATTCGTAACTTCCTTCACGACCGCGGCTTCCTCGAAGTAGAAACCCCCATGTTGCAATCCGTTGCCGGCGGCGCAGCTGCACGCCCCTTTGAGACACATCACAACGCGCTCGGCATGCCGCTCACCCTGCGCATCGCGCCGGAGCTTTTCCTCAAGCGCTTGCTTGTTGGTGGCTTCACCAAAGTCTTCGAGCTCAACCGCAACTTCCGCAACGAAGGCATCTCCCGCCGGCATAATCCCGAGTTCACCATGTTAGAAGCCTACTGGGCGTTCTCCGACTTCGAGGAAATGGCCAACATGGTTGAAGAAATGACCTGCATGCTTGCAGAAAAATTCTGCGGCGGACTGAAAATCGATCATAAGAACGAGAAAGACGAAGTCATACGCACCATCGATCTCTCCCGCCCGTGGAAGCGCGCGAATTACCACGACCTCATTAAAGAAGTCGCCGGAGAAAACTTCTTCGACATCACTCCTGAACAACGCCGCGCCAAGTGCTCCGAACTCGGCGTCCAGGTATCCGATGGAATGGAGGACTACGAAGTCGTCCAGCAAGTCTTCGAGAAAAAAGTCGAGGAACACACCTTTGATCCCTGCTTCGTCACCCGTGTCGCCAGCGAGCTCGTCCCGCTTGCCAAAGTCACCCCCGGCGGCAAGACCGTGGAAGTTTACGAACTCATCATCAACGGCCAAGAAATCTCCCCCGGCTATTCCGAGCTCAATGACCCCGACGTCCAGAAAGAGCGCCTTGAGCACCAAGCTGGTGGAGAAGAGGAACAAAAAGTCGATTACGACTTCATCGAAACCCTTGAACACGGCATGCCACCAGCAGGCGGCATCGGCATCGGTATCGACCGCCTGATCATGATGCTCACAGGTGCCGCGACCATCCGAGACGTGGTTCTCTTCCCACTTCTGAAGAAGAAAGAATAGAGCTTGTGATTACGGAATCCGCGCGACCGAAGCCCTTTTAAGAGAAATGCTCTACTTCATCGCAGCCACGGCAATTCTAAGCTCTCTTCTCGTTTCAGGCTGCGGCTTCAGCCACGACGAGCACATCACAGGTCCCTATCGACTCATTGCTGTCGATATCGATTCTCAGATGAGTATCTGCTACCAGAATCAAGACGGAGGCGCTGTTGGACGTATTAACGAAACCGTCTTCTCATACGGCTTCAACGACCGATTCATCGTCGCCAAACAACATCCGAATAATGACCGAACGGTCACTAACTATTTCTTCTTGGATATGACGAACGACAGCGAATATGCCGATCCTTCAGGCAGCGTCACCGGACCACTCAACAAAAAGCAATTTGAAGATGCCTCTGAACAACTGAGGCTCCCAAAGTTCAGCCGGACTTTGAAATCACTGGAATAAGCACAAAAAAAGCGCACCCGCTTTTACGGATACGCTTTTCTGAAAAAGTTAAGGAAAGATTACTTCGTAGCTTCAACGCTCGGACCGTAACCTTCGGTGATATTGCCTTTTTCATCCATTTTTCCGCAAGCCCAGAGGAGGCCGCGGGTTACAAGATCTAGGTAGCGAGCATCCGCTACGGTCTCATTGAAATGGCCAATGGTTGTGTTGAAAACCTTGGTTCCATGGTAGTCATTGGTCCAGGTGACAATAGCCTCCTTGCCATTCTGTTTGCCCGTGGAGAGCGCGTGAGCGGTATCGAAGACCTTATGGTTGTTGTAGAGTTCTTCTTTACCAGTGGTCCAGTCTTCAAGGGGCATGGTGATTGGATGTTTCTTGTCGGTGTAGATAATTTCCACCGGAAGTTTCGGGCCGTGGCCGCTGGATTGTAGCCCAAGGTATTCAAACCACTGGGCGAAAGGGGTATCAACGTCTGTGATTTCCTTACTCGGGTCACCAATGCGGTAGGAATGCATCGCGCAATGAAGATTCACGCCGGGAGTGCCGGCCTTGTGCGGAGCGAGAACTCCCTTGATGACTTCATCTGCAGAAATACCGGCGGCGCATTCGTCGTGAATCACCACGTCATATCCATTGGCGTATTCCGGCATGCCGTAAATCGGGAGATCTGGTTTCGCCGTGCTGTTATCGGTATGGATCTGGTCAACGATGATGTTACCCCGCGCTTCGATTCCTTTTTTCAGAATGTCTTTCTGTGCCGAGTAGTCATGGCAGCAACCGCCGGTAAGTAGCAGCGCCTTTAGAGGCTTGGTTTCAGCGTATACGCCTTGGATCAAGGCGAGGCTGGTGAGCGCGATAGCGGTAATTTTGATATTCATCTTCATTGATTGTTCGTTGTGACGATGATGAAATTTACTCTTCATAGCCTTTGAGGGAAACAAGATAATCAATGAGGTCTGTAAACTCATCTGCGGAAAGGGTGTTCGCAAGTCCAGCCCGCATCATCGACTGGGGCAGATGTTGCTCCCTCGTCACGTCAGAGCACTGAATTTTGGTCACTTGCCCGGCGATATCGCGGAGAACAATCACTCCGTCCGCCTCATTGGTCACAAAACTCATTACGATTTTTCCTACCTTGGTAGTAAACGCTACAGCCGGCTCCATCTTCCCGACTTTTACATCACTGTCGGAGCCTGAGAAGAGCAATTCCAGCGCAGAGCAACACTCGTTTTCTACAGGTTTCTCGACGAACTGATACTGACTAAGAAAGGCTCCACATCTGAATGTCAGGGCTGACTTTAAGGTTAAAATCAGCTGGATTCTTTCATCTCGTAAAGGCTCTGCCCGGCTTTTTCCATGGCTTGTGAAGCTTTTGCATACGCGGTGATTTCCTGACTAATCAAACCAGTGATTCACCTTCCGAAAATCCCTCGGAGGCCCTTGATAATGACCTCGGCCTCCTTGATCGTCTTCTCGCCCTCCTCAATCAGCTTACGGCTGTTAAGAATCGTTTCCTCAGGAGTTTCTCCGAGCATGCTACGAGTGAATTTCAGAACAGGTTCACCACTCTTCGGAAGTAGTTCAAACATGCGCATACCTGCAGCGGCAATCAAGCGGCCGGTCAAATCTTCCTCTGGGTCAGCGAGCGTGCCCGCCACACGAACCGGAGTCCATAGTAAGCCCAACCGCCCCGGCATGAACACGTCGGTCTCCGCTCCAGGGATTCGCGAGAGAACTCCGGGAACGATTCCCAGTTGGAACTCTCCATCGATAATACCGTCTTTGATCGAAATGCTACCCTCCAGCTGTATCAGACCCTCACTTCCAAGAACCAGATCACTCAGAAAAGTTTCACCTTCTACGTAACGCCATTTCGTGTGTGCTTCACTCAACTGAATGACACGAAAACGACGGGTGTCCGCATAGGCCGCCAAGGCATCCAACATGGGTAAGGCGGTGAGTATCCCATTTGAGATAGTCAACTCACCTTCAGCTATATTTGGACCGCTGCGATTGGTAATCGCAAAAGTCGAAGCGATATCACCACTGAGTCGCTTAACCCAATTTTCACTCAAAAGGTCATCACAGCTAACTCCGCGGATCGCACCTTCAATCGCGTGGAAATCATTCTCAAAATCCATTTCTCCAACCGCAGTGATACTTCCGTCTTTCCAAGCAGCAGCCTCTAAATCGGTAATAAAAGCGCTACCATCGCGATAGGCACCTTCGATTCGCTTGATACGAAGTGGGGGCAAAAATGCTTGGGGGAAAGTCACATCGCCACCGCGAATCTCCATTTCGTATCCACTGTTCCCGGAAGCTGCTTCAAGATGCACAGCCATTCCAGATGCCGAAATAGTGCCATCAGCACCCTTCATATTCAAAATCAAGTTATTGATATCGAGAGACTCAAACTCAATCTCGTCCGGAACCCAGCTAGCCCCCTTCTCAACAACCTTTTTCTCACCCAATTCTCCCTCGCTAACCTTCGGCGCGGCCGGAAGCGGAATTTCTGAATATTCGGTATTTAAATCGACCTGTAACCGATGGATTCGCGTCGGCTTGACCAACCAAACACCGCGAGTCAGCCCACCGAGTCCGATTTCGGTGCTGATACGCTCGACCTCTAGAGACTCTACCACGCCCTGCCCGGTGCCATTGAACCCATCCGTTGCAACCGCCAGTCCGTCCCAGTGAAACGAAGAGAACTCGCCCTCAACCTTGGCTGCGGCAGCCACCTCTGCTGAAAGAAGTTTCCTGAAATCCTCCCCACTCAAATACGCCCGTAGAGCTAAGAAACCCGCACCAAAAACAACGATAATGAGAACACCGAGGGTAACCAATAACTTGCCCAACCACGGATTTTTACCAGCACCTTTCTGTCTTCTTGCACGTCTACTCATCGGGCGGATGCTATATTCCCCAGCGCCAACCGCAAGAATTGAAGAAATATTGATGCACGAACGATAAATCGGGGTTTCCTGCTACGGCAGGCTTCGAGATATCGGTAATCACTCACCACTCATACTATTTCTTGAACTTTGCGCCCTGAAATCTAGTTTCGCTGCATATGACAGCCTCCACCCATTTTTCCGAACGCAAAGACAAAGCTCAAATCGAGGAATCCAGCGACTTCGCCCCAAAATTTGATTCCGATGGGCTGATTCCAGCAATGGCTTTCGACGCCAAAACCAAAGAGCCGTTGATGCTCGCTTACATGAATGCGGAATCGCTCAAGTTGACCTTGGAGGTCGGTGAAGCCGTTTATTGGTCCCGTTCACGCTCCGAGATCTGGCATAAGGGAAAGACCTCTGGGCACACTCAAAAAATTATCGAAATCCGCACAGATTGCGATCAGGACGCTCTTATTCTTGTCGTCGAGCAGATCGGCGCAGGAGCCTGTCACACTGGCCGCGATTCTTGTTTCTATCGAAAAGTCGTGCCCGGCACGCCTGCTGCATTGAAGTTCACTCAAAATGACCTGTCCTTCGATCCGGCCGCAGTTTACAAAAAATGACCCATAAATAACTCAAGTTTCTCTGATTTTTCAAATTTCACTCTTGCAAATAACCATCCTATCCACTAGCCATCTCGCCCCGCGTGCTCGTTAGGAAATCTACGAACCGTAAAACGCAACAATTTCCCGCAACCAAGTCATGGACATCATTAAGAAAATCGAACAAGAGCAACTCAAAGAAGACGTTGCACCATTCAATGTTGGCGACACCGTCAAAGTCCATTGCCGCGTGGTTGAAGCCGGCAAAGAGCGTATCCAGCTTTTCACTGGACTGGTAATCGCGAAGGACGGAGCAGGCCTAAACCAATCATTCACTGTGCGTAAAATTTCTTACGGCGAAGGTGTTGAGCGTGTTTTCCCAGTGCACACACCACGTATTGCTCAAATCGAGGTCACCAACCGTGGCAAAGTTCGTCGTGCGAAACTTCACTACCTCCGTGACCGAGTTGGCAAACGCGCTCTTCTCGTCAAAAGCGCTGGCTAAGCTCAGCAATAAAACGTTTTTGAAAACCCCATTGGCAGATTGCCGATGGGGTTTTTCTTTATTCCTTTTCAAGTTACGACGAGTAGTTTCAATTTCCGTATGCGAGTCCCGCTATTCATCGCAATTCCATCATGCCTGTTGATTACTCTGCTGACGTGGTGGCTAGGCACGCGGCATACTGACTTCCTAACCCCACCTTCGAATGCTGATCTGAATAACATCCGTATTCAGGCACTCGCCTCCCTGCCTATCTCCAATGCTGAGAAAGACGCCATCTCCATTCGGATTTCTGGCCCAGAGTTAGCCAACCTGACCCCCAACATCCCAAAACCTTATCAACCGATTGAAATTGGAGATCTCAGCGAACCTCAGCGCATTGATACTTACTCAGACCGGGCCTCCGAGGGTGCGGGTAAACTGCTAGGACTTGCCAAAGCTTTGGAAGAACGCGGCAAAACTCAGCGTGCGCTCCTCGCTTACGAACGCGTCCTGGATCTCTCAGAAGCCAATCCAGAACAAATTTACGCCGCACTGACCGCGATTCGCCGTATCAAACCCGCCTTACCGAAATGGAAGCCCGGACATGACCCGCAATATCATGTCACCATACATCTCAGCACTGGACCGACCTTTGCCGAAAGTCTTCCAACCATAATGGAAACACTTACTAAGCGACTAGCATTCGCTGCGTCTGGCTTGGTCAAATTTTCCTACCAGACGCGCATCAGCCAATCCGCTCAGGCTGCTGAATCCGCGACTACGGTCGCTGTCTGGATGACCGAAGCGCAGAGCAAAAAGCCATCCACTGATGTTATGTCCTTCACGTCTAAAGGTTCCAAACCACTCACCGAGCAACTCAACAAAACAATTTTTAATCTGATACGGAGTCACCTGCTAAAGACAACTTCCTATAATCCCGCACCTGAAGCAAACGTCGAGCCATCGCTGGCACTAGAATCGAATATCACCCGGCTCTTGTGGACCGAATTTGGGAAATCGTTACAACCTGCTGAAGCCGGACAATAAATTCTCTAACCCGTGGACTCACTCACACAAGCCACCCTTGGAGCCGTCATTGGCGAAGCAGTATTAGGGAAAAAATTAGGTAACCGGGCTCTCCTCTGGGGTGCGCTATTTGGCACCCTGCCAGACCTTGATGTTGTCCTAAATATCTTCCTCGATACAGCTAGAGAACTAGCGCTTCACAGAGGAGGCAGCCACTCGATACTCCTCATGGTCTTCGCCAGCGTATTTCTGGCAAAACCTCTATCCAAGCTCTGGAGAAAATCAAAAGTCACACCCACCCAGGCCGGCATGTTCGTCTTTCTCGTCTGGTCCACACACGTGCTCATCGATTGCTTCACCGTGTATGGCACTTCGGTGTTCTGGCCGTTTTCCGAATACCGTGTCGCGTTCAACCATCTCTTTATCATTGATCCCCTCTACACCCTGCCACTGCTCATCTCGCTAATCTGGCTGGCCTGCTATCGAGAGAAGAAACAGCTTACCAAGCGACGCCGCATTCTTAAATGGGGCCTTGCACTGAGCACATCTTACGTCGCATTCAGTCTCGCGATGAAGTTTCTTGTTTCCGCAGCATTCGATAACGATCTTGCACGGCGCGGTATCGATTACGACAGACGCATGGAGTCACCCACCGCATTCAACACCCTGCTCTGGAGATCCGTGGCTGATCGGGAAAATGAACTATGGGTCGGCTACCGGTCCGTATTTGAAATGCCCTCAACACCGATTCGCTGGACCATTTACCCGAAGCACAAAGGAGCGCTGGAATCTTACGAAGGCGAACGCGAGGTTGAGACCCTAAAATGGTTTTCCAACGGCTGGTGGATTGCGCGCAGTCATTCCAAAGGTGTTTGGATGGCCGATCTGCGTTTCGGTGAAAGCCGAGTGTACGATGCAAAGCCGGGGATGGTCGATTCGCACTACATGTTTTCCTGGTCGTTCTGGCCGGAGGACGAGAAAGACCGCCTCCGGAGCTCACCACCGAAGCTGCGTGGCGGTAAAGACGCCCTCAAGCGAATCGGCAAACGCATCCTTGGGAGAAACGAGAACTGGGAAGGAACCCCCCGCTTAGCCGGAATCGCTGGTTCTCCGCCAGAATGGTTGAAAACCATGGACTAAGCGTAGTTCTCCCAAATCACCCACCCAGCATCGATACCAGAAACATCGCCAAATCATCTTTAGGCGCTTTCTTAAAAACTTCGGTGCGATCTGGAAAAACGAGCAAAGCTTCATTCTCTGAGGAATCAAAACCGATATCGCTTCGTGAAACATCATTCGCCACCACTAGATCACAACCTTTACGCTCCAGCTTTCGGCGTGCATTTGCTTCGAGATTTTCGGTCTCCGCAGCAAAGCCTACTAAAAAGCCAGTAAAACCCATTTCAGATCGCGCAGAACCAAGAATATCTCTGGTTCTCACCAATTCGATACTCATCCTATCTTCGGTCTTTTTAATCTTCTGTTCGCTTAGCTCGGCCGGTGTGTAGTCAGCCACTGCCGCCGCGAAAATCGCCGCATCCATCTTTGGCAAGTAGGTGCCAACCACATCATACATCTCAGCTGCAGTTTGAACCGGGATGAAATCCACCCCGTCGGGGACGTCCAATAAAGTCGGGCCTGAAACGAGTAATACTTGGTGACCTCCGTGAGCGGCGGCGTGCGCGATCGCGTAACCCATCTTCCCAGATGATCGATTAGTGAGATAGCGAACCGGATCAATAGGTTCGCAGGTGGGACCTGCGGTGATTAAAATTTTCATCAAACGAAATGCATCATTCAGCTTTATTGCCGGACCTGATTTTCTCTAGTTCTTTCTTCGCAGACGCGAGTTGTTCTGTGGTCAGCATTTCCTCAAGTTGACTGATCAAGTCTGCTGCCTTTATTTCGCCGCGCTCTTCGGCAATTTTTCCAAGCGCCCAGGCGAGCTCCATGTTCTGTTTGGTTCCCGCACCGGCCGCTTGGAAACGGGCAAGGGCGAGGGTTGCGCCGGGATGGCCCTGTTGCGCGGCAAGTGTGTAGAGCTGAATTGCATTTTCATAGCTCTGCGGAACGCCGGTTCCGCGTTCGTGCAGGGCCGCTAAATTGTTCTGTGCTGGCGCGAAGTTCGCCTGCGCAGCGCGCCCGAACCATGAGACGGCGGCTGATACGTCAGAGACGCCCAGTTTACCCGAAAGATAAAAAATACCGATTTCATTTTGAGCGAAGGGCAGTCCTCCACTGGCAGCGGTAAGCAGATGAGTATACCCGGCCAGCACGTCCGGCTTATCTTTGTTAAGCTCCAGCCCCGCAAGCTCTAGATGTGCCTGAGCACTGCCAGCCTCGGCTGCCTGTTTTAGCAATGCTGTCACACGCACCACGTTTTTATCGAATCCCTTGCCGCCATTGATTAGCAGTGCCGCAGCGCGCAGCATGGAATCGACCTGACCCGCGTCTACTCCTTTCTCATATTCTGCCAAAGCCGCTTTAGGATCTTTTTTCACTTGTTCAAGAAAGTTGCCAAGCGCGAAATAAGCGGCAGGTTCACCTGCCTCGATGGCTTTAGTTATCCACTCTCGCCCTTTCTTTTCGTTTCTCAGCTTTTCCTCACCGTTGAGAAGCCTGGAAGCGAGGTTCACCATCGCAGTGGTGTCGCCTTCCTCTGCCGCTTTGGTGTAAAAATCCAGCGCCTGAGTGGTATCGCGTTTCTCAGGAAAACCCAGCTGTCCTTCATAGAATCTCGCGAGATAATTCATCGATGGAATATCACCGGAATCAGATGCTTTCTTCCACCACTTGACCGCAGATTCAGGCGATGGATTTTGGGTGAATGCGCCTCGTAGGAATGCTTCTCCAAGTATCCTCCCAGCCACTTTCGGATCTTTTTCGGCGGCTTTCTCAAGCAACTTTTGCGCCTTCATTGCATCTTCTTCTTTCTCCGATCCCATCAACAGGAAAGATAATCGATAGAGCGATTCTGCATGACCCGATACCACACCCTTTTCATAATATTGAATGGCCATCTCGCGCGATTTTTTCGCTCCTTGTCCGGTCTCGTGAGCAAAGCCCAGCAGGTAAATCGCATTCTCATCACCGGTGGCGGCAAGTGGCTCAGCAAGAGCGACCGCATCTTCGTAATCACCAGCCTGAAAGGCCTGAAAAGCGGCCTCGACAGGTGAACCTTCTTTGGGTTTTTCGAGACCTTTCATTACGGGATCCGCCAAGATTAATGGGTCCTCTCCTTCTACGTCTAGAGTCACTGCTGCCAGAGCGAAACCTTGGAGCAGAATAGAGTATCCGACGATAATCGCTAATTTCATAAGTTCATATTCATGGCCGAACCAACGAAATGCAAGCACGCCAACCGCCTACTTTCAAAATTCAATTTGATTCATCAGCACGCGGAAACAAGCTGCGTGAGCGGAAACTCTTTTCTCTAAAAGGGCCTTACTTGGCGTTTCAAAGGTGAATGAAAGCGAGCACCCTTGCTTCGCTAAAAAAATCGCCTCCGGCCACTCATCGGGAAGGTCGGCCTCCGCGCAGTGGTAGATCCATCCGGGCTCGCGTATATCGTGCCCGTCGATCTCCGGCCCTAGTTCCGCTTTGAAATACGGGGCTACCGAGGAAAGTAGCGAGTCTGCCCGATCAGGTTCATCTTCTCCCAGATTGATTTCATAAAAGTAAAAACCCTCGGACTCCCAATCCTCGTGCAAGGAAACAAATACATCCGGCACCCGATCACGCGATAGCCAACGTGCATGCGCCGCAACTTCCAGAGTTTCGTGCCGGAAGTAATCGCGATTCAGATCGTGACCTTGCCGGTTTTCACGAGTTCCCAGCGCCAAGCCTCCGGGATTGATTGCGGGGCAGATCAGCCAGTGGGCATCTTCTGAAAAGGCCCCGGTCTTCATCAACTCAAGCGTAGCCAGTGGCCCCGCCGGCTCGTCTCCGTGGATACCCGCAGAGAGATAAATCAGTGGCGCACCATCCTTGCCTTTCCGCTCCCAAGCCATCAACGGCCCGTCTTCAGTATTCAAGATCACCTCAGAGACGAAGCCTTGCTCGGCGGCCTGCTTGGCAAATTCATCAAGAAAGTGCGGCCATTGAAAGGGGGCAAACATGTGTCGAATGATGCCTACTCAGGCAGAGAGTCCGAGAAAATTTCTTTGAAGAAAAGTTGCGTATGCTGCCATGAACGTTGATCTGCCTTCGCGTTGTAGGCGGCACCCTTGGATGGATCATCACCAGCGCCCTTTTGTGTGAAAGCATGAACAGCGTTTCCAAAGGAAACAAAATGCCAATCCGCTTCCGCCGCTTCCATTTCCTTCTGAAACCCATCGACTTCATCTTGTGGCACATAGGGATCGATTGCGCCATGAAAGCATAGCACCTTAGCGAGAACCCCACCCTTCGCGGCGGTCAACCCCTCAGCGGCAGCAAGTCCTCCGTGAAAAGAGATCACTCCTTGCAGCGCAACTCCGGCACGCGCGAGTTCAAGCACCCCAGTTCCTCCGAAACAATAACCGATCGCCGCCAGCTTATTACTGTCAGTCCGTTCGTCTGCCTTCAAAACTTCAAGAGCTGCCAACATTCGAGCCCGATAGAGTTCGCGATCGCTTTTATATTTTCCTGAGATCTGACCGGATTCCGGCGGCTTTGGCCGGATCCCCACACCATAAATATCGGCTGCAAATACGTTGTAGCCGAGCTCCGCGAGCATCCTAGCTCTCATCTTCTCGTTTTCCGTGAGCCCAGTCCATTGGTGAATGATGAGCACACCCGGGCGCTCGCCTTCAATCGCATCATCGTAGGCGTGGAAGCCTCTCAATGCTACCTCGCCCTGCGAGTAGTCGACCTCCCTTTCCACCACCTTGGCTTGCGCTGACAGAATGCAACAAGATCCAACAATAAGACTTACAACCGTTTTCATATCATCATTATGGAACCTGAAAGACCTTGCCGTCAAATCGCGACTGTAAATGAGCGAAAATCTAGTGTTATAGTGGCGCGTTCGACTAAATATTTCACTGCCGAGAGCATCTCCTGAAGGAGCACTCAGCTACTAAAAAAATTACCGATCAAGACGGATCGAAGTCGATCTACCGTGCGCGTCCAAGCCCTCAAGCCTGGCGAATTCTTCGATCACCGATAGGGATTTCTTCACCGCTTTTTTATCCATTTTGACAATGCTGGTCCGGCGCTGAAATTGGTCGGCGCGAAGTCCGGAGAATGATTTCCCTCCACCACCCGTAGGTAGCGTGTGACTTGGTCCGGCAAGGAAGTCACCAACCGCCACGGGAGAATCCGCGCCGAGGTAAATCGCCCCGGCAGTCCGGATTTTTGCCAGCACCTTATCCTCCTCTTTGACAATGAGAGAAAGGTGTTCGGGAGCGAATTCATTGACGATTTCAATCCCCTCTTCCATCGACTCCACCTGCATCAGGAAGGTGCCGGTTTTGAGAACTTCTTTGATAATCTTGGATCGGCTCAGTTCCAGCGTTTGTTTCTCAACCTCTGCTTTTACCTTTTTCAATAAAGCTGCAGAAGGCGTGAGGAAGCCCACCGCACTGTCTCCTCCGTGCTCTGCCTGAGCCAGAAGATCCGCTGCGATGTAAGCGGGATTTGCCGAAGCATCGGCAAGAATGAGTATTTCGCTCGGACCCGGCAGAAGATCAATCGATACGGCACCGACGAGTTGGCGTTTTGCCTCGACCACAAACCGGTTTCCAGGGCCGAAAATACGATCCACTGGTGCGATGGTTTTCGTCCCGAGAGCCATCGCTGCGATTGCCTGGGCTCCGCCAACTTTGATCGCCTCGGTAACTCCCGCTTGCTTCAGCGCGTAGAGCAACGCCGGATTGACCTTTCCATCCGCCGCACATGGCGTCGCGGCGAGGATCTCGGGAACTCCCGCCGCTTGCGCAAAACCCGCCGTCATCAGTGCAGTGGAAACCAACGGAGCTTTCCCACCCGGCACATAGACGCCGACCCGGTCGAACGGGGTGAACCGTTCACCGACTGTCGCTCCTTCTGCGTTTTTCCCAGACCAGTCTTTCCGCATGCTTTTGCGAGCGAAAGCATGGATATTTTTCAAGCTGCGCCGGACTGCTTCACGAGTTGCTTCGCTGACCGATGCCTCGGCCTCAGCGAACTCCGCGTCACTGACAAATAAAGTCTTTTTGGAAAGCTTCGCACCATCGAAGCGCTCGGTGAGTTCAAACAAAGCCTTGTCACCCTTGGATTCCACCTGCGCCACAATATCAGCGACCAGTTCACGAACCGAATCCTCAGGAATTGCCCTGCGCCTGAGTTTTTTCAAAAAACCCTTATATCCTGCGTCTTTGTAAGAAAGAATCTTCATACCTTTTTTCGAAGGGAAAGATGCACAGAGTTGAGCATTGCGCCAACTCCAATTAGACTCGGGTTTTGAAAGACAAAGCGGGATCCTC
>Ga0307955_1000474_pt1 | contig 21501 bp, 18 predicted proteins | sample OrgLakmetagen439_FD_201819 | JGI IMG/M metagenome (GOLD analysis project Ga0307955, IMG submission 201819) | Saline water microbial communities from Organic Lake, Antarctica - #439 | ecosystem: Environmental > Aquatic > Non-marine Saline and Alkaline > Saline | place: Antarctica: Organic Lake...
TTGGGGAAGTCGCCCGATCAGGAACTGTGAGCCCGTTGGGCCAACCACTTTGAATCCGGAAACGAGCGCGGTGGAAAAAGACGCAGCTTAGATAAAAAACAGTGCCAACTATCTTGAAAAACACCGCGTGTTTCAATCCACGCGCCCGCAGGGGGCGCGACACCTGAAGAGTTCGATTTTGAGTGGACTTTCAGAGTTTCAATCCACGCGCCCGCAGGGGGCGCGACCCAAATAATCTTCTTATCCGCAATCTGCCCAACGTTTCAATCCACGCGCCCGCAGGGGGCGCGACACGTCCGTCTTGCCGCCAAGCGGATCTAGGATAGGTTTCAATCCACGCGCCCGCAGGGGGCGCGACTGATGTCGTCAATTAATTGATGTGCGCCAAACTTTGTTTCAATCCACGCGCCCGCAGGGGGCGCGACGCCATGATTTCCTGCGCTGTCAATTTGCTGTCGAAGTTTCAATCCACGCGCCCGCAGGGGGCGCGACACTGGTTCGTAAGTCAAATCAGCGTGGCAATCCAGTTTCAATCCACGCGCCCGCAGGGGGCGCGACGTTGCTCCAGTCTTGTGTCGTGTCATGGCAGAACGTGGTTTCAATCCACGCGCCCGCAGGGGGCGCGACAGGCGCATACCGGCCCGCAAACAATCTGAAGCGTTTCAATCCACGCGCCCGCAGGGGGCGCGACGGATTTCTCCCTGATTTGATAGCAGTACATCGAGTTTCAATCCACGCGCCCGCAGGGGGCGCGACCACTGAAACTCTTCTTGCACGCGCATACGATTGAATGTTTCAATCCACGCGCCCGCAGGGGGCGCGACCGGCATGATGTTCGACAACCTGGCTCCCGGCGAGTTTCAATCCACGCGCCCGCAGGGGGCGCGACCCTGGTTATTCAGTGCGTTGAGACTGCGCTGCAGGTTTCAATCCACGCGCCCGCAGGGGGCGCGACGTTTCTCTGTGTACGTACTCAGCACTAGCCGTACAGTTTCAATCCACGCGCCCGCAGGGGGCGCGACGCCTGCAGGGTGAAATTGACATCCTTAGGCAGCGTTTCAATCCACGCGCCCGCAGGGGGCGCGACTAACGCCATACCCAAGCACAAACGATGATTTCGAGTTTCAATCCACGCGCCCGCAGGGGGCGCGACCGTAGGCGGTTGTGGGCTTGCCGTGCTGTCCACAGCGTTTCAATCCACGCGCCCGCAGGGGGCGCGACAAAGGACGGTGATGAAATTGGTCGCCCTGAGTTTGTTTCAATCCACGCGCCCGCAGGGGGCGCGACAAGACTACGCGGGCGTTGCTGAGAAAACGGACGAAGTTTCAATCCACGCGCCCGCAGGGGGCGCGACCAAGCGTTTCAACTCTATGATTCCACAAAAACAGGTTTCAATCCACGCGCCCGCAGGGGGCGCGACCCAAAAGTCTTTGCACAATACCAGGAGTTTGAGAGTTTCAATCCACGCGCCCGCAGGGGGCGCGACGCGCTGGCTGACGAGATAAGAGCAGGCCAGGCCCGTTTCAATCCACGCGCCCGCAGGGGGCGCGACATCGACCAGGCGGCGCAGAGGGTTAAGTGATGCAGTTTCAATCCACGCGCCCGCAGGGGGCGCGACCCTGCGCATTCACCACACTGAAAAAGGCTCCGAGTGCGTTTCAATCCACGCGCCCGCAGGGGGCGCGACACTGGGTTTGTTACAGACCTCGACAGCGTGCCGAGTTTCAATCCACGCGCCCGCAGGGGGCGCGACCGCAACGAATCCGGCCGTCGTGAGCACCACGCCCAGTTTCAATCCACGCGCCCGCAGGGGGCGCGACAGGGGACACATAGCACATCTGTTGGTTAGCGAAGTTTCAATCCACGCGCCCGCAGGGGGCGCGACGGCCCATGAGGGAACATGCGCACATGAGCTTGCAGTTTCAATCCACGCGCCCGCAGGGGGCGCGACATATTCAGTTCAGGATAACGTGCGGCGACTCATGTGTTTCAATCCACGCGCCCGCAGGGGGCGCGACGAACAGTCAGCGCAACAGCTTCGCCTAAAACAAGTTTCAATCCACGCGCCCGCAGGGGGCGCGACCGCTTCCGCACAGTGATAGTTTTTGTTCCCAGGAAGTTTCAATCCACGCGCCCGCAGGGGGCGCGACCATGGCACAATGACTGGTAGTTAGACTCGTCCCAGTTTCAATCCACGCGCCCGCAGGGGGCGCGACCCACTGAAGCCCGAGCCTTTCGGTATCTCTCCGAGTTTCAATCCACGCGCCCGCAGGGGGCGCGACCTTATGTTGATGATGTTGACTTGGTTGGCTACTTGTTTCAATCCACGCGCCCGCAGGGGGCGCGACCTGCTATCGCTGTGGTACGGTCATAGCTGTTACTGTTTCAATCCACGCGCCCGCAGGGGGCGCGACGTGCCGACATTGAGCAAACTATAAACCAGTGTAATGTTTCAATCCACGCGCCCGCAGGGGGCGCGACGTTCAGAACATCAGCGAGCCCATGAAGGAAATGGAGTTTCAATCCACGCGCCCGCAGGGGGCGCGACTTGCTACCTGTATCTGGCGTTTTGGGCGTGGACCGTTTCAATCCACGCGCCCGCAGGGGGCGCGACAGGCTGCAACCGATGACAATCTGCCCCTGGACATGTTTCAATCCACGCGCCCGCAGGGGGCGCGACGGAAGAGCGGGCCGAGGCGAAGACCAAAATCACAGTTTCAATCCACGCGCCCGCAGGGGGCGCGACTGCTCGCCACGGTGTCGCCAACGTTCGGTTCGAGGTTTCAATCCACGCGCCCGCAGGGGGCGCGACGTAGCCTCCAGGAGGCGATGAGCGCCTTTTATGAGTTTCAATCCACGCGCCCGCAGGGGGCGCGACATCGGCTGGCGTGCGGAGTACTCCATTCTTGTTGTTTCAATCCACGCGCCCGCAGGGGGCGCGACGATCGGGCTGACCTGATTGCGTTTCTGACCGAGGAGTTTCAATCCACGCGCCCGCAGGGGGCGCGACCTCAGCATTGCTATTTGTTGAAATGCTGAAGCGAGTTTCAATCCACGCGCCCGCAGGGGGCGCGACCGTCCAGAGATTCTGATGGGCACCACGTACAAGCTGTTTCAATCCACGCGCCCGCAGGGGGCGCGACCTGAACGATTACGTCGATATCGGCCTTGGCAGCGTTTCAATCCACGCGCCCGCAGGGGGCGCGACCCGATCCAAATGCAACATGTATCCCCGTCGTGTCCGTTTCAATCCACGCGCCCGCAGGGGGCGCGACTATTCCATTAGGGCAACGGGTTTTTGTGTTGGGTGTTTCAATCCACGCGCCCGCAGGGGGCGCGACATTAGCGGGTCAGGGTTGCTTGGAAAGATGTTGAAGTTTCAATCCACGCGCCCGCAGGGGGCGCGACATATAGAGCGCGTAAGAAGTCCCGCTTACAGCAAAGTTTCAATCCACGCGCCCGCAGGGGGCGCGACACCCTAATCCTAACTCATTGAATATAAATCGGCCAAACCACTACTTTCGCTATCCGGCCCTATCGGCAAACTATCAACGCAAGGAAAAATGGCCCATAACGCACAAAGCCAGAACCTGTGCAGGTCCTGGCTATTCGCTAACATACCGGGTTTTTAATGAGCACTACCGGTTAGCGTTCAGAAAATCATCGCATCCCGGAATACATCAGGCGCTGGTTTCGCACCGTGATGCTCGATTCGATTTTTCCAATTCTTACCAAGCTTATAAAACCGCAAGCTGTCTTTCTCATCATTGTACAAATTCAGAAGTTGGTCCCGAAAAATGACCCATTGCGCCGGGTCCACTTCACACTCGAAAACCGAATACTGCACACGGACTCCATAGTCCAGGCAGGCCTTTGCAACTCGCCTGAGCCTGCCCGGACCTTCTAGGTCTCCCGACGAGATATCGTAAGTCACTAACACCATCATCGCAGTATTCCTATCTCATAACGCAAGGTGGGTAACACTCCAGATCTTTTCTCAGGTGGCGGGCCAGCAACATAGCCTGAACATGAGGAATGATGCCTATCGGCACTTTTTCTTTTAGAAATGGATGCATTACTTCCTGTTGCTTTCTCTCCTGATAGGCCACAAGCAACTGTTTACGGGCGCCATCAGACATCCTGACGGCGCCAGATGACTCGGTAACGAAGTCAGACGCTTTCAGTTGCCGCCGATTAATAAGGCTCAGTACCAGGCGATCAGCCAACCAGGGGCGAAATTCCTCAAGCAAATCCTGCGCGAGGCTGTCACGCCCAGGCCGATCTGCATGCAGAAACCCGACTTGAGGATCAAGCCCTACACCATTCAGGGCAGCGCCAATGTCCTGGCCAAGGATGGAATAAACGAAGGAAAGCAATGCATTGACAGGATCTCTTGGCGGGCGACGATTGCGACCAGAAAATGGAAAGTCTTTCCTCTGATTTTCATTAATGAGCTCTTCGAATACGGAAAAATACGTGGCAGCCGCGTCGCCCTCAATACCCCGCAATGAATCCAGGTTATCAACGTGCTTCGCCAAACGTATGGATGCTGCCAAGTGCTTGACCGCACGTTCTACTGGCACTGTGGTGCCATGATTGCGCTGATGCCGTAAAAGGATATTCCGGGAACCGACGAGTTTGGCAGCAACAATAGAGCGCGCTATTTGAAGGGATGAGTCTTCTCCCGCATGATATTGAGCTCGGCGAAGCAATACATTGCCCGATTTCTTCCCCTGCAGCCTCCCATAGAACCGTCCGTATTCCGTGAAAAAAGCCAGGTTGACACCCTTTTCACCACAAAAGCCCATCAGCGCGGGCGAGACCAGAACATTGCCAAAGCAAAAAAGTCCAGACACGGAATGTACCGGCACCTGCATCAGCTTCTTTCGTTCGTGCTCGATAACAATTGTTTCACGCTCTTTGTGGACGTAAGCGCCCTGTCGGGTGACGTATAAACTGTTCTGGAGCTTTTTCACTCGGCGCCTCCCTCATCAAACAGATCTTCAACGTAACGCCTACTTCGGTCTTTGCCCAGCAGCTTTGGATTGCAAAGATCAAACAGCGAGCACGCATCGCACTTCTTTTCGTAGGCGGCTTTGGGGGTTTGTCCGCCAATCAGAAGTTGACGGACATCCGCGATAACCTGCCGGGTCTCCTCACGCAAGTCTTCGGAAAATGCTACGTCATCCCGATGGCGCGTTTGCCAGTACCACAGCGCCCCCGCCTGAACAGTTTGAGCTCGCATCTCTTCGAGACACAACCCCTGGGCGCAGAGCTGAATCCGATCCCAGTTGTCCTGTTTCGGCTTGCCCCTTTTATACTCAACCGGCTTTATATCGCCGGTAGACAGGTCGATTTCAACCAGATCGAGTTTTCCTGTAATACCGAGAGATTCCGCACTGACCAGCACGCCCCTCTCATACCGAATGCCTTTTCGGGTTTCCGGCTCTCCCCTGTCGACACGCTGATGAAGCACTTTCCCCTGCGCCGTCAGCCAGTTTTCCGCCCAAACCTGTTCATTGTGTATAAGCGCACACTGCCTTGGGCAAAAAGCGTAGTGCTGCAACGCTGAGAGTGGTATGAGTTTTTCGTCCTGCATGAGGGTCAGCCTCTGCTGCGGTGGGCATTACTCCAGGATTTTCTGAAGGGTTACTCCCTGGGGCAACCCAGACTCGTCTATCGAGACGCTGTAATCCTGAAAGCTGCGGGCTGGCCCGTCATTAGCACGGTCTATTTTAACGAGATCAAAAAGCTTTCTGGCAGGGGCATTGCCAATGACGCTTTGATGCTTGAATACATACAGCCCGCATGGCGACATTTCGCCTCTGCTTGCTGAGCGGTCATGATCCAGCATGTTCACGAGAGACTCCCAAAGCAGTGCCAAGTCTTCGTCACCAAAACCCGTTTGTCTCGCAAGGTTTGCCGATACGTATCCGTGGCACCGGTACAGCCCATAAGGAATGGTGAATTTCCGGCCCATGGTCCGATTATCACCACTCTGTTTTTCGGCTTCCTTTTCGGTTGCGACGGCCATTCGGGTAATGCTGTGCTCTGCGCTTACAACGGGTTCGACACTGCGTGCAAAATTTAGCTGTACCGGCCCACGCACCTGTCCGGCATTGATCTCGGTGGACATAACAGCGCCAAACGTACGGATATCGAAGAAGTTCCCACACATCCAGCCAGTTACCTTTTTGGCGTCTTCCTCTTTCTTCGGCAACTTCTTTGATTCCGGCTTAAGATCAAATTCCTTATAGGCGCGTTCATGGTTTCGATTAAGAACAGCCTTCTCCTTAACGTAGATTTCAAAAGGTGGTTGTTCAGATTTCACCATGCCAACGTAATTACGAATCTTCCGTTTCAGGCAAACATCCGTGACCAGCCCCTGCCCAGTTTCCGCATCTACACGAGGTAAATTACCGGCATCTGGATCACCGTTGGGGTTGCCGTCTTTTACATCAAACAGAAAAACAAATTCGTAACGGTTATCAAGGCTCATTCGGTTTCTCCTTCATCCACAGTGGATTCATTTTTTGTAAAAAGCGCCTGGCGTTGGTGGTAATAGCCAATGGCAAACAGTCCCTGATTTTCGAGATTAAGATGGGAAGGGAACTGGCCAATGTCAGACATGATGTCTGAAATTCTGCGCTGCGCTGCGTTCCGCCAGGCTGGGTTTTGAAGTTTTTTCAGATGGTGAGTGTGCAAGCGCATCAATGTTCCGAAAACCGACTGTGGTGTACAACTGGCACTGCCGTAGTAACGGTCTCGAATCGTGGCGTTGAGTCCGGGGTTCGCATCCTGCTGAAGCTTTTCCAGGACTGCGAAAAGGCTGCCTAACAGGTATCCGATTCGCTTTTCAGAAGAATTGTGGGACACGGATAGCTCCTTTTCTGGTTGTCTGTTATATCGAGCTTGCCTGTTAAGGCTGGCCTTTATAAGCGCGGCACGATGGAAGGAGACCAAGCCCTTTTCGGCCTTGATCCTTTTGATTGCCGCTTGCAAAACACTTTTGGGGAGAGGAAAACCGGAGAGAACCGCCCTGACGGTTTCACCAACCAAGTGCGGCGACATATTTTCGTCTTTTCCAAGTAAGGCGGTGCTGCGCAAAAGTGCTTTCAAAGGCGGATATTCAGACTCACCCGGCTTTATGATTTCCGCATCCCTGAACCATTGCACGAGCCGTTCCGCAAACTCCGCGACCTTGCCTGCATGCCAGAAACGAATGGCTATTCGGGAGGCGTTGGGGGCCAGCCCCAAAACATAGAAAGACTGTTGGTGGTCTGGCTGTGAATAGGCACCGCTCTGCAAACTGTCAAAGAGGGCCTTAACTGTTTTTGCTCCCCTATCCGGATCGTCTCTCGGGGCATCACTGAAAAACAGCGGGACTGCGGCTTCCAGATCAGATGGGCGCTGCGACCAGCACACAACTGAGGTTTCGCCCATCTGAAATCGGCTGGGACAATCTGTTCGCAACAAGTAATTCAGTGCTGTGCTGTATTCAAAAACCGCCTGTTCACTAACCGGCGAATTATCTCCCTGGCTTTTATTCCGCGACTCAAATGCGTCAAAATTGAAAGACACAATGCTGGCACCGGCAACCTGAGCGCCCCAGACGCCTTTAACGACTGAGTGCAATCGGGCAACGGGGCGTTGCGCCCCTGTCACAAGACAGATGCCCGTTCCGGCCTCATCTTCAAGGCTGTCGGCTACCCACTTTTGAACCTCCTTTGACTGACAAATCAGAAACGGTTCATCGGCCAACTTAAAGGACAGGTTGCATCCCTTAATTTTCAGCACCTCCTGCCATTCTTGAGAAGCTTTAGCTTTGTTTTTCTCAGACTCACTCGACAGGAACTTCAATACGGCGGACACACCCTCATCATCAGGAACTTCCTCATGAATTTTGTGTACCCGGGTAACGAATGCGTCATGCTGACGAGATGCCATCAACGCGTCTTTTTCGCCAGGTTTTGCCTCCGGCTTGTATACCTTTGGTTGTCCAAGCACATAGCCGAAGTGATCCCATAATACGTAGGCAGTCTCATAAGACTTTGCACCACTCCGACCTTTACCCTGCGGAACAACGTACATTTGAGCTCGAAGCTTATGGCCCTCGCCACGATCACGCGTGTCGGAAAGTTGAATAAAGCGACCGTCCCGATCAATGACAACGAGGAAAGGAATTTCCTTTTCCTCGAACCCAATCGGAGCCAATTGATCCTGCTTACGGTGATAGTATTCGGTCAGTGCCTGAAGGATCATCCTCGCACCTCGCTACTGGTTTTAGCGGGCACTTCTACTACGCCACTTTCGAGGTTCGCGTTGAAGAACAACGGTGAGGGTGCCTTTGGATCGCTGTAATCCAGGTCATAAAGCATCCAACCGAGGCTGCGGCTCTCTGGAATGGCTTCCGGAGCTGGTGATGATTCATCAACCAGCATGAAATCACAGCTGAATTCCCGACAGCCCAGATAGGGCTGATTGAAGCACTGCCCCCGCTCAGCTCTTCGCCGAAACATTTCGGCAAATTTCGCAGCAGAATCCTGAGGGCCAGCATGGTCCGTCATTCGAAACTCGCCATAAAGCCGATAACCGACGTCTTTCAAAAACAGGCCGGCCCGCTGCTGCCGCTCTTCTTCCGCATAGATGCCTAGCTGACCCGTGCCCTTTTTCATGACGGCCTGGGCGTTCCGGGCTGACGCAACCGCACCCACTTCATTCCTCCGCAAGTTTATCCACTTGATCGGTTTCAGAACTTCAATTCGGGTAATCCGCCACTCGATAGCGGGCTTCCAGAGGATGGCTTCAAATATTGCCCTTGCTGCGGAGGGTGTAATGACGTCATAGCTGACCCGCTCCACCTTCATTTCTGGGCGGGTAAAGCAGGCGAATTCACCTGATACTTCAATACAAAAGCCCACGGTTCTTTTCCTTCTGTCGCCGGTAACTAACCAATAATGGATTCTTCTGCGGATAACAGGGCATCCGGCGGTTGGATACCCCAAAGTTTGTGGTAGTGACTCTGCTCAACAACAAACTGCCCCGCCCTGACGTAAAGCGCACCGGCTTCTTCCAGTTTCTTGGCAAAAGACTCCGGCAAAGTGACACTGAAACGCTGCAACTTCCGGTAAACCCATTTAGCGGAAGTGTCAGAGTGCAGCACATCAAGCCAGGCGTAAACCGGGCTCTCATCCATTTGATTCGGGCGGTACGGAACGATCACGCCAATGCCGTTGTCATCGATTAGCTGGAATTTCTTTGCAGCCTCACGGAATGAAATATCAATCGCTGGGTCAGTCGTCTGTTCCGCTTTGAGTAGCTCACATATTCCCTGTTTATCTCGGTTGCCCAGACGATTCAACTCGCTAAAATAGCGCTGCATACTCTCGGGGCTGAGTGGATCTTCCAGCAGGCCTGCTTTTAGCAATCTCAGGGTAGTTTGTTCGCCCTGCCTGAGAAATCCTGGCGGCGCAGATTGCTCAGGCAGAAAGACCTCAACTCTGCCGAGACCGTTCTGCCGCCCCTCCCTGTTGCAGCGCCCGGCAGACTGCGCGATTGAATCCAGCCCGGCCATCGCCCGGTATACCACCGGAAAATCGACATCGACACCCGCTTCAATCAACTGAGTGCTAATAACTCGCAGGGGTCTATTGTCCCCATTCCTCCGGGCCTCTAATCGCTGCCGGATGTCAAAAAGAGTTGCTGAGCGATGTTCGGCGCACATACTCGCTGACAGGTGAACACTGTTCCCATCCTCTTCCAATCGATTAAAAAGGTCTCGTGCATTGTTTCTTGTGTTGACGATAACCAGCACACAGGGCTCGTTGTTCACTAGTGCGCTTAACGTATCCCATTCTGTGGGTTCGGCGTCTGCGGAGGGCATGTTAATCGCTACTCTTTTTAACTTTTCTGCCAGCTCAGAGGGAGCACTAGCTATTTCATGTATGCCGCCCAACCCCTCTTGTTGCACGCGACCAAATGCGTCTTTCTGTTCGCCAAGTTCCGGCTGTGTAGCGGTGCATAAAACCCAAGTGACACCAAAATAATTGCTCATCTGGCGCATAATCTGAGTGATCGGTTTATGGAAATCCCTCGGTAATTGCTGCGCCTCGTCCAGCACAATTACTGAGTTGACCAAATTGTGCAGTTTCCGGCACTTGCTGGTTCGCGAAGCAAACATGGACTCGAAGAGTTGAACGTTGGTGGTGACGATGAGTGGCGCATCCCAGTTCTCACTGGCCAGCCTGGAACGGCTTGTTTCACCGGATGGTGCCACATCGAGATTGCTGTGGTGTTCAAGCACCGCATCCTCGCCCAGAATGTCCCGGAATACTTTGGCGTTCTGCTCGATGATGCTCGTGAAAGGAATCGCATAAACGATTCGATTCTTATCAAATTTTTCTGCATGGCGCAGAGCAAAAGCAAGACTTGAGAGGGTCTTACCTCCACCCGTCGGAACCGTAAGGCTGAAAATTCCTGGCTCAAGTTCCGCAGCCGAAAGGCAATTATTGAGAATCGAGCTTCGTATTCGATTTAGCGGAGTTGGTTCGGCGACTCTTTGAAAGTCTTTCATGTGCTGAAAATAGGCGTCTGACACAGCACTTAGTTTCAAGTCGGCAATACGCTTCCCGGCCTTCTCAGGCGACATATATCGCTCAGTGTCCAGGAAATCAGCATCTACCAGACATGAAAAAAGCAGTCTCACCCACAGACTAATAGCGTCGCGATCTTTCGCAACTTCGGGAATTTTCGGCAGCTTTCCATCCAGAATGTCCTCGGGAATAATCTCTAAGAGTGATTGCAGATACTCCGGCTGAGCCTCTTGGAGTCGAAAGCTCAACGCACCGCGCCCCCCAAGCCAATCGGGCAGCCCTGCATGATGGCCCGCAATCAGATAAGCGATTACATGCCCGAATATCGGACCAAGACGTTCCACGGCGTGAATAGCTCCTGCGGTGGAATGGGTCACACGGCCAGATCCCTGCTCAACATGAGCATTCTCCCTGTCGTAACCCGTCTGATCGCGGATATATTTTTGAAACGGCTCCCGGTACTTGCCCAAGTCGTGCCAAAGCCCTGCCAAGGCCGCCCATTGCTGAGAGCCAAAACCATTCGCGTTGTTTGCAGCCAAATTAGAAACACTTCGCAAGTGATCCGCCAAGGAGTGCGGGGCGTCCCAACTGCCGTCATCGTTCTGCTTGGCGTGTGCTATATACTGCGTCGACAAACCTTCTCACCTTTAATTAGTTCACTTGGGTAACACCATAAACTCAATGCTACCCGAGTCACTGCACCACTGAATAGATCACCAGTACATCACAGCCATTTGCCGGATTCCGGCTGCCACTTCGCTTCGCAACTCCGCCGGCCCCAAAAACCTCCACCTCAGCCCCATACCGTAAAACCTCCATCGCAATTTCTCCCTCATCCGAGCACGGCACTTTCAGGTGATAGCCATCTTCCCGCCATTCGCCCATCTGCTCGGCATGCCAGGTTTCATCAGCTACCCACTGGGCGGAATGGTCTGAAAAACGCAGGTGTGCTGTGTCTTTCGGATCACCACCGAAGATCCTGAAGCTGGAGGATGTGAATGCATCCGGTTCCCCGGTCGCCAGCATCTTTGCCTCGGCGTCGTTTACATCGGGCCCAGCTATGCGGTCCAGCGAAAACAGGCGAAGTGCATTTGCCTGCCTGCAGTGCGCCAGCAAATACCAGTTCGGGCGATAATGGGGTAACTTCTGAGGGTGAACTTTGCGAGGCTCGCGGGCTGTTCTCAGCTTGTCGTGGATTTTATAGATTCGGTCAAATCGGCTCACGTAGTGTCCTTGTGACAGGCTTCCTTCTCTGTCACAAGACTAGTCAAGCATCATCGACTACGCCATTGATTTTTAAGAACCTACTTCTGATTATCATCCCAGGGATGCACCGGCACCACGGCATCGCCAACATCCGATTCATAACTGCTGCGGAAGTAGTCCATCGCTTTTTCCGCCTCGTCAAGCTCGTCAAACCGGGCGATGTGATAGATGGCTTCGCCTTCATTCACCAGCGGCAGGTTGTTCACGCAGATCACGATTCCGGAGCAGGGAGATAACACCGCGTTTTCGGATTCACCGAAAGGATCGGCCACCATGGCCAGTTTCTGTCCTTTGTGAACCTTTTGACCAAGGCTGGCAACCGGCCGCATGATGCCGTCGGTATTCGTTCGCACCCACTGCGAATTGGCGGCCGTTTCCGAGCGCTTGGTCGGCGCTTTCGGACCCTTCTTGGGGGGAATCATTTCCAGTTCACGCAGCACGCGAATCACGCCTTTTACGCCGCTGGAAATCACCACATCGTCAAATCGCAGGGCTTCACCGCCCTCAAACGTGATTACCGGGATATCCTGGGAATCGGCGTAGGCGCGCAGGCTGCCCTCCCGCAAACTCGCGTTAATGATGATGGGCGCACCAAACGCCTCCGCCATGCGGATGGTTTCCGGGTTTTTCAGCTCGGCCCGGATCTGCGGCAGGTTGAACCGGTGAATAGCCCCGGTGTGAAGGTCGATAATATGGGACACATTTTCCATGATCTGGGTGCGCAGCAGATAAGCAATGCGCCCGCCCAGAGAGCCGGATTCGGTTCCGGGGAAACACCGGTTCAGGTCCCTGCGGTCTGGCAGGTAGCGGGTGCGCTGCACAAAGCCGAATATATTCACGATAGGCACTGCCACAAGGGTTCCCCGCAGATGGCGCAACGCGGAATTCTTCAGCACCCGGCGAACGATTTCCACACCATTGATTTCATCGCCGTGAATCGCGCTGCACACCATCAGCACCGGACCGGGGCGCCGGCCGTGCACCACTTCAACCGGAATGTGCAGGGGCGTATGGGTGTAAAGCTTGGCGACGGGCACTTCGACCGTTTTGCGGGTGCCCGCAGGTATCGTGTGATCGGCAATGACAAAGGGCGGCCGTGAGACCATAGTCAGCCGCCTCCCTTGGTGCGGGTTTTCCAGGGCTTCTGATTCTGCTCGGTCCAGGTGATGATCATGCCCGCGACGTTCTTACCCGTGGCGTTTTCAATACCCTGAAGACCGGGGGAGGAATTCACTTCCATAACCAGTGGCCCGCGACTGGAACGCAACAGGTCTACACCTGCGACGTTCAACCCCATGGACTTGGCAGCCGTAATGGCCGTGCGACGCTCTTCCGGCGTAATTCTGATCAGTGATGCAGTGCCACCACGGTGCAGGTTGGAGCGAAACTCACCCTCGCCACCCTGCCGTTTCATGGCAGCGATGACCTTGTCGCCGATCACGAAGCAGCGAATGTCTGCGCCACCGGCTTCTTTGATGAATTCCTGCACCAGAATGTCGGCCTTGAGCCCCATAAAGGCTTCGATTACGCTTTCTGCAGCCTTGCGGGTTTCCGCCAACACCACACCAATGCCCTGGGTGCCCTGCAACAGCTTGATCACCACTGGCGCACCGCCCACCATATTGAGCAGCTCCGGAACGCTGTCTGGCTTGTTGGCAAACCCGGTCACCGGCATGCCTACGCCCTTGCGGGCCAGCAACTGCAGCGAGCGCAGCTTGTCCCGAGAACGGGTAATGGCCACGGACTCGTTCAACGGGAACACGCCCATCATCTCGAACTGCCGTAACACGGCCGTACCATAGAAGGTAACGGACGCACCGATGCGTGGAACCACCACGTCGAAGTCTTCAAGCACTTGTTCGTGATAATGGATTCTCGGGTCCGCCGAGGTAATGTTCATCGAGCAGTGCAAGCAATCAATGACTTTTACCTCGTGCCCACGGTTAATACTCTCTTCCACCAGACGACGGGTTGAGTAGAGGTGTCGGTTACGCGAAAGAATCGCAATTTTCATGTTTTCATCCTTAGAGCCGGTTTGCCGGCAAGATAGGAGCACTCAGGAACTACAAACGCCCGGCCGGCCATCGCTGTGCGACCAAGCAACATTCGGAAGCGCATCGAGTCGCGGTTGGTCAGCGTCATCTCGATGGACCACCCTTCCCCGCCAATGATCAGCCGGGTTTCGATCACCAGGCGTAACTCCTTATGCCCTCCGGAATCGGACACATTTCGCTCGTCCAGTATAGCGGCATCGCATTCAACCACTTGATGTAAATCGTTCTGTACCGGGTGAACCCAGAACCGGACACGGCGCTGGCCATCTTCGGTGTAGGGCTCGGTGCGAAAGGTGTGAAGGCACGAGGTTCTGGCACCGGTGTCCACCTTGGCCTTGATCCTGCCGATGTCAAAATCCGGCATAGCAACCCATTCCCGCCAACCAAGAGCCTGCTTTCCCACGGTATGGTCCGTGGCCTGGCTAACAGCGCTGTCATCCGTTTTAGTCGGCATCCGGCTCTCCCGTTTTTGTGGTCGTTTCCGGGCTCAGCAACTGAACCCGGAACGGTTCGGAATGGCTTCCCGCGTAAACGCTGGTGTGCGGGAAGGGAATTTCAATACCTTGTTCGTCCAGTGCGCGTTTGATATCCACCATCATCCGGCTGCGGCCTTCCAGCACTTTGTCGGCCGGCAGCCAGAAAGAAAACTGCAAGTCCACGGAGGACGGCCCGAAGCCAGTCACCAGCACGAACGCTTTCGGTTCTTCCAGGCTGTGGGGATTCTGCCGGGCCAGTCCCAGCAGAATGACCTCCACCTTGCTGACATCTTCGGCGTAGGCAATGCCAACCGTCAGGTCCAGACGCCGGATCGGAAACCGGGACCGGTTGATCACCAGAGTTTTGATCAGGGTTTCGTTGGGAATCCGCACGTACAGGTTATCCGGCGTCCTCAGCTTTACGCTCAGCATATCAATAGCCACCACCTCGCCAATCCTGCCCTCTACCTCAATAAAGTTGCCGATTTCAAAGGGCTTCTCGACCAGCAGGAACAGACCACTGATCATATTGGACGCGGACGTCTGGGAGGCAAAACCGATGGCAACGGTCAGAATACCCGCTGCCCCCAGCACGACATCCAGAGAGAAACCGGCCTCCCGCAGCGCGGCAACCAGAAACAGGGCGAGTACAACATAGAACACCAGACGCCGCATCATCACCGTGTGGTGCCGCGACGCCCGCTCCTGCATGAAACCGGTCACGCCCCGCGCAGCGAAAGACGCCAGCACACCGCCCAGCAGAATGAGGAAACACACACCAATCCATTTACCCCAGGCGATGCCCGCGACAAAGGCTGTAAAACCGGTCTGAAGTTGTTCAGGCAAAAGAATCACTCCGTGCTTGCGCTGAAACTCGCGCTGAAACTTGCGTTGAAAAAGGATGCCTACAAAATAGCTGCATCAGCCGAACATCCTGTCGTAAGCGCGAACCAGGCCGCCACGGGAATGTTGCTCTCTGGCGGCGGACACCAGCGCACACTTGCCGGCAGCCGCTATCACCCCGGAGTCCACCCGCAGCCTGGCCGAATTCATTCCGGATTCACAGTGAACCGTCACTTGCGGCGTCCAGAGCTGGCCCTGCTCGTTGCGGTGCAGGGAAAGCAGCGGCGTAGGCAGGCTAAAGCGCTCGAGTAGCAGGGGCTGGTCCTGCTGGTTAACGATTCTCACCGGCGTAATGGCTCGCCAGGGGCGCTTCGGAACAGAATTCAGCATCAGCCGGGCGAAGGTGGCAGCGGAATAGCACAGCTCCCCCTCCATGGTATTCCGGCCCACCCATGTCATCATCGGGTCTGCCAGCGGCAGTTCCAGGAGCTGGGTATTCTTGTCGCCGACCTGAATCCGCATCCATAACAAGGTGCCGACATAAATGGTGCATTCACTGTTTGCAGCAATGGTGAGTGGCTGATACGGCCTTATCACCATAGCCAGGCGCGACATTACCGGCACATAGGTTACCTGGTTACCCGAATCGGGCCGCACAAAGCGCTGTTCGGATAGCCCGCCATCGGAGGCCTCATGGCTGATCGTCTGCAACCAGCGGGTCTGGTCATCGTCTTCAGCCATTCGCTGGTAGCGAACTTGCCATTCCTGCTCAAGTAAGGTCACCCAGACCTGAGTGTGGCTCAGCTCATGATAATGGGTTTGTCCGGAGCTTAGCGCATAAGGCGAGGCCCACTGACCGTCTTCCATGTTCTGCTGCAATTCAGGCTTGATCGTCATTTCCGCTCGATACGTTTTGAACACAAATCCTTGAACTTGTTTGCAACTATAATCCAATCAGTCCGTTCCGGCGAATAACCGACACTGGGCTTTTCCAGTTAAATCCATGATTTCAATCAAGGATCCTCCATGACGCACCTTGTCTGGTTCCGAAACGATCTGCGTGTCGCAGACAACGCCGCATTGACCGCTGCCTGCAAACAGCAGGAGCCGGTGCAAGCCTGCTTTATCGTCACGCCAGGCCAATGGCAGGAGCACGACTGGTCTCCGGCGCGGGTAAAACTGGTACTGGATCATGCTAACGCCCTGTCCCGCAGCCTGGCCGGACTGGGTATCCCCATGACCTTTATAACGGCACCCACCTTTGACCAAAGCATCCAGACACTGTCGGAACTCTGCAAGGCGCAGAGTATCGGGCATTTGCACTTCAACGAGGAGTACGGGATTAACGAAAGGCGGCGGGACAAGTCTGTCAAAGCAGCCCTCGATTTGTTGGGCGTAGAGGTAAACAAGTACCGCGACCAGACCGTCGCCCCCGCCGGAAGTATCCTGACCCAGCAGGATGAGCCCTACTCGGTATTCACCCCCTTTTCGCGCAGTTGGCGGCGTTGGATTGATGAGAACCAGCCGACCGTGTTTCCGATACCGGAAGCCGTCGACAAACCGGTTCGCGCTGAAACCTTTGATACTTCCGACCTCTTCCCTTCAGAATTCCCGGAGCCGCCGCCGGCTCTTGTAGCCACCGGCGAAGACGCGGCCCACAACCAGCTTGAGCAGTTTCTGGACGAACGCGCAGGCCAATACAAAAATATGAGAGATTTGCCCTCGGTAGACGGCACCAGCGTAGTCTCGCCCTACCTCGCCAACGGGGTGCTTTCCGGCCGCCAATGCCTGCTGGCAGCTCGCGAGCGACAAGGCGACGTTGGCAGTCAGGAAGGCCTGGCCACCTGGACCAATGAAATCGCCTGGCGAGATTTCTACATCAATATTCTGTACCACTACCCCAGAATCAGCATGCACCGGGCGTTCAAACCCGAAACCGAAACGCTGACCTGGAACCCGCCGGGGGACTCTTTCGAGGCCTGGAAGCACGGGCAAACAGGCATTCCCATCGTTGATGCCGCGATGCGCCAACTTAATCAGACCGGCTGGATGCACAATCGGCTACGCATGATCACGGCCATGTTCCTGACCAAAAACCTGTTTATCGACTGGCGGCTGGGCGAGGCCTATTTCATGTCGACACTGGCCGACGGATTTCTGGCCTCCAACAACGGTGGCTGGCAGTGGAGCGCATCCACCGGCACTGATGCGGCGCCCTACTTCCGGGTGTTCAATCCAGCCACCCAGAGCGAACGGTTTGACCCGGATGGCGAGTTTATTCGCCGCTATGTTCCGGAACTCGCGACATTGGACAAAAAGCGAATTCACCAGCCCTGGGCGGGTGGCGTTATCCCCGGAGGCTACCCACGGCCAATCGTGGACCTCAAGGCAAGCCGGAAGGAGGCCATTGAGAAGTTTCAGGCGTTGAAGAAGTAGAGGCGCAGGGCAACTCGGCGTATGGCTTGGAGAATAGTTACCAGGACAATCACCAGGATAGTCACCAGGAAGGTGCCGCGATTCGCTCCAGGGTTACCTTCATATGGAGCAAGTCGACCGGCGCCCCAAACTGCGTGAAGATGGCTACATCCGCCGCGTCCCGACCATAGGCGACCGCTATGCGCCCTCCTTGCATGTTGTTCTGGACCGGATCAAACGTGTACCACCGCCCGCCGACGTAAGCCTCGAGCCAGGCATGCAGGTCCATCGGTTGCAGATCTTCAAGGTAACCCACCACCATGCGGGCCGGAATCGAAAGTGCACGACAACACGCAATCACCAAATGCGCCATATCCCGGCAGACCGCCTGTGACCTCTCATTAACCTCACACGCACTGATAATCAACTGACCCGCCCCGGGCGTGTATTGGGTGGTCCGGCAAACGTAATCTACGATCGCGGTACATTGATCGTACCCGGGTGCCCGCCCTTGCACGATGGACGCCGCCAGTTGTGTACAGCGATCACTTTCGCAATACCGGCTGGGGAGCAGGAATGGCAAGGTGTCATTAGGCAGCTTCTGCACTTCGACAAAGGGGGCGCCCGGTGCGGTGTCGGAGGCTTCAGGTATTTCGACATCAAACGAGGTGTATACGGAGAATCGACCAATCGGTGCGACTAATCGCTGGCAAAGGTTGCCAAAAGGATCAGTGAACTCAACCGCTGGTACGCTGGGGCTTAACAGGTACTGTTCCCGGCCGATCCAGTTTTGCCAGCCGCTGCGTGGCCGCAACATGAATATAAAAGGCGTCGCAACCTCGATGTTGAAGTCCAGTAAACAGGTCGCACGCATCCACATAGAAGGCCTCTGCCGCTGCAAGTATCAGTCAACTTACACTTTACCAGATCTTCCTGTGGGGAACCGGGAAGCGGTGAGCTAGTTGATATCGAGCCACTTCACACCTGGGCCCAGGTAGCGAGCGTAAAGCCGGGAAATCGTGCCATCCTGGTACATACTTTGTAGTCCAGCCTGCAGGGCTTTAATGATGGCCGGGTCTGTCGACGGGTGGCACGCCATTTCACGAAGGGTTGTCAGAAATACCCTCTCCATAACAATGTTGGCGTTGTTTTCTTTGATAAGAACGGACGCAGATACGGTATCACTGGCCCATAAATCTATTCTGCCCAGCTCCAATTTTCTGAGGTTCAGGTCGTTAGACGGTGCCTGATCAACCTCTATACCCATGCTTTCCAGGTATTCGCTGGACCCACTACCCAGAAACGTTCCAATTCGGTAGGGAGTCGCGTCTTCAAGAGAGCGAATGTGGTTGGGACTGTCGGTCATGCGATAAAAAGCATGGCGCGTCATCAGGAAAGGGCCAATCCATTGCAATTTTGCCTCGCGGTCCTGACTGCGTTCAATAGCAATTACGCAGTTTCCGGGCGTGGTTGTGGCAAAGATATAAGCTCTCTTGGGTGGCACGAATACGATTTCGAAAGCAAATTCAACACGACGAAACAGCTCTTCCGCGATATCAATAGCGATCCCTTTTCGACTGACGCCGTCGGTATCCATGAACGGGGGTTCGATATAAGCGAGAATGCGCAAAGGTGTTTGTGAATTAGCGCTAAAAGACGCAGAAGCCAGCAGAATGCCTAACAAAATGGTATTAAAAAACGACTGTCGCATCGCCGTCAATCCCATGCTTTTATCGCCTTTTCATAAGGCAAGGTTTTCCCCTGCGGTCTTTCATTTCGTTTGGCTTTCGGGCTGCCGGGTCTGGCTAGCCAAATTTGTTCATCTTCTGGTTCATTCAATCGCGGCGAACAAGTACTTTTATTAGCTTCAGCCAAATCTGACAACACAGAATCCATGTCTGAAGCGAGCCCCTTCATCACCGATTCGACCGGTCTTCCACCTTCTAAGGCCTGTGAAACATTTTTCCACCACAAAGGGGCCATGTTGGGATAGTCCGGCACATTGGTACCTGTCGGCGTCCAGTAATTTCGGGCTTTTGATCGATAGAACTCCACAAGCCCGCCTAACATAGGCGCCCTTTTGGTCATCTCTTTCGAATTGATATCGCTTAGTCGAACCGGAGTCAGGCCAACAATCGTCTTCTTCAAAGACACCGTTTTAGAAACGGTAAACTGGGCATATAACCAGGCGGCTTTTTGCCGTTCAAGTGATACCGAACTTGGAATAGTCCAGGAACCGGCATCCTGATAGCCGGACTTCATTCCGTTGTCCCAATAAGCACCAACAGGCGACGGGGCGATACGCCACTTGGGCGTGCCATTGCTGTTCATGACCGGCGAGTCGGGCCGGCTTGCCTGCGAAACAAACGCTGTATACCAAAATATTTGTTGTGCAATCTGGCCGTCTCCAACCCATTTGCCGGCGTCGGTAAAATTGAGATTGCGTGCCTGTGGTGGCGCATAGGCAAACCAGTCCACAAATTTTCTCACCGCATAGATGGCGGCCGGACTATCAATCGCGCCACCCCGTTTTACACTCGCTCCTGCAGGCCGACACCCATCTACGCGGATGCCCCAGTCATCCACGGGCAGGCCATTTGGCAGTCCGCCATCCCCCATGCCAGCCATCGACAGCCAACTGTCGGAAATTCGCCAACCCAAAGAGGGCTCGGTTTTCCCGTAGTCCATATGCCCCCACACGGGTTTGCCATCCAGCTCTTTTACGTAAACTGTAAAAAATTCAGCAATATCTTCATAGGCCGACCAGTTAACGGGCACGCCCAGTTCATAGCCGTAGCGATCACGAAACCGTTTTCGCAGGTCCGGTCGCGCGAACCAGTCCTGGCGATACCAGTAGAGGTTGGCAAATTGTTGATCGGGCAATTGATAGATTTTCCCATCCGGGCCAGTGGTGAAGGCCAGACCAATAAAATCGGCTAAATCCAGGGTTGGCGAGGTGACGGCTTTGCCTTCGCCTGCCATAAAGTCTGACAGAACAACCACTTCGCCACTACGATAGTGCGTGCCGATTAAATCTGAGTCGTTGACATAGGCGTCGTAGATCGGTTCTTTCGTCTTGCTTTGCGCCAACAGTTTTCTGAGTAGCGCGTCTTCTCCGGTAATTTCGTGCACCACCTTGATACCGGTAATGTCCTCAAAGGCCTTTGTTAAGGTATTGGCTTCATACATATGGGTGGCGATGCGTTCTGATATGACATAGATTGTCATGCCACGATAGGGCCTGGAGGCCTCCCTGTACCATTGCAATTCCAGACGTTGTTGAGCGGGGGTAAGCGTCGAGATGTCGAACTCGTTTTTCAACCACTGGTCGATGAGTTCGTTCGCCAGGTCATCAGAGGTTTGGTCAGCTCGAGTATCGGCGTTAGCCACAAAGCTCGTGAAAAGCCAAATGGCCAGCACCAAACAGCCCCACTTAGGTGGGGCGTTATAATGATTTGTCAGTCTACACTGCTGCTGCGCGCTCATTATTGCCCCTGAAAAAAACAGTCAATAAAGGTCGGTGCCTCATCGATCTCTATAATACAGGCCTGATTTCCGATAAGCGATATTCCCAGCGCGCAGAAGCGGCTTGCATGTAATCCAGATGCAACTTAATGTAAAGGTGCGGGCCCGGCAGGCTTTGTATCGGTGCCTTGATGGCCAGCCTGAATAGCTTGGAGAAATGCGCGGAATCTTGTTCCAATCCCGTGACATTCTGCGTAAGCGAGGGAGTTGCCATGCCCCTGTCTTTGTTGGCCAGCCTCGGGGTTGGCCTGATCTATTATATTGGGGCCCTGGCCGGTGGGCTTTTCCTCAGCCAGCCCGCAGGTATTGCCATTCTTTGGCCGCCTAACG
>Ga0307955_1000477_pt1 | contig 21432 bp, 20 predicted proteins | sample OrgLakmetagen439_FD_201819 | JGI IMG/M metagenome (GOLD analysis project Ga0307955, IMG submission 201819) | Saline water microbial communities from Organic Lake, Antarctica - #439 | ecosystem: Environmental > Aquatic > Non-marine Saline and Alkaline > Saline | place: Antarctica: Organic Lake...
TGAACTCGTAACTCTCGAAAACCTGATCCAGCAATACCGGACAATGCTAGGTCAGAAACTTGTCGAGGACCGGTGGCAGGAGTTCTTCAACGAGAACCCATTCATCCTGAACATGGCATTCGGATACTCGGTCATCAAAGTCCGCGATCAAGCGTCAGTCGGCGGCCGAAAACTGTCAGGCAACGGCGAAAAAATCACCGACTTCCTCGTAAAAAACAGCCTGACCAATAACACCGTCGTTTTCGAGATCAAGACGCCACAAGCGCCTGTGCTGAACAAGCGGCCTTACCGGGATGGCGTTTATACGCCTTCGGCGGACCTCTCCGGGTCAATCAATCAGGCGCTCGACCAGAAGTACCAGTTCCAAAAGCAAGTCGCGCAGATCAAGGAAAACACGCGGCTTTATGACATCGAATCTTACGCGGTTCACTGCTGTCTTGTTGTCGGAACAACGCCGGATGGAGAGGATCAGAAGAAATCATTTGAGCTGTTTCGCAGAAACTCCAAGGACGTCGAGATTGTAACTTTCGATGAACTTCTTGAAAAATTGAAGCAGCTGGCCGCTTTCCTTCGCAACGCAGATGGGGGGGCGGCCTGATGAAGTTCGAAATCTACTGCGACGAGACACTACCCGACCTGTTCACCTCACATCACGCCGACGCGCGCTTCCTGATGATCGGAAGCCTGTGGCTACCGGCTGACCTGCGAGACGTCGTGAAGGCCCGGATCGCAGGGCTGCGGCAGCAGCATGGCGTTCATGGCGAGATGAAGTGGCGAAAGATTTCGCCCTCAAAGGTCGGCTTCTACACCGACCTCATCGACCTGTTCATGAGTTTCGGTCTCGACCTGCGATTCCGCTGTATCGCTGTCGAACACCAGGCCATGAACCTGGGCTTGCACAATGGCGACGCCGAGCTGGGCTTCTACAAGTTCTACTATCAGGTTCTGCACCACTGGATTCTTGATCAGAATGAATACACCGTTTTCTGCGATTTGAAGCGTAATCGGGACAGGACACGGCTCTCGACGCTTAAGCGCGTCTTGAACAATGCCAACAGGACCTCCATCGTCCGGGACGTTCAATCGCTGCCATCTCCCGAAGTGGTTCTGCTGCAGCTCTGCGACGTTCTGCTTGGAGCGGCCTCCGCGCGGATGAACGATCGGCAGGATCTCGGCGCGGCCAAGGAAAGCGTGATCGCTCACCTCGAACGGCGCCTGAACCGTACGCGGTTGCGCCCAACTCACAAGTCCGAGGAGAAGTTCAACATCTTCCGGATCCGCCTGGAGGGTGGCTGGTGATGCCCCCGCTCCTGAAACTGCCCGACCAAGCGGCTTATCGCGCGCACTACGAGCGCACGCTGTGCCGCGGCGGGATCTTAACCCATGACGGGATCCCGGTTTTCTTCCGAAAGGGAGAGTTCGACCACGCCTTCTTCGAGAGCTTGACCAGGCGCGGTGAGAACGATGTGTTCTCCCTTGTCCGTGCAGAGCGGATGGACTGGATCGCGGCAGCGTTGGCTGATCCCGGCGCGCGACGCTTTCAGGGTTGGTTGAAGCGAGAACGCCGCCACCATCCCACCCGGCGCGTTACCGTCGTCATGGGCGATTTCGTCGTGATCATCGCACTGAGCAAGCGCCGCGATGGCCGTCTAAAGGCGAATTTCATCACCTGCTACAGAGCGGACAACAGCATCCAGAAGATACTGGGCGCTCCCCTCTGGACTAGAGAGGATTGTCTCAATGCGCTGCGGTAAGGGAAGAGGGACGCTGATTTGCTACGCTGGCTCAGCGTCCGAGGCCTCGATAGGTTCACGGCCGCTGGGCAGTGAACTCGAGGTCTATATGGTCATTGTGTGGCTTGGAAGTCAAGGGACCCCTAACAGACCGCACTTTCCCTCAGGTCATCGAGCGACGTTCGGAGCACGCCCATGACCTTCGACGCCGCCGAGAAACACCAGTCCCAGGTTCCGGCGCTGCAGCTGCTGGTGGCGCTCGGGTTTACGCCGCTCTCGCAAGAGGAGGCCCTGCGCCTGCGCGGTGGGCGGCTTCGCAACGTCGTGCTGGACGATGTGCTCGCCGAGCAGCTGATGCGCATCAACCGGTTCACCCATCGGGGCCGTGAGTACGCCTTTGATCTCGAGGACGCGCACGAGGCGATGCGGCGGCTCAAGCCCACGCCCGACCGCCTGAAGGGTCTGCGCGGGACGAACCAGGAAATCTACGACACGCTCGTCCTCGGCACGACGATCACGAAGTCCATCGACGGCGACTCGAAGAGCTACTCGTTCCGCTACATCGATTGGGGGCAACCGGAGAACAACGTCTTCCACGTCACTGCCGAGTTCTCGGTCGAGAGGACCGCATCGAGCCAGACCAAGCGCTGCGACATCGTCGCCTTCGTGAACGGCATCCCGATCCTGGTGATCGAGAACAAGCGGCCGACCGAGAGCCTGAAGAAGGCGGACAGCCAGCTAATCGGCTACCAGAACGAGGACAACATCCCGCAGCTTTTCCATTTCGCCCAGCTGCTGATCGGCATGAACCGTAATGCGGCGCGGTATTCGACGGTCGCAACGAAACCGAAATTTTGGGCCGAGTGGCGCGACGAGGAAGACACCGACGAGGCCATCGCGCCCTTCGCGAACCGTGTCTTCACTGCCGCCGAGAAGGACGCCATTTTCTCCGGCGACTTCGTGGGCGCGCGCGCCTATTTCGACGCGATGGCTGCCGAGGGCGACCGAGCGGTCACGGTTCAGGACCGTACGGTGTACGCGCTTTGCCGGCCCAGGCGGCTGCTCGACATCATCCGACGCTTCAGCGTCTTCGACGGTGGCGAACGCAAGGTTGCGCGCCATCAGCAGTTTTTCGGCATCCGCCGCGCAGTGGAAACGGTCAAGCAGCACGATGTCAGCGGCGCCCGCAAAGGCGGCGTGATCTGGCACACGCAGGGCTCGGGCAAGTCGCTGACAATGGTGATGCTGGGGCGCTCGCTTGCCTTGGAGCGCAGCATCGAGAACCCACGGATCATCATCGTCACGGACCGCGACGATCTCGACAAGCAGATCAAGGACACCTTCAAGTCCTGTGACCTCGAGCCGGTTCGCGCGACGAGCGGGTCTCACCTTCTGGAGCTTGTTCACAACAAGGCTCCGCTGGTCACCACGATCATCAACAAGTTCGACACGGCGCTGAAGAACAGCAAGCTGGCGGACGAGGATCCGAACATCTTTGTGCTGGTCGACGAGAGCCACAGGACGCAGACGGGGCGCTATGGCGGTCACAGCCAGTTCGCCGCCAAGATGCGGCGCCTCCTGCCCAAGGCCTGCTACCTTGGCTTCACCGGCACACCCCTGCTCAAGAAAGAGAAGAACACGCTGTCGGCCTTCGGGCGGCTGATCCACCGCTACGCCATCGACGAGGCGGTCGCCGACGGCGCCGTCGTGCCGCTGCTCTACGAGGGGCGGCTTGTCGAGCAGCAGGTCTCGGGCGCCGTCATCGACCGATGGTTCGACAAGATCAGCGAGGGGCTGACCGAGAACCAGAAGCGTGATCTGAAGCGGAAGTTCTCCCGGATGGACGCCCTGGCCAAGACCGACCAGGCCATCCGAGCCAAGGCGTTCGACATCTCCGAGCATTATCGCCAGCACTGGCAGGGGACCGGCTTCAAGGCACAGCTCGTCGCCCCGTCCAAGGCGGCGGCCGTCCGCTTCAAGGAGGTCCTGGACGAGATCGGCCACGTCTCGAGCGCGATCGTCATCTCCCCGCCTGACGAGAACGAGGGCAACGAGGAGGTCGATCAGGAATCCAAGGACCTTGTGCGTAGCTTCTGGTCGAAGATGATGGCGCAGTACAAGACCGAGGATGAGTACAATCGTCAGATCATCGCTTCTTTCAAGGGCTCCGGCGACCCGGATATCCTGATCGTCGTCTCGAAGCTCCTCACCGGCTTCGATGCGCCGCGCGACACGGTACTCTACGTCTGCAAGTCCCTGAAGGAGCACAACCTCCTGCAGGCGATCGCACGCGTGAACCGGCTTTTCGACGCAGAGAGTGGAACAGCAAAGGAGTTCGGCCACGTCATCGATTACGAAGGGTTACTCGGAGAGCTTGACAGCGCGCTGACGGCGTACAGCGCATTCGAGGGTTATGAGACTGCCGATTTGGCCGGAGCGGTTCACGACGTCCGGGAGGAGATCCGGAAGCTTCCCCAGCTTCACGACCAGCTCTGGGACCTCTTCAAACCCGTTCGGAACAAGAAGGACATGGAGCAGTTCGAGCAGCACCTCGCCGACGAGGCGCTGCGCCACGAGTTCTACGCGCGCCTCAAGGCCTTCAGCCGGTGCCTGCATATCTCGCTCTCGTCGGACAAGCTGTTCGATGTCTTCAACGAGGCCAAGGTCGATTCCCTCAAGCGGGACTGGAAACAGTTCTCCGAACTCAAGCGCTCGGTCCAGCTCCGCTACCAGGAGACGGTCGATGTCCGCGAGTTCGAACCGAAGATCCAGAAGCTGCTCGATGACCACGTGGTGGCGATGCCGGCGGAGACCATCATCGAGGTGGTCAACATCAACGATCCCGACGCGCTGAAGGCTGTCGTCGAGGAGACGGGCGTCTCCGAAGCCTCGAGGGCGGACCGCATCGCCAGCGCCACCCGGCGGGCAATCACCGAGAAGATGGATGAGGACCCGACGTTCTACAAACAGTTCTCCGAGCTGCTCGAAGAGACCATCCGCGCCTACCGCGAGAAGCGCCTGTCCGAGCGGGAGTACCTGAACAGCGTTGTGGACCTCGCGAGCAAGGTGGCAAGCAAGGATCGCGGCCGGGATGTTCCGGAAAGCATCCGGGGCGATGAGGATGCGCAGGCGTTCTTCGGGATCCTCGACGGTCAGCTCAAGACCAAGGGCGATGAGCCGGTAGCGGACGACGATGCCGCAGATATCGCTCAACAGATCATCGCCATCATCAAGTCGCACCTGATCGTCGACATCTGGTCGAACGAGGTGGCCCAGAACAATCTGCGCAATGCCATCGATGACTACTTCTTCGACGTCCTGCGCGACGAAAAGGGCGTCGACCTCCCCGTGGAGGTGCTCGACGATATCGAGCTGAAGATCATGGACCTCGCCCGGGCCCGGTTCGCGGCATGATGCGGGAGTTGCACTGCCTGCAGTACGGCGAGCAGGAAATCCGGTACGAGATCGTCCGCCGCCCGAGAAAGACATTGGAAATTGCCGTCGAGCCGGATGCGTCGGTGGTGATCGCGGCCCCGGAGGACGCGACGCTGGAGGCCATAGAAGCCAAGCTGCGAAAGCGCGCAGCATGGGTGACGCGGCAGCAGCGATACTTCTCGCAGTTCCTGCCGCGGACGCCGGAGCGCAGGTTCGTCGCCGGAGAGACGCATCTCTACCTGGGGCGCCAGTACCGGCTGAAGGTCGTCCCGCATTTGCAGGAAGGCGTGAAGCTGATACGCGGCTTCATCGTCGTGCAGACTCATCGGCCGACCAGGCCGGAGGTGACGCGCGAGCTGGTCGAGGCATGGTACCGGGATCGTGCCCACATCAAGTTCCCGGAGCGGATCGAGCTCTGTCTCGGCCACTTCCCGGATCCGGAGGCATTCAGGCCGAAAGGCCTCATCGTACGCCAGACCCGGCAGCGATGGGGGTCCATGTCGCCGGCCGGACGCCTGCTGCTGAACCGCCGCCTCGTGCAGGCGCCGGTCGACGCCATCGACTACGTGATTACCCACGAGCTTTGCCATGTGGCTGAGCCACATCACGGCGCCGCATTCTTCGAGCTACTCGACAAGGTGATGCCCGATTGGGAGCGTCGGAAGCAGAGGTTGGAACGGGCGATGGCATGAGAATTTCCGAACCCGGTCGCGGCAGACGCAAACGCGACTCCAATCCAAGCAATTTCGAAGGCTGTATTTTCTTGCTCTCTTACAAGGGCTTATAAGAAATTCACCAAATCGGCGCAGTCATGAGGTCCGGAGAATACCGGCCCCGAGAGACCACTTCAGGGCCCAGTGGCGCCAGGGCCAGTGCTCAGCTTTTCCCACAAACCCCTTTGAAAACACGGAAAAATTCGGCGGCAGCCGAACGGGGAGAATGATTTCGCGGGGGCAAGTGGCGGAGCAGACGGGATCAGGATCAAACGTTCTCGTACGTCTAAGTTATTGATTACAATGAATTGATATTCTAGCTTGGGTCCCAACTGATATAAACGCGGCTGGGATCCAACCCATATATTTTGTTTCCCTCGCCTTCACCGTAACCGCGTAAACGCCCCGCTAAAACCGCGGGTCTTATTCCTTGACGCAGGCGAGGAGTCTTGGTTGCGACACGAAGTTTTTGAGGAAGTTATTCCAGTCCTTCTGGTACCGCCGGCTCCGTAGATAAGGTTGTTGTCGTCATTCCAGAAAACGCCCTCCAAGAGGTCTATGTCCCCGCGTAGTATCCGGCGACGTAATTGAGAGCGCAGACATGCGTTACGGCTGCCCCGGCCTGCGGGTAGACATTTTTCGTTGGTAAGCCGGATAGACAAAGTCCGTGACAAGAACGCTTAAATTTTCAGCACATATAATCATATTAAATAATTAATGACGCTGAAATTGGTGAGCATGTTGTTTGTTCGTTATTTTTCAATGCCTTGAATGACGATGTGGAGTTCTTGCAAGTTGATCAGAACATTGACGCACGTTTTCGCGAGGTGCTGATGTAAAATCGATCCCGCGCAACTCGGATCCATTGAACATAAAGTTCAAGCCACACAGGAGAGATACAATGAAACTTCGCATCACCTCGTGCCTTTTGGCCACAGGCCTTAGCCTTGCCGGGGCAGCACAGGCGCAGGACAGCTACACCGTCGCGCTCGACGGTACCTTTGCGCCGCATGCCATGCCGAAAATGGGCGGCGGTATCGAGGGGTTCAACGTGGATCTCGCCAACATCATCGGCGAGCGTTTGGGCGTCGAAATGGAAATCGTCGCCACGCAGTTTTCCGGAATCCTGCCGGGGCTGCAGGCGGGCACCTATGATTTCGTCGTGGCGCCTACCACCATCACAGAGGATCGCGCGCAGAACGTGCTGTTCTCCGAAGGATATCTGAACACCGACTACATGTTCGTGGTGGCCAACGACGCGCCCGAGATCGACAGCCTTGACGGCTTCAAAGACAAGGTGATCGCGGTCAACAAGGGCGCGGTTTATGATAGCTGGGCCCGCGATATGGCCGATGAAATGGGCTGGACTGTGGAAAGCTATGGCTCCAACACCGATGCGGTTCAAGCCGTGGTGTCCGGCCGCGCCTTTGCTAACGTCGCCGGCAACACCGTGTCGGCCTGGGCCGCGCAAAAGAACCCAAACATCAAGCCAAGCTTCACCTACACCACCGGCCGCGTCTGGGGCATGCCCTTTCGAAAGGGCGATGAGGATCTGCGCGCCACGGTTGAGTCAGTCATAGAATGCATGAAGATTGACGGCACAATGGCCGAACTGCATGAGAAATGGTTCGGCCTTCCGCCGGCCGACGGCTCGGCCGCGGTGACGCCGGTCGCAGGTTTTGGCGAACCGGGCTATGAGGGCTATCAGGATAACGGGCACGAACCATCCTGCTGAAACCCGGGGCGGCGGGCGGCCACGGCCGGTCGTCGTCCTCAACCGGAGTCGGAACCGTATGACCGACACTGCTTGTGTTCCCGCTCTCGACCTGCGCGCGTTACGTAAAAGCTTTGGCGCCTTCGAGGCGCTGAAGGGCATCGACATGCATGTCGCGCCCGGAGAGCTTGTGTTCGTGATCGGCCCGTCAGGATCGGGCAAATCCACCATGCTGCGCTGCTGCAACCGGCTGGAAGAACCGGATTCCGGCGAAATCCTGCTTGAGGGCGACCCGGTCACGGGGCGCGGTGTGAACCTCAACCGGGTTCGGCAGCGTATGGGTATGGTTTTCCAATCGTTCAACCTTTACCCGCATCTGACGGCGCGATGGAACGTGACGCTGGCGCTTCGCAAGGTGCGCGGCCTGTCCCGATCCCAAGCCAACGACCGCGCGATGGACGCCTTGGACAGCGTGGGTCTTGCCGACAAGGCCGGCAATTATCCATCCGAGCTGTCAGGGGGCCAGCAGCAGCGCGTGGCCATCGCGCGAGCGCTGGCGCTGGATCCCAGCGTCATGCTGTTCGACGAACCGACCTCGGCGCTGGACCCGGAACTGGTCGGCGACGTACTGGACGTGATGCAGCATTTGAAGGTGCAGGGGATGACCATGCTGGTCGTGAGCCACGAGATGCGCTTTGCCCGCGAGGCCGCCGACCGTGTCATCTTCATGGACGAGGGCCGGATCGTGGAGCAGGGTCCCCCTGAACAGGTCTTCGGCGCACCGACGCAGGACCGTACCAAGGCTTTCCTGGCAAGGGTGGCGCGAGAGTGACATGAACCAGTGGGATCGCTTCCTCGACACTTTCTTCAACGTCCCGGTACTGGTGCAATACACGCCTGCGATCCTGCAGGGCATGTGGGTGACGGTCGTGTTGTCGGTGCTGATCGTCATCTTTGGCGTCGCATTCGGCGGTGCGCTGGCCATGGCGCGCAGCTATGGCATACGACCGCTATCGGCGCTGATCGTCATATACGCCGACGTTTTTCGCGCGCTGCCGCCGCTTGTCGTGATCATGATCGTCTTCTTCGGCCTGCCCAATGCCGGGATCGTGCTGTCGAGCTTTCTGGTGCTGTTCCTGGTGCTCGGCCTAGTTCTCGCCGCTTTCGCAGAGGAAATCTTCTGGGCCGGCATCACTTCGATTGATCGCGGCCAGTGGGAGGCGGCACGGTCTTCCGGACTGGGCTTTTCCCAGGCGCTTGTCTGGGTCGTGGTGCCGCAAGCAGCGCGACTGGCCATCCCGCCGCTGACCAACCGCGCCATCGCGATCACCAAGATGACGGCGTTGGGCACGGTGATCGGCGTGCCCGACATCCTCAATCAGGCTACCACGGCGCAGAGTTTTTCGGGCAACGCATCGCCCCTGGTATTGGCGGCCCTGGCCTATGTTGCCTTGTTCCTGCCCCTCGTGATCCTCGCGCGTTGGCTGGAAAGCCGGTTCGCCTGGCGAAAGGTGTAGACGATGGACCGGCTGATCGAACAGTTCTTTAATTTCGAGATCATGATCGCGGCCTGGCCGACAGTGTTGGAGGGGCTGGGTGTCACGGCCCTGCTGTGCCTGGTGATCGTGCCCATGGGACTGGCCGGCGGGCTGCTGGCCGCGCTGGGATCAGTCGCGCCAGCGCGCGGAGTGCGTTGGCCGGTGATCGGTTTCGTCGATTTCTTTCGCGCGATCCCACCACTTGTGCTGCTGATCTTCATCTATTCCGGGCTGCCTTTCGCCGGGTTGCAACTGTCGCCCTTTGCCGCCGTGGTGATCGCCTTTTTTCTCAACAACTCGGCCTATTACGGTGAGATTTTTCGCGCGGGAATCCTCTCGGTCGGCCAAGGGCAGGCCGAGGCCGCGCGATCGACCGGGCTGGGCCGCGCGCAGACGCTGATCCATGTCGTGCTGCCGCAGGCGGTGCGCAACGTGCTGCCGGATCTGGTGTCGAACACCGTAGAGGTCGTCAAGCTGACCTCGCTCGCCTCGGTCGTGTCGCTGGGCGAGATGCTCCACGCGGCGAACATGGCGCGGTCGGTTACCTATAACGCCTCGCCGCTTGTCCTTGCGGCGGGGATCTACCTCGTCATCCTGTGGCCTCTGGTGCGGCTCGTCAGCCGTTTTGGCCGCGGATTGGCGGCATGAAGCAGAAGGAAACGACATAATGCGTGAAATCGTTATAGGCGGGGCCCAGATGGGCCCTATCCAGTGGGACGAGCCCCGCGACGCGGTAGTCACTCGGATGATTGCGTTACTGGAGCAGGCCGCACGCGCAGGCTGCGATCTCGTGGTCTTTCCCGAGTTGTGCCTGACCACTTTCTTTCCCCGCTGGTACATGGAAGATCAGGCCGATATCAATCTATGGTTCGAGGACTCCATGCCCAACGGCGTCACGCGGCCGCTTTTCGAAGTAGCGCAGCGGAAGGGCATCGCGATAAGTTTCGGCTATGGTGAACGTACGCCGCAGGGACAGCGTTTCAACACCTCTATCCTGACCGACCGCGCAGGCGCAATCGTCGGGAAGTACCGCAAGGTGCATTTGCCGGGTCACGCCGAATACGATCCCGACCGCGCGTTCCAGCATCTGGAAAAGCGGTATTTCGAACCCGGCGATCTGGGATTTCCGGTCTGGCGCAACATGGACGCGCTGATGGGCATGTGCATCTGCAACGACCGCCGCTGGCCCGAGGTTTATCGCGAGATGGGGCTACAGGGGGTCGAACTGATCATGCTGGGATACAACACACCCTCAGTGAACAGCCAGATGGCCAATGAAGGGCTGGAAAAGCGCCTTTATCATTCCGAATTGACGATGACCGCCGGTGCCTACCAGAACGCCAGCTGGGTGGTCGGCGTCGCCAAGGCCGGCAACGAGGACGGACATCCACTGATGGCGGGCTCGATCATCGTCGATCCCGACGGGTTCGTAGTCGCCCGCGCGGCCGGCGAGGACGATGAACTGATCGTGCATCCCTGCGACATGGATGCCTGCACGTTCGGCAAAACGACGATCTTCGATTTCGCCAGGCACCGCCGGATCGAGCATTATCAGCGCATCGGCACGCAGACCGGCGTGGTAACACCGGAATGAGCGCAAGTTTCCTCGATCTCGATACGATCCCGGCGGCCGACCGATACAAGTTGCTGACCGCGCTGGTGATCCCGCGCCCGGTGGCTTGGGTGACCACGATGGACCCGGACGGTGTCGTGAACGCCGCGCCCTATTCCTTCTTCAACGTGTTCGGACAGGACCCGGCCGTGATCATCCTCGGTTTGCAGCACCGAGCTGACGGGTCGGCCAAGGATACCGAGCGCAACATCGACGCCACCGGCGAATTCGTCGTCAACATAGCTACACCGGCGCTGCTCGACGACATGGTGGACAGCGCCGCCAGCTATGGCTCCGGCGAAAGCGAGGCCGAGGCGCTGGCCCTGAAACTCTTGCCGTCTGGCCGGGTGAAGCCGCCCCGGCTGGCCGACGCGCCGGTCGCCATCGAATGCGAACGCATGATGGCGCTTTCGCTCTCGGCGGAACGCGCAATTATGCTGGGCCGGGCCGTGGGGCTTTACACCCGCGAAGGACTTGTCGACACCGAGCGCATGCATGTGCATTGGGAGGGTAATTTTCCCGTGGCTCGGCTGTTCGCGGATCGCTACGCTCGTCTGGAGGAGATCGCGCCCCGGTCGATCCCGCAGCCGCAGAATCGGGAAAACCGCAAGAAAGAACCCATAGAACGGCCCGAGGACAGGGAGGACAGACTGAGATGACGCAGACGATCCACGAAGATTCGGCGGGCGTGTTCATCATCGCCGCCACGCCCTTCGCGCCGGATGGCGCAATGGATTTTGACAGCACCGATCGCATGATCGATTTCTACATAGACTGTGGCGTGACGGGGATGACAATCCTCGGCATCATGGGCGAGGCGCCGAAACTGTCAGGCGAAGAGTCGCTGGACTTTGCCCGCCATGTACTCGACCGCGTGGCAGGCCGGGTCCCCGTAGTGGTAGGCGTGTCGGGCGCAGGGCTCGGCAACATGGCGCGGCTGTCGCACGACGTGATGGAGGCGGGCGCCGCCGGCGTGATGGTGGCCCCGATGCCGGACCTCGCGACCGAAGCCAGGCTGAAGGGCTATTTTGGGCACGTCTGCGATGCACTCGGCCCCGAGGTGCCGATCTGCCTGCAGGACTATCCGCAGACCACCGGCGTGCATTTCAGCACCGAGACGATTCTCGCCATCGCGCGCGACAATCCGCAGATCGTGATGCTGAAACACGAGGACTGGCCGGGGTTGACCAAGCTGTCGAGCGTGCGTGCTGAGACCGGGACCGGGACGCAGCCGCGCCTGTCGATCCTCGTGGGCAACGCCGCGTTGTTCCTGCCGCAGGAATTGCAGCGCGGCGCAGACGGGGCGATGACGGGCTTCGCGTATCCCGAGATGATGGTGCAGGTCGTCAACCGCCACAAGGCGGGTGACGTGGACGGCGCAGAGGACCTTTTCGACGCCTACCTTCCCATGGTGCGCTACGAGCAGCAGCTGGGTCTTGGGCTGGCGATCCGCAAGGAGATACTACACCGGCGAGGCGTGCTCGCCGCGCCGGCGGTGCGCGCGCCGGGGCCATCATTGACGTCGCGCGACCACGAGGAGCTGACGCGCCTGATGGCGCGACTGGAACACAAACTGGAGGCACTGGTCTGATGGATCTGGGGATAGACGGAAAGACAGCGCTGGTGATGTCATCGAGCCGCGGGCTGGGTGCCGGCATCGCCCGTGCGCTGGCATCCGAGGGGGTGCATGTGCTGCTGACCGGGCGGTCCGAGGACCGGCTGGCCGTTCTTGCGCGCGAAATCACCGAAGCAGGGCCGGGCAAGGCCGACTTCGTGACGGCGGATCTGACCGATCCGGCTGCGGTCGACGTGCTAGCGGATGCGGTCGAAAGCATCCTTGGTGGCGCCGACATTCTGATCGCCAATACCGGCGGGCCGCCACCCGGACGCATGACGGATGCCGACCTGTCCGCCCTGCCTGCGCAATTCGACACCATGGTTACGCGCGTCGCACAGATTGCGGCGCGCCTGATCCCGTACATGCAGGCGCAGGGCTGGGGCCGGATCGTGGCGGTGGGCTCCTCCGGCGTGATCCAGCCGATTCCCAACCTCGGGTTGTCGAACCTCGCGCGCTCGGCGCTGGTGGGCTGGGCGAAATCGCTGTCCAACGACCTTGCGGGCGACGGCATCACTGTCAACATGCTGCTGCCCGGCCGCATCCATACCGAACGCGTCGACGAACTGGACGCCGCTGCCGCAAAGCGCACCGGCAAGACGCTGGATGAAACCCGTGCCGCCTCGCGCGCGACCATCCCCGCCGGGCGATACGGCGCGGTGGAGGAATTCGCCGACACTGCAGCGTTCTTGTGCAGCGCGCGTGCCAGCTACGTCACCGGCAGCCTGTTGCGCTGCGACGGCGGGCTGATCAAATCGGTCTGAGAGGAGAAGCGCGATGAAACACGACCTGGTCATCCGCGGCGGCACGCTCGCCACCGCATCCGAAACCTTCGCTGCCGATATCGGCATCCGCGACGGCCGCATAGCAACCCTGGGCGAGGGGCTTCAAGGCGAGGACATCATCGACGCCACGGGCAAGCTGGTGCTGCCCGGGGGCATCGACGCGCATTGCCACATTGCGCAGGAAAGCGGCATGGGCATCATGACTGCCGACGATTATGAAAGTGGGTCGATATCTGCGGCGTTCGGGGGCAATTCGTGTTTTGTGCCCTTTGCCGCTCAGAAAAAGGGCGAAAGCATCGCCGAGACTCTGGCCACCTATGACGGCCGCGCAGCGCCTAAATCGGTGATCGATTATTCCTATCACCTGATCCTGACGGATCCCACGCCCGCAGTGCTGGATGAGCTGCCGATGGCATTCGAGCGTGGCGTGACATCTTTCAAAGTCTTCATGACCTACGCCACGCGCGTCAATGACGGGCAGTTCCTCGACATCCTGTCAGTGGCGCGGAAGCATGGCGGGCTGACCATGGTGCATGCCGAAAATCACGACATGCTGACACGCATGGCAGCCAAGCTGGCCGACGGCGGCTATTCCGCGCCTCGCTATCATGCCCCCGCGCGCCCTGCTCTTGCCGAGGAAGAGGCGATCAACCGCGCTATAAGCCTCGCCCGTCTCGTGGACGCTCCGCTCATGATCGTGCATGTCTCGACCCCCAAGGGCGCAGCGCTGGTGGCGCAGGCGCGGCTCGAGGGCTCGCATGTCTTTGGCGAAACCTGCCCGCAATACTTGTTTCTGACTCGCGATGATCTGGACCGCCCTGGCATGGAAGGCGCGAAATATATCTGCTCGCCGCCCCTGCGCGACATCGCCACGCAGGACGCGCTGTGGCGGCATGTGGCAGCGGGCACCTTCACCGTGGTATCTTCGGATCACGCCCCTTATCGGTTTGACGAGACGGGCAAGTTCGCCGCCGGACGCGACATCGATTTCCGCAGCATCGCCAACGGCATGCCGGGGATCGAAATGCGCTTGCCGCTCCTGTTCTCTGAAGGTGTGGTAAAGGGGCGTATAAGCCTCAACCAGTTCGTCGCACTGTCCTCGACCAACGCGGCGCGGCTATACGGCATGCTGCCGCGCAAGGGTACACTGGCAGTGGGCGCCGATGCCGATGTCGCGATTTGGGATCCGTCCGAGATGCGCATGGCCGGAGCCATGCACGACGCGATGGACTACAATCCGTTCGAGGGGATGGAGGTGACCGGTTGGCCCGTCACCGTACTTTCGCGGGGGCGTCGAGTGGTCGATGAGGGCAAACTGGTGGCAAAACCGGGCGATGGCAGGTTTGTGGCGCGTGGGTGCAGCGATCTCTCCGGACAATCCGGCACTCGCCTGCCCGAGACCGACCCAGCTACCAATTTCGGCGCTTCGGTGATGCCATGACCGGTCCGATCGTCGTCATCAACCCGAATTCGAACGAGGCGGTTACCCATGGGCTGGACGCGGCGCTGGCGGGCTTCCGCCTGCCAGGCGGACCAAATATAGATTGCCTGACGCTGGCCGAAGGCCCGTTCGGCATCGAAAGCCAGCGCGACAGCGACGCAGTCGTGCTGCCCTTGGTAAAGCTAATGCAGGATCGCTCGGACGCATCGGCCTTCGTCATCGCCTGCTATTCTGACCCTGGGCTGGATACATGCAGATCCACCGTGTCGCAGCCTGTCTTCGGCATTCAGGAAAGCGGCGTGTTGACGGCACTGGCGCGCGGTGACCGAATCGGGATCATCGGTATCTCGGCCGCCTCGGAGCGCCGCCACCGGCTGTTCATGCGGCGCATGGGCGTGCTGGACCGCGTCGCCGGCGAACGCGCATTGAACATGAGCGTGGATGACACGGCCCGCGGCTCTGGCACCTTTGACAGGCTGGTCGAGGTCGGCGGCGCGCTGCTGGACGAGGGCGCCGAGGCGTTGGTCCTTGGCTGCGCGGGTATGGCCGCGCATCGCGCAGCCCTAGAAAACACGCTGAATGTGCCAGTGATAGATCCGACGCAGGCCGCGGTGTCGATGGCGATGGGAACGGTACTGGTGTGGCAATCCTGAAGACGCTAATACCGCAAGATGAAAATCGCGCGGCGCAACGATCTGTCCCTACGGCTGTTGGAAGTGTTTGGCACCCTGATGCTGTGTCGGACCACGACTGCTGCCGCCGAGGAACTGGGCATCTCGCAGCCATCAGTGTCGACAGCGATCCAGCAACTAGAAGGCCAACTGGGTTTTGCACTTTTCGAGCGTACCAAGAAACGCATGATCCCGACGGACGATGCACGTATTCTTTTAACGGAAGTTGAACCATTATTCGAACAGCTCCGATCTGTGGAGGCACGAGTACGCGACCTACGTGGTGGGGCGACGGGGAAGCTGCGCATTATGGCAACGCCTCCACTTGGTCACTCGGTCGTGCCGGAGGCCCTGTCTGTCTTCATGGAGCCGAGACCCGATGTGACCGTGCAATACGACGTTCGGAGGATGGAAAACGTGATCGACGCAGTCGCGATCGGCGCGGTTGATATCGGATTGTGCCTCGGACTCGCGAGCCATCCCGAGATCACGGTCCAGACGCTTCGAAATGATCGTATGGTTGCGCTCATGCGATCGGATCATCCATTGGCCGCGTTGGCAATCATAACGCCCTCCGACCTCACGGCGCACCGTTTCATTGGACTCGAACGGGCATCAAGCCTCGGGCTCGCGGTGCAAAATGCCTTCGAAGAGACACACACTCCTTACCGTCCTCAGGTCGAAGTACGATACTGCCACACAGCGGCAGTGCTCGCTCAGGCCTGCCAGGCCGTTGCCATAGTCGATCGCTACACTGCGGGATTCCCACCCTACAGTGAACTTGAGAGTCGTCCCTTCGATCCACCAATCGGTGTGCCAGCCTGCATGATTCTTCGACAAGGACGGCCGGAATCCCGGTTGGCCAGAGAGTTTCAGACAGCCCTTCGCAATACCCTTCTCTTCTAACCTGCACCTACCGTGCTGGACGCACCGCTCGCTGGATGACCTCCCAGTGGCGGAAGAAAACGCGCTATATCGACAGGCAAACCTCTCAGGGACCGCCTGTTAAGTCAGCACGAATCCACAGGCAGTGAGTATTTCCTTTGCCAAGGCTCTAATTCCTTGCCGGAGAGCCGCGTCTGCTGCGACCTTATTTTCATGAGGCGGCAGACACCAATTCGCACCCAGTTGGTATTCGCCGGTAAATATTAAGTCTGACCGTAAGAAAACCGAACCATGAGGAGATCAGATAGATGATTCATCAAGTCACTTTCAAGAAGAGATGGATGTTCCATGCGATGGGCCTCGGCGCCGCTTTTGGGAGCGGGTTGGCTTTTTCCTCTGCAGCTCAGGACCTTGACCAGGTCGCATTCCAGACGGATTGGATACCTTCTGGTGAGCACGCTATGTATTATGGTGGGTGGTCAAAAGGTATCTTCGAGAAGCACGGCATCGATGTGACCATCTCCCGAGGCTATGGCTCTGGCGACACAGTGACAAAGCTCGCCAGCGGCGCCTTCGACTTCGCCGTGGCCGATATCGGCGCGGTTTTAGCGGCGGTCGCCCGCGCCGACATGCCCGTCAAGACGATCTCGATTCTGTACACACATTCGCCACACTCGTTGTTCGTGCTGGAAAGCTCCAATATTGACAGCTTCCAGGACCTTGAGGGCAAGAAAATTGGAATCACGCCAGGAAACAGCCATCGGCTCTACTTTCCCAATGTCGCAGAGCGGGCCGGAACTAACCCTTCGGAAATCGTCTGGGTGAACACTGATGGTGCAGTCATGGCTCCACTCCTCATCCAGAAGCGGATCGACGCAGCGCCCTTCTATTCGATCCATCACTACTACCAAAACAAGGCCGCCGAAGCGGCAGGTGAGACCATCAAGGTTTTGCCGTTCGAGGAGGTCGGCTTTGCGATCTACTCGGCGTCGCTGGTTTCCAGTGATAAAATGATCGAGGACAATCCTGACCTAGTGCGTCGCTTTATCGATGCTGTCCACGAGTCATTCGAATGGGCGCGGGATAACCCCGAGGAAGCGTGCAACCTTCATATCGAGAGGGTTCCCGAGGTGGCAATGGATGATTGCATGGGCAGCCTCTCCGCCACGCTAGATTTCGTCTTCAACCCGCATTCTGAAGAAACCGGACTTGGCCAATATGACCCTGAACGGCTCGCCTTCACTTGGAGCGTTGTCGCCGACGCACAGGAGCTCGACCCGTCATGGGATCATGTGCAGGCCGTGGACACGAGCCTCGTCGATTGAGCCTGAGTACCGAAACCTTTCGTCAACTTGAAAGGCGCAGCATGATCGCGTTGAGAAACTTATCCCGGCGGTTCGAGAGCAGCGACGGAAGCGTCATCCAGGCGCTCGATTCGGTGAACATCGAGATAGGACGGCACGAGTTCGTCTCGCTGGTTGGTCCTTCCGGCTGCGGAAAGTCCACCTTGCTGAGACTGATCGCCGGACTGTTGCCGCCCTCGTCGGGTGAGGTCGAAGTCGGTGGCGAGATCGTGACGACGCCGCGTGTGGATACCGGCCTGGTATTTCAAAGCCCGACACTTCTTCCGTGGGCGAGTATTGAGGAGAACCTGCTCTTTCCTCTTCGGATGTTGCACCGTCCGGTCGATGCCGCTGCGCGCCAAACGGCTTCGGAACTGCTGGAACTCGTTGGACTGGGCGGTTGTGCGTACAAGCGTCCCTCCGAGCTTTCCGGTGGGATGCAGCAGCGGGCAGCGATCTGCCGCGCCCTCATGCACGATCCCGAGACACTTCTTATGGACGAGCCGTTCGGCGCGCTGGATGCCCTGACACGCGAGGAGATGAGCCTTGAGCTTCTGCGGATCTGCGCCGAGCGGCCCAAAACCGTTGTCTTCGTCACCCATTCGATCGTTGAAGCGGTGCTTCTGTCCGACAGGGTGGTCGTGATGAGCGCGGGCCCGGGGCAGGTTCAGGAGATCATCGAAATACCGATGCCTCGCCCCCGTACATTCTCGATGGAGCGCAAAAATGACTTTCAAGATCGCGTCGAACACATCCGCGGACTCATATTCGGAAAGCCCGCTGTCGCCTGAGCGGAAAGCGCGCCAGGCCATCGTTCTGCTGGCCCAGTCGGCAGCTGTTCCAGTTCTGTCGCTGATCGCTCTGTTCTTGATATGGGAAGGAGTGGTCGTGTTTTTCGATCTGCCTGTGTATCTGTTGCCGGCGCCCTCCGTAATCTGGGAAGCGAGCCTTGAAAAACCCGGAACCTTGTTAGGGCATACGGTAGTGACGTTACGGACGGTTCTGTTAGGGTTCTTCGCCTCTGTGCTGATCAGCCTGCCGCTCGCCGTCGTCATCACCTCGTCGCAATGGCTTGCGAACGTCATTTATCCGCTGCTGGTGCTGACCCAGTCTATCCCCAAGGTGGCCTTGGCGCCGATACTCGTAATCGCGTTGGGAGCGAACGAACTAACGCGGACCGTCGTGACCTTTCTTGTCGCTTTCTTTCCGTTGGTAATCGCGGTGGCGACGGGGCTTATGACGGCTCCGAAGGAGTTGATCGAGCTTGGGAGGTCCTACCGGGGATCGGCGTGGCAGATCATAGTGCGCATCAAGCTGCCTTACGCGATCCCGATGATCTTTTCCGGGCTGAAGGTGGCGGTGACGCTATCTGTCGTAGGTGCGGTCGTGGCCGAGTTCGTGAATGCCGATGCGGGCTTAGGTTACTACATCGTTACGTCGACAGCATTTTTCGAGACGCCGCTCGCCTTCTCCGCTCTAATCATTCTGTCGTTCATGGGGGTCCTTTTGTTCCAACTCGTCTGTATACTTGAGCGCCGGCTTTTCCCCTGGTCCGCCGGGGCAGGCGGGCAGCTAATCGCTTGAAGGAGAACGCGATGAGCGACATGAAAGTCATACGGGGCGGGCGCCTCGTGGATATCGATACGCACAGCGCTCCCCCGACAGACATCCTTATCCGGGATGATATGGTTGTGGAATTGGGTCCGCCCGGGCTGGCGGCGCCACATGATGCGGAACAGATCGACGCGACCGGGCATCTTATGCATGCAGGTCTGGTCAACGGTCACACGCACGGTCACGGCAATCTTGCCAAGGGCATGGGAGACCGCTGGTCCCTGGAGCTTTTGCTGACCGCAGCCCCTTGGATCTCGGGGGGGCGCGAGTTGGAGGACAAGCACCTGACCACCATGATTGGCGCGGTAGAGATGCTTCTCAAGGGCTGCACCGCAGCTTATGACCTAACGTTCGAATTCCCCTCGCCCACGCGAGAGGGAATGGCAGTTTCAGCCGAGGCTTACGCGGAGGTGGGCATGCGGTGCGTCCTCGCCCCCATGGTAGCCGACATCAGCTTTTTCGAGGCGATTCCCGGCCTGATGAAGGAACTGCCGCCACAACTTCAAACTGCGGTCAGCGGCATGCGTCTTGCGCCCGCCGAATCGACGCTTGAGGCAATAAAGGACGTTGTCGAAAACTGGAGTGTCGACGCGAATCTCGTTCGGCCAGCGGTGGCGCCAACGATTCCGCATCATTGCACAGATCTGTTTCTAAAAGGTTGTCGCGACATCGCACGTGCACACGGGATCGGACTGCACAGCCACGTTGCCGAGAGCAAGGTGCAGGCGGTAGCCTCAAGGCGTCTTTACGGGAAGACCCTGCTCGCACACATGGACGACATGGGCCTTGTTGGCTCAGATTTCGTGGTGGCGCACGGCGTCTGGCTTGATGACACTGATATGAAGCGCCTAGCGGCAAAGGGTGGGCATGTTTCGCACAACGCAGGCTCCAACGCGCTGCTCGGCAGCGGTATCGCAGATGCGCGGCGAATGATGGAGCTGGGCGTCAATCTCGCCATCGGGACCGATGGGGCCAATTGCTCCGACAACCAGAACATGTACGAGGCGATGCGCGCGGCGCTCTACATGAGTCATGTAAGGGGGCCGGACATGGGCCGCTGGCTATCAACATCGGAGATTTTGCGTGCAGCGACTGAAGGGGGGGCCAAGGCACTAGGAATTGAGAATATTGGACGTGTCGCGCCTGGATACAAAGCGGATATCGTGTTTCTTGACCTGAGTCACGTGAACTGGATCCCTTTCAACGATCCGGTCAACCAGATCGTGCAAACCGAGGATGGCACGGGCGTGCGCCATGTGATGGTGGGCGGCGAGATGGTTGTAAGGGATCGAGCGCCCGTTCGAGTCGACATGGTATCGCTCGCTCGAGAAGCTGAGGTTGCCCGCGGGCGACTTGAGGTGGCCAATGCCGAGAAAAAGGCAATGTTCGAAAAATTGGCTCCGGTGGTGTCGAGCTTTTGTCCCGGCCTAGCTTCTGAACCCTACCACATCCACCGTTTTGCCTCTCGTTGAAAGGGTTTGGGGCTGGCTGCACCACGCTCCGAGGCGTTCTTGAACTTGTGCGAAATCCTTCGCGTTGCCGCTGCGAGCGAAATTATTTGCCACCGAGCTTAAGCATATGAGCTATTTTCGAGAGGGGCGAGAGGCTTCACAGCGCGAGACCCGCAAGCTTCTGAGAACGGGCGTTATTTTGGAGACGGACGTGTCCTGCTCAAGGTCTTGGGCAATACGTATCCCGGCCAAGCCTTATGTGTCTGCGCATCGGCTTTTGCGCGCGTCTCGCCGGCTTCGGCAAAACGACGCGGTTGCGACGTGTCGATCTTGATAAAGGTCAGCATGTTACTGCCGCTCCCTCTCGAACAGGATGGGATCAGATACACTCACCTATTCTGTCGAAGCCCGCTTTAATGTGAGATTCGGTAAGGTGGGTAATTTGGGTGCACAATTGTGCCCTTTTGTAAGTGCGACATACGGCAGATTCCGTGCCAGGATGAACAGGCGAAGGAAAGATTCCTTCGGCTAATTGACATCGTGAATAACACAGCTGGGCCGGGCGTCACACGTTTCGGTTCAGCACTTAGTGCTTCCTGCAGGGTTCGCCCGGCGCTTGCTTCGGGGTTTTGAAGATCGCGGAAACTTCTCAGCCTGCGCAGGTCCACGCTTGCGCGCGCAGCACCGCATAATCGGCGATCCACTCCGCGATTACCGCTCCCTCGGGCAGTGCAGCAATCTCATCCGCCACCTGAGCCTGCTCGGCCTGGCTATAGTCGACCACCGATGGGCATACGCTGGATGGGGCATCAGAACCCACCCCCGCGCATGCGCTCGAGAAGAGCATCCCGATCGCGAGGGCGGTTTGCGGCCGCGTCCAGC
>Ga0307955_1000510_pt1 | contig 20770 bp, 18 predicted proteins | sample OrgLakmetagen439_FD_201819 | JGI IMG/M metagenome (GOLD analysis project Ga0307955, IMG submission 201819) | Saline water microbial communities from Organic Lake, Antarctica - #439 | ecosystem: Environmental > Aquatic > Non-marine Saline and Alkaline > Saline | place: Antarctica: Organic Lake...
GCCACGGTCACTGTTGTGTTTTTTGACGCTCCTGTCAACGTCCCTGCGCTCCAACGGAAGATCTTCACCAGCTACCCGGTTGGCACCTTGGGCATCTTCTTCCTCTTCTTCTTCATCTTCCTCGACGACGACTCCGTCTGACGACATGCCGTGATCTGCCGTTGTCACTATTTTTGTTTCTCCAGTGACCGATAGAATGTCAGATACGGAAGGCATGCTTTCGAGCCGCATGCGCCTGGTTTCGTCACGCCACGCCTTGTGTTCCGCTTTCTCTTGGGGCGTGGCTTTGACGGCCCATTCGTTCTTGAGCACTATCGACGGACGCGCGTGTTTTCGCCCACTGCCGATCACCGACGCGTACCCGATGCTGTAGTCGCGGAAAGTCTCGAAGTTGAAGGAGGGGTTGCGCGCCATCTCGTCCTGGATCATCTCCTGAAACTCATAAATGACCGAGACCAGCTCCCAGTCGGCCTCGGTCGTCACGACTTTGACGTCGCCATGTCCGTTCTTGGCACGGACGCCAGTGTTATGTCCCGCGGGTCGCATCAGCGTCTGTCTGACGTCCGCGCTGTGTCGGCCCTTGCCCATGAGAGCGAACATGTGCGTGGGAACCATGTCATCTGTGCGGGGAGAAGTGCTCCGCGCCAGAGCGTTGTAGCCGACCACGATGAAGCGCCTGTCGACGACTGTTGTTGCAGCAGCTTCTGCCGCAGCACTGGTTCCAGGTGCACCAGGATCGGCTCCGGCCGGACGATATGAGCAGGAGCAGTAGCGCAACTGCAACAGCCTCAGGGCCAGGCCGATGGTCTTGACCTTGGCGGGCTTCCGCTCTCTGTTCGTCAGACCTAGGGGGTTGATGACGGTCATGGGCGTCCAGGTGCACGTCGCATCGCCGTAGTTCGGCTTGAAGAAACAGTTGCCGCTGTAATGCACGACGACGATGGCCTCTGGATCATAGCGCATCAAAAGGTCCGCCTGCGTGAACAGGGTAGAGTCGCCGGCATTGACGCGAGGGCAGGACGCCACCAGCATCAGCTTCCTGGTGCCCGCGCACTCCTTGAAGTCTTTCATCAAATGGCGGAATCCGAGAGTCGTCAGGCCGTGTTGCTTCTCTTTGACGGCGTCGCCCAAATCCACGGTGTTGATCAGTTCCATCTCGTGATGCGTGGTGAAGCCTCTGTCGCGCAACAGGTCCAGGTCGACTTTGATGTGTTTGACGGACACGTCACGTAGCACGGTGTTCCAGATGTGCAAGTCGCCGATGTGCGTGGCGCTGATCATCACGGCACCAGAGGCTCGCGCTCCCTCCGCAGAGATCTCGGACAACAGGTCTCCGACGACTTCCTCTTTGGACCCGACCGCCCACTCGTCCCGCGCGAACAGCACGTCGCTCTCGTCCACGAGCACCAAAACGTCACGTGCGTCGAGTCGCTCGAGGAAAGTACAGCGTCCCATGGCGTAAGCCGGCGTCACCACGACCAGGTGTCCGCTCAAAAAGTCGCGCACCTCGTCGGGGTCGGACAAGAACTTCGTCCACTGTTGCTCGGCATTGGAAATGAAGCGCGTCCGGATGCCCAGGTACTCCAGGGGGTCCTTCATCTTGTCGCTCAGTTCGCATGTCGTGGCGTGAGGCACGCCAGCCAAGACCACACACGGACGTTTCATGGTCGAGGCCAGGGCGACCAAAGCGACCATGAGGTGCGTCTTTCCACTCTGTTCCATTGCCGTGGCGAACGTGACCCCGACGTGATTGAAAGCGTCCAACACGACACCTGGACCGAAATTGCACTTGTCACGGAGGGTGCACACGAACTCCCCATCGTGCCCGATCCTCCGATCGAATACCTCCTCCACATCCTCTAGCGTCACGGAGTCATCAACGGTGCCTAGCCGCAAAGCTTCCAGCGATCGCGCCTGTCTATGGATTTGCTGCACGAACGGGTTGATGGCCCGTGGAGGAGGGGCGTAAACGAAGAGTCCGGGATTATTCTCTGGAGGAGGTGAAGAACGCGGCGTAGACGTGCGAGTCTGACTCCCTGAGTCGAGCCGGTCAGAGTCCGACACTGGTCTTGGTACTTGAGCAGGGCGACTCTTCAGACGGGCGATCTCGGCGTCTTTGCGCACGACCTCTGCTTCCAATCGAGCCAGGCGCGCCAGGATGGTTTCTGTACCTCCGTCACATCTCACAGGGCGGTGCTGCTGCACGAAAGTGTCGTCTTCGTCACTGCGCTCGTCTCGGCGGTCTTCATCTCTTCTGGGGCGAGGTCGTTTGCGTGAGGAGTTTCCCCTCGCCGTCCACTCTCGTTTGGAGGAAGGTAGGTCTGGGGAAAAATAGACTGCCAATTTGTACGTGGAGCGGTATTTCGTGCCGAACAGCCAAAACGTGTATTGGCCGTGTCCGTCGTCGTACTCGACCTCGTTTTCTCTCAGGAATGTGTACAGGGCGTCTTTTTTCACGTCTGCTTCGTCGGAGGACGATGTCCATATGCTCCTACGCGAGAGGGGAGCCAGGTCACGTCCATCAATGTAGCCCACCAAGTCTTTGACGATCTTCTGGAGTTCGTGGTCCGAAGGAGACCGGCGAGATGAAGGCCTTTTCCTCCATACACGCCCCGCTGCTGCATCACGTCTGACGTGTTCACACATCGCACACGTTCGCGTGAAAATGAAAATGAAAATGAAAATGAAAAAGAAAATAGTGGGACATCACCCCGAGTTTCCAGTCAAAAATATACACGAGTCGACTAGCCTCCAGTCCGCGCGCGAGCCCGCTTGTTCGAGAGCCACGGTCGGTGCGGTTTCCTGTGTGTCATTGGCGGGCTCGTCGAGCGGACGTGCGAAAAAAAACAAGGTGAACATCATCGCCGGGGCGATGTATATCGAAGATATCACGCAATCCTTGCAGCTCAACAATGTATATGGTTGGCCAGTTCCGTACCTCTTGTCCTTACATCCTTTTCTGCGAAATATACGGAACTGGCCAACCCTACTAATAATGTATTGTACAGCGATGACGCGTTCCGGGAAAAGTTGCGCAGCTTGCTCAAGATGCTGTGCTTGGTTTGAGAACAACCTACATCGGGTAAAAAAAAGGGGTGTGTTCAACTACCCATCATCCGCGCTCCTCGCGCTCCTCGCGCTCTAGTTCCTCCAGCTGGATACGGGTGTATACTGATAGTGCCTTGTTGGCGCACACCAGATCCTTCAGGTCACGCTTGCGCTTGCGCGAGTCGGAGCGGCGGTCTACGCTCTTCAGCTTATCGAGCGCGTTGAAGGCGCTCTGGCCAATGAGGAATCCGGTTTCGTCAGAAGCCCGGAACATCATCTGCAACAGATTCTCGCCTCCTAAGTCAAGGACGATCTTGACGAGAGACGTCACGATGTCAGGGAGTTCGCTGTATCCCTCAAACAGACGTATCCGCATCATCTCTTCACACCATCCGAATGACTCTGCCAAGTGCTTGAACAAGGTGCTCAAGAAGTTCACTCCGCGAGACATCTCCAACACGTCTACGACCACGCGTAGAACTCGTTCGCTGAAGGGGTACATGTTGTCAGACAGGACGCCACCCAGGACGTGGACGATGTCATCTTCGTCGTCTGCGCTACACACGTGTAAGATGACGTCACTCAGTTCAAAGTCGGAGTGATTGGAAACCAGCGCTTCAAGTGCGTTCTTCAGACGGTCCACTAGCGCGTCCAGGCCCGAATCAGATTGACGGTCGTTGAGGAGCTGGGTCCAGACGTCCCACACTTCGATTTGTGCGTTCGCCTTCCTCGTTGCCGCGTCTAGATCCTTCGCAGGGTCGTCACACGGGTGCACCACGCACATCACGGCTCCGTTGTATCCGCCGATATTGGCCGGCGCGCACTTGCGCGCTATCACGCTCGAAAGCGGATCCGATGTCTGAAGGACACGTGCGTTGCCGGTGGCATCAAACACTTTGAAAGCCATGTTTGTATTCTGAATTATGAATTTTGATTCAGTGTAGCTGTGACGATCGTAGTCACGGTAAGTGGCACCATCGATTTTTTTCTCGATTCGTCTCGGATGATCGATCGGTCGGTCGGTAATCCACTGTGATAGAACTTATTCGATTACCTCGACATGACCACGAACGCACACACACGATCAGCTGCAAAATAAATAAAAATGGAACGATCACCCCGAGTGTTCAGTCAAGAGGCGCACGAGTCGACTCCTCCCCCCTTTCCGCGCGCGTGCTGGAGAGCCGCGATAGGGCGGTTACTTGTACGTCATCGGCGGCAGATGTGTCGATGCCCGGTATGGCCAATAAACGGCAGACTACGTCGAACGCGAGCGATCGATCGTCTTCCCCCATTAGTCCGTCGCGACACATGATGATCAACGCGGTGTCCCCCTCATCGTTCCGAGCGTTCACGTCTACGCCGGGGACGCTCAAAATCTGGAGGGCCACCGCGTATAGTTTGAGCCTGCACGAAATAAGGAGGGGGCTGTCTCTTTTATTGTTCCGAGTGTTGACGTCCACGCCGGGAACGTTCAATATGAGGGACGCGACGGTATCCGTGCCGGAAGTGCACGCCCACATGAGCGCGGTGTTTCCTACGTCGTCGCGGGTGTTGACGTACCGGTGGTCGATGCCCTGCGACTTCAGTATCTTGCAGGCGACGTCATCGTCCATGTGATTGAAGCAAGCGATCATGAGCGCGTTTTGCCCACGGATGTTCCGTACGTTCACGTCTATACCGGGCCGGAACAGGAGCCACATCGCCGTGGTGACTTCATTTTCTTCACACGCTCTCATCAACAGGGTATCCCCCTGGGAGTCGGTCGCATTCAGTAGGCTCGCCACGAAGGCCTCCGATGGACATATGCTCAACCACGCTATGCGTGAGTGGATGACCCTGCGCCTCACCGCCAGGTGTAGAGCGGTCCAGACGCAACTGGGCGCATCGTCGTGAACACGGCCTCTGCCTCTGTTGTTGTTGTTGCCGATGGTCATCTGTAACTTGCGAGAGACCTCGTACCTCTGCGGACTGTATACGTCAAAGTAGGTGCTGAGGTCACGCCCGGAGTAAATGACGGTCAACGCGTGCAGGCCCACCAGATCGCGCGCTCCCCACGCTCGGACGGGTTCTCGGCCGTGGATGATGTAGAGCAGCTCTTCGACGACCGAAGCAATGGGGTGATCCAGGCCCTCACAGAGACAGAGGCAGAGGCAACATCGTCTTGGGTGCGCTATTTTGTGCACGTGGGACATCTCGTGATGGGAGACGGGGGAAAGATGAGCAAGAGCGCCGGCAACTCAGTGACCATCCGAGAAGCGCTTTCTAAGTGCACTCCGAGACAGCTGCGCATGATGTTCGCACTGACGCCGCGCCATCGATCCCTGACATACGGAGACAGTTTCGAGAGCGCCGCGCGTTGTCGCGAAAGGGACATTCGGAACTTTTTCCAAAACGTCGAAGCGGCGACGAGATCGGCCCCCGTCGCGTCTAAACTCAAACTTCTGAAGGAGGAGGAGGGACACGCGTCGTCGCATCATACACCCGGGCCGGAGGAGCGTCTGCTGCGCGAGCGCCTCACCGTCTGCCGCGAAACAGTCGACGCGGCTCTTCACGACGACCTCGACACCTCCTCTGCGCTGCGCGCTCTGGCCTTTTCTTTTTCCTTTTCCTCCGACGAAACCGACGATGGCACGGATGGTGGTTATGGCGGACCGAGTCTCGTGCGTGCGGTGACATCATACCTCTCCGACTGCGAAAAGCGGCGGAGATCGCCGCATGTGTGTCTGGTGCGCGCTTGCGCGGCGTACGTGAGAGACGTCCTGGCGGTGATGGGCATCGAGGACGATGCGGCGTGTCTAGGGACGAGCGTCCGTCTCGATACGGATGCAATTATGGATACCCTAGCCTCTTTTCGCGCGGACGTCCGCACGATTGCGCGGTCGGAGAGCACGGGTGCTACGACGAAGAAGGAGTTGTTGACCGCCTGCGATCGTGTCCGCGATAAAACCTTGAACGAGCTGGGCGTTCGTCTGGAGGACAAGGCAGGCGGAGAGTCGACCTGGAAGAGAGGGTGAAATAAGGAAATGTATATTACCTCGCGATCACAACACAACAGACAGAAAACGATGTTTGACAAGTTTTCATCTGGATTTCAAGAGGCTGTGTGCACGGTGGTTGAAATGGCTCATGTTTCGGTGCTCTTCTTCACCTTATGCGTGACCGACATCGGCACTCGATCTCCCGAAGTAACGCCGCACACTGTCTACATCGAAGAAGTCGATCCGTTGTATGAACTGGTTTGGAACGGACTGTCCGATGATGTCAAAAGGTATAAGACGCGCGCTCAGTTGTTGCCCGATGATTTTATTCGTACTCTTGTCGAAGACTCCGTATTGAAAGCACGTGTGGACGAACTCGCGACGCGTTTCGACTTCGCCGCAGAACACGAAGCTAATAAAGACCCATGCCGCTACAAAATCGACAAGTACAGTTTTTTGGGTACGGGGTATTTCGAAGATACCGTGCGGCGCCGGACACCAGAAGAATATCATCACGCGTCCTGGCCTTTCTACGTGTACACGTGCGACGACGACCAGGTGCTTGCGCGCGTGAACCTCTTGAAAGACGAATTCGACTGGACGGGTGCCTGTAAACGCCGTAAATGTGACATCCCGCCAACTGTAAGCTTGATGGATCATATAGCTTATTGGCCGTTGTATGCCATGAACGGAAAAAGGTCTACAAAGAGTGAGTTGTCCGTCTGATGCACTATCTACGAGGACAAACGAATGTACCGTGTCGATCATCGTCAATGATAGCCGTGCATTTTTGCGGCATTTTTACTCGACAAATAATATCCGCTTTCGTCTAAACGGAGTGTTTGTCGTCGTCTTCTTCGTCTGTGACCATGACATCGCAACCCGTTCGTTCTCTGTACGATGTATTGGGCGTAAAAACGAGCGCGACCACCGAAGAAATCCGCAAAGCTTATCGCGTCATGGCGCTCCAACTCCATCCCGACAAGAACAAAGAGGCGACGTCGGAGGCGTTCCAAGAGCTGGGCACAGCCCACGCGGTGCTTTCGGACGCCGACAGACGTCGGGTATACGATTTGACGGGTCAAGATCGCGATGCCGACCACGTCCATTTTCCGGCGAGTGGTGCTTCGACTTATGATGCTTCGACTTATGCTTCGCCATTCGGCGGGTTCGGTTTCGGTTTCGGTAGGACGACGACGGGAGTGAGAGCGAGGGCAAACGACGATTCGCCTGTCTTCAAAGGGTTCGGGGACCTGTTCGACGAAGCCATAAACGCCGCTACACGCAGCCAAGCCGACACACTACGAGAGAAAGAAAAAGAGAAGGCGCAACAGAAGCAGCAACAGAAGCAGGTCATCGTGGAGGTGCCGGTGAGCATGCGCGATGTCAAACACGGGTGCGTGAAGCGCGTATACGTGAATGTCCGTGAGCAGTGCACCGACTGTGACGGAACAGGTATCCGCGATCCCGAGCTCCGTTTCAATCGTTGCTCGCTATGTAACGGGAAAGGGACGGTTGACTGCGGCATCGCATCGTTCGTGACGATCCAAATCAAATGCGGCGTTTGTAAAGGCGCGTGTAACGTCGCAGCCAAGCCCGCGCGTCCAGACAAGTCCTGTGACAGGTGCGACAGTCGCGGGAGTTGGCCCGTCAAGAGGCATCTGACCATCAAACTCCCCCCCGGCGTGTCGGACGGCAAACACCACGTCGTGGACGTTTCCTCTAATGCCTCTCCCGACGAAGTCGTGTTGCTACGTATCGTGCACGACCGAACCACTTTTCTTACTGCACCTCCTCACGGTGATGACGGTGGCGGGCACGAATCCCTCGAGGCTTTCGACGCGCGCGTGTCGGAGGTGAACGAAGACGGGGACGTACACGTCGAAGTGCCGTTGGACCTGCGCGAGGTCTTGATCGGATTCCGTAAGAGGGTGCACGTCATGGGCGACGCCTTCGAATTGGGCGAGGTCGGGAGGTACGTCGACCCCACCGATCCAGTCGTCTTTGAAGGAGAGGGTTTGTCTAAAGCGGTGAGGGACAAAAAAAAGGGGGACCTTATATTTCATTACGTCGTTCAGTGGCCGAAGCGAGCGCAGCAGCAGCAGCAGCAGCAGCAGCATGAGCAAAATCACGAGAAACATCACGAGAAAAATAACAAGCAGGAACACGGTCGAGCTACGGTCACACGTGGTGTCAGACGCATAGACAAGTATCGAGACGTTCTCGCGCGCATATTCGTCTGAACAGAAAGAAAAGGAGGCGAGGGAGAGAGAGTTCATCGTTCCACGCGCAGCTTCGCCGCGCAGTATCCGCTAGTATTGTGCATGACCTCGATGTTGGCGCACTGTAATGTTGGGTGGTTACGGAAGGATGGAACTTTGTTTAAGGCGTCCGTGAGCTTTTCGGTCAGGTCGGGGCTGATGCCGTATGTATCTTCCTCGTCCACATAGTCCCCGATTTCCATGTTAGCGTCCACGTTGACTTGTTGGATGCAGATCGTGTGCAGGGTGGGGATCGACTCTGCAAGGGTCACCATGATGTCCCTGAAATAGCTTACGGGATAGATCGCATCACAGGGGATGGGAGCCAGTCTGACGCGCAGCTTGCGCGCCCTGCGCAAGCTACTCTTTCCCAGGTAAGCCATGTACGGGGACCTATAGTTGTAGAGTGCGGGTGAAAGTGCCAGCGCGAGCGCTTGTGGATTCAGGTAGCAGTTGGGCGCCATGTTGATTTGGAGGGTCATGTCTGGCCCGAACACGGTGTCGATCGCCACCAACATGTCCTCCAACATGTACATGTGCAAGAACACACGTTCGGTTGTCACGTCGACACACAGCTTGTCGGATACGGCCAACCGAAAGTTGGACCTTTTGCACAATGCGTTCCTGAACTTATCCAGGTCTTCAATCTTCAACCTGTCCAGACGCAGCACTCTCTTCTTGTCGGAGACCTCCCTGGGGATGAGCACGGATGACATGTAACGGAAAGACATGTACTCCGCTCCCACTACTTCCAACGTGCGCAATGTGTCACCGCACATCACGAAGATGTTGAAATCTTCTGGGAGCATGCTCATGAGTTTTTCCATGGCGGCGTCCTCCCTGGACATCTTGACAGCGGGACAGACCGGCTGCATGTGCACCCTGACGTGCGTCAGGCCTGTGAAGATGCGCTTGTTGTGATTGATCTTGTTCATCAACTGGTAAGGTTTCACGTAGATTTCCAACAAAGCTGGGCAAGCCTGTCTGTCTAGCTCACACAACGCCTTGAAGCCCCCTGATCCTCTAACGCGGAGATACTCTTTGACACATGTGGCGAAGACGTTGCCTTGTGCCAAGATGAAAGCGCTGGCGGAGACGGAGTCGATGTCGCCCTGCACGTCGACCTCCATCGTACCCGATGGGTACATGTTGGGGTGTGTGTCGAAAAACTCGCCCAGCATGGTATTCATGACGGACAACGTTTTGACGTCATCGTCCACAGTGGACACCGTGGCCATCCAGGTCAAGTTCACGTGAACAGTAACGGGAAGAGAGGAGGCGTCCAGCGCCTCTTCCAAGCCACGTCCCATCGTAATGACCACGGATTTCACACAAGGCTGAGCGCTCACGTATAGCGTGAGGTCAGAGGAGAGGGCGAATCGCGAGAGCTCTCCGAAGCTCTTGCACGTGCGACCGATGGACAGCACATCCTCGCGCGTGCCCAATAATTGGAGGCTCTTCATGACGTGAGTCATGACGTCTTGGTTGAGGTCCGACAAAGTCGTTATGGACATTGAGCGGACTTGGGCTGAATGTAATTTTGATTGACTGATTGACTGACTGACAGACTGATGGGTGGGTTGTGAGTTTTGTTGTTAGTTTTTTGTGAGTCGGGATCGATACGACACCGGTCTTCGATTTTTTTTTCGATTTCGACACGTGTTTTATAATTCATTTTTTGAAAAGGCACACGCGTGAACAATGACTAGGTCTGGCGCTTTCGAAGTCTACGCGTGTGAGGCGGTTATTGTGTGCGGACGTGTCGCCGAAGGCTTCTTCCTCCGTCAAATGTTTGTCGATGATGTCGTCTTCGACGTCAACGTCAGCGTCAACGTCCGAAGCGTACGCCTGTTGGACGAACAGCGTGTCGACATGGGGAAGGCACCTGGTCACGACCCTGACGATGTCTCCGTAATATCTCGTCGGCTTGAGGACTCGGTTCGCGTTCAGGTTAAGACGGAGCTTGCTTATGTTGTCGACGCGTGTCTGGTTGGCATTGGCGAAACAGGCGAGCGCGTGCAACAGGTATCGCGGCTGGAGCGGGCGCTGATCGTCTCCGTCGGATACGAAAGTGATTTCGAACGTCATACCGGGTCTGAATACGGCGTCGGAGGCCGCAAGAGCTGCGGACAACCTGCGCAACTCGACGTCCTCGTACACGACAACATTCCGCGCTTCATGCTCGGTGTCGCTTCTGTCGCTCGTGCTGCACGATATGTGCACGCTCAGCCTTTTGGTCACGATCAGTCGGTAATCGCAGCGGTCGGTCGTGGTGACCAAGAAGTCGACTAGAGAATTCGGTTCGATCACCAGGTTGTCCAAGCTCAGGATCCGCGCGAACCGATTGCACGTCGGGAAAAATACGTTTTTGATCGTGTGGTAGTTCAGGTGCTCCGCTCCGGTCAAGTCGATGGCCACGAGGCGGGGGAAGTAAGTGAACAGGTTGCACAACATGAGCGACGAGTTCGGCCCGGGAAACATGGGCAGAAAGTACTCGCCCGGGAGGAAGCGCAGCTTCAGGATCCGTAAATCGCCCACATATTTTGCGCTGTACAAAAAGCTGTTGACGTCGAACGTCGAGGGGGTCAGATGGATGTCGATAACGTCCGGAAAACGCGTACCGTTTTGGGTCGCCGCTTGTTGGGCGGCCACAGTCTGTCGAAGAACAACGTGTTGACTAGAAAGCTGGCGTAAGGAGGAGACGTCTTCGGGAGGGATGGGCACCCACATGCCTCCCCCGTAAAAACGTAGGGACTTTTCCGCAAAATCGAGCAGCGAGATATCGCGTCTGTGCGTCAACAACATCACCAACGCGCCGAGGGGGTGAATGTCGCCTTCGATCCTGATCTTCAACATCCCCGTGGGACGCACGTTCGGGAAAGTCCGAAAGAAATCTTGGACCTGAGCGCTGACGGACCTGAGCGATTCACAGTCCCTGTCCAGAGTGAGGTGCGAGGCTTTCCAACGCACGCCCACTGTCATAGACATGGGAAGAGACGACGTTGGCATCAGTCCGGCAACGTCATAAACCGCGTTTGGAGACGGCGATGACATACATTCCCCGTGAGACAGTACTTGGGGCATCATCCGACTCGGTCCCCTCTTGACAAGGGCAGCAGCGGGATCATGATCAGAAGCGACAGAAAGAGAGGCGTCGCTGTGGAACAGAACGATCTTGTTGACGATGGAGGCGACGGCTTTCCGGAGTGCACGGCAAGTGCACGTCACCCTGGCCAGGTATTTGTTGGTGTAAGGATAGCGCGGGTCGGACATGTACAGCCACGTCACGATCCAGGTTAATAACTCGTCCGGGAGGCTCGTGAGAGAGACCGACGCCGACGCCGACGCCGACGCGTGGCGCTGGGCGGTTCGCATGATCTTGTGTCGGGAGTTGTCACTCCTCTTGACACACGTACGCGTGGTGATGTCGATCGATTCCATGCTTTCGCCACACAATAGAAGCAAAATAAAAACAAACAAAAATACACAGTCGATTTCAACAATAATATAATATATATAAAGGATCACGCATGTACAAATGTAATACGTGAAAAAAAATGGTTTTTGGCGGTGGACTGATGCAGTTGGTCGCATACGGGTCACAAGATATGCTTTTGCCGAGATACACCAAAGAGGTGCACCCAATCGTCATGAAAGCGATGGAAGCAATAGTCGATCACAACCTCGAGAATTTGAAACAACAATGTACGATTCTGAACGTCTGTATGCAAAAAGCTCGTCGCACCGCTAAGATATACGAGTCGTCGACGACTGTGATGAAAGACGTCGTCCGAGCCTTTGACGACCTGGCCAAGAAATCCGCAACGAAGGGAAACGTCACCGCCTTGGAGCACGTCCTCGGCTGTCACGCTTCCGTAGGAGGTAAAAAAAGAAACATGGTCGATTTGTACAGGTGTGCCATCAACTGCTCGAACCCATCGAACGGTGTAGCGTGCATGGAATTCATACACCAGTACGGGATTATACCGTCAGGTGAACAACAGAGTAATCTCGTGAAGAGCGTGTTCGATACTGCCACTGCCAACATAGCCTATATAGAGTACGTGGTGCATGCGTTCGGTCTGGTTTGGCACGCGACCCCGAGAGACACGGTCAAGTGCGTCAGACGCGGTGTCGATGTGGTTCAAGCGGTGATGAGGTTGGCCGCTAGCGTGACCTGGAGCGACGACGGACAAGAGTGTTGTACCGCGGTCAGATGTATTCGAGCGGATTGTCTGAAATTTATCGTGGAGAACGGCGCTACGTGGAACGATGAGGTGTGTAAACGAGTCGTGATCCTGGCGATATACTACGAAAGCGTCGAGTGCCTCGAGTTCGCTATCGACAAGTGTTCCGACTTCGCTCTTCTGGCTACGGAGCTCAAGACCGAGGGACTTCCGGCTGTACTAGAGTCGTGCTATAATCGAACACATCGAACACATCGATACATATACTATTCAGATGACTCGACTGACTCGACTGACTCAGATGACTCAGGTGATGATTCACGGTCGTCGTCTGACTCAGACTCTGACTCTTCGACGGATTCACCTGAATCATCGTCGACCGGAGAAGACGACCCTCTTCAGACTTTGAACAAAGACGACTTGTGTGACATGGCGGCGCGTTTCGGGGACGTCGACGTATTGCGCCTTTTACACGTCAAGGCCGGTCACCCGATACATCGACGCGCGCTTGTTAGGTCATCAACACCAAAGTGCTTCTCTTACGTACTGGATGCATTAGAGGCGGGGACGCCCTGGGACGCCGAGCAAGTGTGGGAAGGACGGGACGGCAAGACCCTGATCAATGACTCTTTTTCGTCAAAGTGGAGGTGACTGTCCTTGAGAGACTTCAAAATCGTGGCGTTATTGAGCAGGAGAATCCTGTCTTTTTCGTCGAGGAAATCTTGCGGCATCATACCCCCCCCACCTGCGAATGGATTGGTTGGAGCGAGTCGGCGCGGAGATCAAACTACCCCGTCACAAGAGGAAGTACTACAATAATAATAATGGAAGGAGGAGGGTTTCTATACACGACAGACGTGACGCGGAGAAGTACCAAAAGTCCGCGTTAGTGTGCGCCGACGCCGTGGTCGAGTCGGCCCTGATAGCGGCCAGACGGATCGAAACGGCGTGGATAGACTACGCGTACGCGCCCTACGACGGGCGCCCAGGTTACGAACGTATCAAGGCCGATTTCGATAAGAAGATGGACACCCGTCCCACCTTTTATTCTAGTCATTTATTGGATCAAACATGACAGGATCGATATTATAGTGCATGCCGCATGCGGTAAATAGACATCTTCGGTATCGATCTTGTAAATGGACGTCGGACCAGAAAAAAAAAAGGTTTATTGAACTCAGCTATAAAAATAACGAATCAGGCGTTCGTAACTAGTATTGGCCAATTCCGTATATTTTGTGGAAAACGATATAATGACTAGACGCGACTTATCCTTATACCGTTTTCAGGGAAATATACGGAACCGACCAACCCTATTCGTAACCGATCCACCACGGGGCATGTGTGGCGGGCCTTTCCATGGCTTTGTCGATGGGTTTGGGTCACGTCAACGTTATGATATTACTCCTGACCGAGGTCACGACGCCGTTCGTGCACGCGCGTTGGTTGTTGGATAAGACAGGTAAAAAAAACACGCGGCTGTATATGTTGAACGGCGTCGTGTTGGCCGTCTTATGGTGCATCGCTCGCGTCCTGCTCTTCCCTCTCTACTTCATTTTCACGGTCAACAGGAGCGTCCTGACGTTCGTACCTCTCGTCCTTTTTGCTCTCAATCTGTATTGGTTCACCTTGATTTTGCGCGGACTTTACAAACACGCTTCTAGATACCTACGTGTAAAAAAATAGACCGACGAAAGTCCGAAGATCACGTACAGGACTCCATTCCACCGTGGTAAGCGTCGTGCAAGGACACTAGCCGTAAGTGTAGTAGTTCTTCCAAGTCCTTCTTGGTCTTCTTCTTCTTGGTCTCTTTCATCTTCTTGGTCTCGTCATCCATCATGACCACACAGCAGGCAGGGCAGAGTTTGTGGTTTTGCTCTTCGTTGGACAATCTGCCGACAAAGAAGGCGTAACACCCTAACGGACCAAAGCAGGCTCGACACGTGTACGTGACGGGACTGAACTCTATATCGGCTACGTGTTCGGTGATGTCCGCCTCCACAAATTTGTGACCACGTTGACGCAACTCGTTCAGGTGATACTTCTCGCCGTCGTAGAGCATGCGAGCCACGCTGCGGATGAGGTGCAAGATGTTTTCGCGGAAGAGAAAGTTCTCCTGACTGAGGCGGTTAACAGTTGCCGTTCTCAACACGAGGTGACCTAGTGAAAAGCTGCGGTTAAACTTTATGGGCCAGCCGATCTTACGTTTATCACGCACGTCGTTGGCGGTGGAGATCTCGGTCTTGACGCACTCCTCCAGACGCAACACCGGGCACACCATCCAGGACAGACAGCCTGATCCGTCGCCGGTCACCGAGCACGCTCTAGACGTCTGGACTACGCTGCCAGCTGGGACCACTTCAACATTCCACCCCGATGCTGTCTGCTCTTTTGCCCAAAAAGGACTGAAGGCGACGCTAGAATCGTCGAGGTACTGCATAGAGTCACCGGACCAATTGCCCAGGTTGAACGTGTTTGACAGGAAGCCAGACAGATCAATGGGACGCCACTCTTGGGGAGCGACCACCCATATCCTCATGTCAAATAGCCTGAACGCCTCTCGAAAGACGTGGACAATGTTGATTCTGCCGTGGTGTGGTGATGAACTGTCCGTAAAAGCAGGCCTCAGGTGATTCGTCAAATGGGGGTCCAGGCTCATCTGAAGAGATACGTCGACAAGGTCCATCTTCGCGTCTTGAAAGCGCGCGTTCGTGATGCCTCCGAAAGACGCATCGGGTGTGTCCAGCGACACGCCCGGAACTTTTTTTGGCATTTCTGGGAGGTGGTGGAGGATGTTGTTGTCGACCCCTTGTACATCTCGCATCAGGATGTCACCGAAAGGGATTGAAGAATACTTGGAGATGTTGAAGAGTTTGGCGTTGGCGTTGGCGTTGTCATTGCAGTGATATGGCTCCAGTGCACTGTATCCCAAAAACTGGCCAGACGAAGACGAGCCTTGACCTCCGTTGAACAACCGACACATACCGTGAGTATTGTAGTCTCCCACCTGGACGTTCTCTATGATCTTCCACGCGGCTGAATCCTCTGGGGATAAACTAATTGATGGCAACAACTCGTCGGGGTCGTTCTGAATGGAATCAGGACCGATCGTCGGAGTATCATTGTTGTTTGTCCAACTATCGTACACCAACCGTATCTCATCCTGAGACTCTTTTTCCGTGTCAAACAACCAGTCCAGATCGTTGCCTCCACCCATGCTTCCTTCCGTTTCTCCCATGCCAGTGGATGTGGTGGCGAGGTGTCCTCCTATGCCAGTGGATGTGGTGGCGAGGTGTCCTCCCATGCCAGTGGATGTGGTGGCGAAGTGTCCTCCCATGCCAGTGGATGTGGTGGCGAGGTGTCCTCCCATGCCAGTGGATGTGGTGGCGAGGTGTCCTCCTATGCCAGTGGATGTGGTGGCGATGTTTCTTCCTATGCCAGTGGATGTGGTGGCGAGGTGTCCTCCTATGCCAGTGGATGTGGTGGCGATGTTTCTTCCTATGCCAGGTGGTGGTTGATGTCGGGGTGATGGACACGTATCGTCATTTGCATGTGCGATGTACCTGCCCATGTCCAAGAGACGCATCAACATGAAATCCACTAGGGTCGTCGTATTGACACCGCTGTTTCGAAAAACGATGCCTTCTTCTTGTCTGCACACCAAGTAATGCTCCACATACTCGACTTTTTTACTCGCAAAATTGGCCAATCTCACATCGTTGAATGGAAAGAGGGATGTACCGGGACTATCTGCAGAATGAGAAACATTGAAGGCCATGACCTCGGACAGCTTGCACCAATCAACCAAAACCAAAACAGACACACCCTGTTCTCAAAATTTTTTATGATTTCATTAGTTCATCTGTCCTAGAGCGCGCTTGTGCGCCTAACCATAAGCAACAAATGACTATCTCATACAAAGGACAAAACAGTATCCATGCTGATGATGACGACAAACGATACCGTAGGAAAAACACGACAACCGTCCGTGACAGGCGGATCGTCCGACGAGTATTGTGTACCAGTATTCCCGACGATGATCCACCAACCAATCCATACGTCAACGATTAAACATCAGTTCAAGTATCCTTCTCCGTATCCTTCTCCGTGCGACAAAGCCAGGTCCTGGAGGAAAAACGACTCCGATGAATATGACACCACTGATAGTCCCAAGCACACCATATATCGCAATACTAAGTACGCGCCTACTCCTAGTTCGATAATGAAGAACACCTCTTCTGTGCCGATGAATCAGATGTACTATACACATTATGCACAAACGCAAGTATCGTCGGAGCAGATGCGGTGCATTCCCACAGAACACATGTACGCGTCGATACCGCCGATACCGATGCCTATACACATGCCGTCAGCGTCAATGCCAATGTCTTTAGCGCCAATGCCGTCAATGTCTTCAGCGTCAATGCCTATGCCGTCAATGTCTTCAGCGTCAATGCCTATGCCGTCAATGTCTTTAGCGTCAATACCGTCAAGTTCGATGCTTTCGGAGTCGACGGCGATGTCCGAACCTTCGCCATCGAACACAAAAAACAATGGGAATAACATATTGTGTGCCAATTGCGGGTGTAGCGGTCACGTGTACAGGGCGTGTAGCTTACCGACCACCAGCTTCGGGGTCGTGTGTTTTCGGTGGACGAGAGACGTGGTCACCGGTGAGCGTGCTCCACAATACCTGATGGTGCAGCGCAAAGATTCGTTGTGCTTCGTGGAGTTTGTTCGAGGCAAGTTCGACTTACAGAACCGCACGTATTTGATGCAGCTGTTAGAAAGCATGACGCTGAACGAGCGAGAGCGCATCCGCACTTGTTCTTTTCACGACCTGTGGTTCGGTTTCTGGCAGGTGGACCATTCGCGGGGGTACGCCAAGGAGTTCCACCAGGCCCAAGCCAAGTTCGAAATCTTGCACAAGGGCTATTACGTGCGTAAGACTTCGACGGACGGAAAAAAGACGCCGAACACCTCGAATACGCTGACCAGGCTGACGCAACAGGATTACGCCAGTTTGGAGTTCGTGGACGTGGACACTTTACTGGAACAGACGACGTGTGAAAACGACGAACCGGAGTGGGGGTTCCCGAAAGGGAGACGGAACATCAACGAAAAGGACCTCAAGTGCGCCATGCGCGAGTTCAGGGAGGAGACTGGCATCGACCCGCACCTGGTCCACGTGCACGCCTGCATCAAGCCCTTCGAGGAGGTGTTCACCGGCTGTAACAAGGTGAGGTACCGTCACGTTTATTACCTGGTGCAGTTGAAGCAAGAGGACGACGCGCTGATCACAGGTGCGGTCGAGGACGTTACGATGAGGGGAGATCGGTCCCAATTCCGCGAAATAAGTCGGGTGTCTTGGTTGCGTTCCGCGCAGGTGCACGGCAAGATAAGAGCGCGCAACGTGGAGCGGCACGAGATGTTCAAGCGCGTCGACGCGGTGGTCAACAGTTCGATGCAGCAGACGCGCATGGGTTGGGTGGTGGGGTGACTCCGACGCCAATCATATCACCTCCAGGTCGCCAAGTCCATGGCGAACTCGTCGAATGAACCGTCCGTCGAATAATCGAAGTCCGATTCGTTGTGATCACGGTCGTTTTGGCCTCCGTCTCCGTCTCCGTCTTCGTCTTCGTCTTCGTCTTCGTAGTGGTCTGCGGCGATAGGTCCTATCGCTCTCCTTTCTCTTTCTCTTTGTCGTTCGCCGTCCCCGTCTTCTTCTTGTTCCTCCAACAGGACCAGAGAGGGGTCCTCGGGGTGGACGTACTGGCGCAGTTGGTAGCGCATGACGTCGGGGTCGTACTCGGGGTTCAGCGTCGAGCCTTGGAACCGGAGCTTGGGCGTCGGCATGTACGTCTTGACGCTGAGGAGCATGTAGTTGTTGACGCCCTTGAAGTCGTACAGTTTGCCGTCGAGTCGTTCAAATCGGAAAGTCAGACGCGAAAGCTTGCCGATCGGGTGGATGGGTCGGTGGGTGATGTTGTAAAAGTCGAAGCGGAGGTGGGTCGCCATGTTCCTTCCCGACATCTTGAACATGGCCATACCCGTATTATATGTTCCGTAGCCTGCCGCTTTGCTACTCAAAAAGTCTTCGATTTCGGGGACCCGCAACTTCACGTACGGTTCACCGTCGAGGTAAATGACACCCGGAGCAGTCAATTTCCAACGTCGCGTCCCGGGGTCGAACAAGCCGAGGAGCAAGGTCGAAAAAAACGCGGAGGACGGATCGCCGTACGGAATGGTGCGATACATCTCGCGGGCGAGCTTCGGGTCGGGTTCGGGGGCATCGAAGCCCAGCACCTGCGCCGCGGTCGTAATATCCGCGTCGATATCGATACCGATGAGCTTTCGGCTCTCGTAAGTGAAGCGGAACGTACGTTCGGGTTCCTGTCCGCCCTGACCCTGTATGTCCACGCGGTCGGTCGAGAATAGGTTGGTCATGGCGCTCCTGAGCTCCGCGATGTCGTACGACGCGGGAGTTATCTCTACCTCTTTGTGCATGATGTCGCATAGGAAGGTCTGTTGCTGCGCCAGCTCGTCTATCGATACCGTCGTCGTGGGCACCGCCTCGAACCAGACGACCTCCAAATCCACTTCGGACGCGCCCCCGTCACCTGAGTCACCCCCCGAGGCCGAAGAATTATGTTCGAAAGACGATTGTGGAGGATGAGGCGCCATGTCCCCACTCGTGTGACCGCATCGCATCACACGGACGTGCGCCATGGACCCCAACGCCGCTTGCAATGCCATCGCTGTTTTGGCGTCGTCTTCCACGATGCGCACCGCGTATTTTCTGTCACGCACGTCCACGATGTGGAACGCCGGGTCGTCCACGTAGGCGAGGTGGTACCGGATCGCGCGCAACCTACCCTTCCTGCGCACGAGGATGGCCCGAGAGCTCCATGTTGACACTTCGTCTAGTTCGGGGTCGTTGGTCTCGGGCACTCCCTCGGGCGAGAACGTGGTCGTCGCCTGAGCCTCTTCGTACGCGGCTTCTTCGACGACCAAGAGCCGTGGCATCCGCGTGCGCGTGTAACGGACGAGGAGAGGTATTTTGCCGATGTCGGAAAACACCGTGTCGGTCACGGATATCGCCTTGGCTTCGTCCATGTTCAAAGGTAACTCGACGGTGAGCAGTCGAACTTTGTTGTTGTGTCGGTCGACGTTGTACATCGAAGAAGCGACCGTTGCGTCCAGGACCTCTACACCGAACACGTTCCGCATCGGCACGTCGAAAGTGACCGAGAATTCGGACGGCGTCGGATAGACGCGGCGGTCACGGTTCCTGCTGTCTATTACGACTTGTATACTGTCCTCCACACTGTTCTCTTTGAGGTACTGCACGTCGTCCACCGCCATATCGAGTGTACTGTATGATATATAGAATACGGCAAGCAAATTTCGCAGAATCCGACGAGAGTCTCGTATTCAACTCTTTTTTCTCGAATCTGACGACATCGAAGCAAAGAATAGGTTCTTCATTTATGCTCTTTCCTCGAAATTTACGGACTAGTCGAGGAAATTGATCAATCAGAACGAGAGTCCTACGCTCTAAACAATGTATTACAACGGTTCCGTTCACGTCGAGTCCTCGATAAGGGCAGGACATTCGCGTATAGCACGACAATCGACCAGTCGTAAAAGAAGAGCTTTCTTTTCCGTCTTCGTCCCCTTTTCGGTCTCGGTCTCCACGATGGCTCCTTCGATTGACGTGTCGTCGCAAGCCAAAGCTCCGTAAAAAGAAATGACCCTCTCGATGACCCGCGATCGATCCGGTCCGAAAAATAACACGCGAACACCGAAACCGTCTATCAGTCCGGAGCCCGTACACTCAACGCTTTGGACGATGGAGATGTATTTGCCGTCCGCCTTACCCAGGCAGAACCGATGCGACAGGTCGTTTTTGACGGCATAGGCAGTCTGTCGTCTTTCCAACAGAGCTCGAGTGCTGCGTAAAAATCGCAAACTACTCGCTTCGCGTGCCGAAAACTCGAGCGTCACTTCCAGACACGCCATGTGATCGATACCGCGTTCTAAGTATATTTGGACGGGTCATTACCGCCGTCTTTATACCGGTATACTGACAGAAATGCGTCATAAACATAAGAAAATATATATCCGTGGAGATCAGGTTTGGTTTCTCTGCATATTTATCAATGGCATTCAAAACAAGATGGTCGTCGATGTCCGCGAAAAATGGCGTGGGCTTGACGGCTTTCACGACTCTCACTGCTCTGACGGCTAAGGTGGCACACGATTGCGCTTCGATCCCGTGTCACTATCCGTT
>Ga0307955_1000533_pt1 | contig 20235 bp, 21 predicted proteins | sample OrgLakmetagen439_FD_201819 | JGI IMG/M metagenome (GOLD analysis project Ga0307955, IMG submission 201819) | Saline water microbial communities from Organic Lake, Antarctica - #439 | ecosystem: Environmental > Aquatic > Non-marine Saline and Alkaline > Saline | place: Antarctica: Organic Lake...
AGGCGTCGCGGTCATCGGCCACGCGCCCCAGATCGACGGCCTCGTAGCCCATCTGCCGCACAAGCGCGGTCAGCATCGGGCGGTTGGCGTCGAATATCTGCCCCGGACGCGCCTCCTCGCCCGGCTCAAGCAGCTCGTCCCCGGTCGAGATCACGGCGACCCGCAACCGCGCCCGCACGTCCAGATCCGCGACCCCGACAGCCGCGCACAGCGCCAGATCGGCGGCGGTCAGCACCCGGCCCGTCTCCAGCACGGTCTCGCCCGCGCCCACGTCCTCGCCGGCGGCCCGCGTATTCGCCCCGCGCTTCACCCCGGCGCGAAAGGCGATGTGGCCCGCGTCCGCTGTCACATCCTCCTGCAGGATCACGGTATCGACGCCCTCGGGCAAAGCCGCGCCGGTCAGCACCCGGATCGCCCACCCCGCCGGCACCGTACCGGCATGGGGCGCACCAGCGGCGGCGCGCCCCGCGACCAGCGGCAGCACCTGATCGCCCACGCCGAGGCTGTCATACGCGAACCCGTAGCCATCGACGGCCGAATTGGCCTCGGGCGGGTTGGCGCGACGCGCCACGACCGGGGCGGCCAGTACCCGGCCCGCAGCGCCCGACAGCGATACGGTCTCGATCCCCACGACCGCATGCAACCGGTCGCGCAACATCCCGAGCGCCGCGTCCACCGGCGTCCAGTCGACCCCGGCCGGCAGCGCGAAACAGTCGTCGCGCAAGGGCGGCGGCGAAAGTGGCGCGTCTCTCGCAAGCTCGCACAACGCCTCGGCATGTCCCGCGCCCAGCACCCAGGCTTCTTCCCGGGCCTCGGGGGGAACATCCGACATCATGCCCGTCAGCTTGGCGGCCGGCAGCCGCGACAGCGCTCGTGCCAGCAGCCGCACCTGTTCGCGGTCGCGGATCATCCCCTCGCCGCGCGTCATCGCGTCCTTGACCACCGGCTCTATCAGCCCGGGCCAGATCTCGGCCAGCACGACGGGCGCGTCTGCCCACGCCTCGAACGGCCAGACGGCGACCCCGTCCAGCCGCCGCAGCCGCGACAGCATCGGCAGACCCATCAGCGCCTGACTGCCCACGGTCGGATTGTAACACAGCTGAAAACAACTGCTCGATGTGCGCGCAGCCCGGTCGCAGGCGCGTTTCTCGGCAACCGCGTCGAACGCGATCCCCGCCTTGCGGTAGGGGATCCCCGGCCAGCGATCCTTGTGCGTCTTGCCCCAGAATGGTCCCGGCCCGTCGAAACCCGCGTTCATCGCCTCGGCCACCTCAAAACGGTTGTTCACGCCGTTCTCGGCATCTTCGATCCGCGCGGCCAGCCAGTCCCACAGTACAAGCGGATCGTCCGATCCGGTGATCGCCCCGGCGACCCCGCGCGGATAGCCGAACGGGAAATCGAACGCGGCCAGCAGACGCCGGCGGGCTTTGCGTTCCGTGGCGATCAGTTCCCCGATGCGCACCTCGGCCTCGATCCGGGTGCGGCAATAGATCGGTGCCTGCGGCGCGCCGTCCCGGACAAGGCCAAGCCAGATGGCATCCTTCGACGGCCTCTCGGGTGCGCGCGTTCCTGACGCCGACCAGTCGACCACCAGAACGCTGTCGAACCCGCTCACAATCCCACCTCGGCCAGAATGAAATCCGCGATCGCGCACGTGTCGTCCAGATCGAAGACCGGCCTGCCGATTTCCAGCGCGCAATCGGCGGCGACCGCGCGGATGGTCGGATCATCGGGCGCGATCAGCGGCTGGCCAGTCTCGGCGCGAAACGCCTCGATCTTGGGGTGACGGTCGCGCTTGTAGCCCTCGATCAGCACCAGATCGACGGGGCTCAGCTTTTCCAGCAACGACTCCAGCGGCCATTCCGCCGCGCCGCGCATCTCGTGCATCAGGGCAAAGCGGTGGCGCGACGCGAGCAACACCTCGCGCGCGCCGGACATCCTGTGCCGGTGGCTGTCCTTGCCGGGATGGTCCACGTCAAAGCTGTGATGCGCATGCTTGACGGTCGAAACGGAAAATCCCCGCCCGGCGATCTCGGCGACCAGCCGTTCCATCAACCCGGTCTTGCCGGCATTCTTCCAGCCCGTCACACCGTAAAGCCTCATGCGCCCGCCCTCCGGCGCGCCTCGGTCAGATCCTCGGGCGTGTTGACGTTGAAGAAGGCACCCGCGTCGTCGAACAGCGCCTCGCGCCCGTCATGCGCGTCTGTCCAGAGCACCACCTTGCGCAGGCCGCCGTCCAGCGCGGCGCGCAGATCATGGCGCAACGCCACCGGCCAGAGGCCAAAGGTGGGATGCCGCACCTGCCCGCCCGCGCTCATCGACCTGGTCGCCTCGCTGCCGCGCGGCGTCGTGGAAAGCGCCAGCGGATTCGCCATGCCCTCGGCGGCGTCCTGCAGGCGCGCCACAAGATCTGTCGGAAAGAACGGCGTGTCGGCGGCCACGGTCACGATTGTCTCGGCACCGTGGCCTGCGGCCCAGTCGAGCCCGGCCAACACACCGGCCAGCGGCCCGGGAAAGTCCTCGACCGGATCAGGCAGCACCGGCAGGCCGAACCGGTCGAACCGCGCCTCATCACCATTGGCGTTGAGCGCCAGCGCCCCCGCCTGCGGCGCCAGCCGCGCGATCACGTGATCGAGGATGGTGGCATCGCCCAAGGCCAACAGCCCCTTGTCGCCGCCGCCCATCCGGGTCGCCTGCCCGCCGGCGAGGATCACCCCCAAAGGCGTGCCCTGCGGCGCGGTCATTCCCGCGCGCTCTTGCGGCGGGCTTTCGGGCTTTCCTCGGTCACGCTTTCGGGGTCGGCATCGCGCAGCAGCCGATCCTCTCCCGCCAGACAGACAAAGCGCCGCCCGCGCAGCCGACCGATCAGCGTCAGGCCCACTTGCTGCGCGATCTCCACCCCCCAGGCGGTGAAGCCCGAGCGCGACGCCAGCGCCGGGATGCCCATCAGCGCAGTCTTGATCACCATCTCCGAGGTCAGCCGCCCGGTGGTGTAAAGCGTCTTGTCCCCCGCCGCGACACCCTCGCTGAACATCCATCCGGCGATCTTGTCGACCGCGTTGTGCCGGCCCACATCCTCCATGTAGACCAGCGGGCGGGATCCCTCGCACAGCACCGTGCCATGGATCGCCCCAGCGGTCAGATAGAGCGACGGGGTGCGGTTGATCGTGGCGGCCAGCGCATAAAGGTCGGAGGTCCGCACCGTCATCTGCGGCAGCTTCACGGCCTCCAGCCCCTCCATCATGTCGCCGAACACAGTGCCCACGGCGCAGCCGCTGGTGCGGGTCTTCTTCTGCAGCTTCTCCTCGTAGGAGGTCTGGCCGTCGGTGCGCACCACGACCGTCTCCAGATCCTCGTCGAAATCCACGCCTCGCACCGCCTCGTCCGCCGCCAGCATCCCCTGATTGCGCAGAAACCCGAGCGCGAGATATTCGGGATAGTCGCCGATCGTCATCGCCGTGACGATCTCCTGCCCGTTGAGGAATATCGTCAGGGGACGTTCCTCGACCACCGAGATCTGCGTGGGCGTGCCGTCGTGATCCACCCCCGCGACACGCCGTGTCAGGCGCGCCGCTTCGGGATCGGGGGCGATCAAATACCCGTGTGGCGCGTCGCTGGTGGCCAATTGCATCTCCTCCCCGCAGTGGATAGGCAAGCCATCGACAGCATGGCATCGAAGGCAGCCCGGTGACGACAGAAACCACCAAATCGGTCTATTGGCAAGGCGTGCGCGACGGCGCGCCCTTCATTCTGGTGATCGTGCCGTTCTCGCTGCTCTTTGGTGTGGTGGCGACCGAGGCGGGCCTCAACGTGTTCGAGACGCTCACCTTTTCGGTGCTGGCCCTTGGCGGCGCGGCGCAGTTCGCCGCGCTGCAGTTGCTGACCGACGGCGCGCCCACGGTGATCGCGCTGATATCGGCGCTGGCGGTCAATCTGCGCATGGCGATGTATTCGGCCTCGCTCACGCCGTGGCTGGGTGAGGCGCGCCTCGGCCAGCGCGCGCTCGCGGCCTATTTCACCGTCGATCAAAGCTATGCCTGCGCCATCGTCAAGTTCGAGCAGAACCCCGGCTGGGACATCCCGCGCCGGCTTTCATATTTCTTCGGCGTGGTCACGCCGATCTGCCCGCTTTGGTACATGTTCACACTGGTGGGCGCGCTGGTGGGCACGGCGATTCCGGCCGGGCTTGCGCTCGACTTCGCGCTGCCGATCACCTTTCTGGCAATGATCGGACCGATGCTGCGCACGCCCGCGCATCTCGCGGCGGCCTTCGTGTCGGTGACATGCGCGCTGGTCTTCGCGGTCCTGCCCTACAATCTCGGGCTGCTCGTCGCGGGCCTCGCCGGCATGATGACCGGTGCCCGGATCGAGGTGCTGCTGGAACGCCGGAAGGACGCGGCCCGCACATGAGCATCGACACCGTCGATCTGTGGATCGTGATCATCGGGCTGGGCCTCGGCAGCTTCGCGCTACGCTTCGTGTTCCTGGGTCTGGTGGGCAACCGCCCGCTGCCCGCATGGGTCCTGCGGCATCTGCGCTACACGGCGGTGGCGGTGCTGCCGGGGCTGGTCGTGCCGCTGGTGGTCTGGCCCGCGGCCACCGGAGGCAGCGTCGATGCGCCGCGCATGGCCGCCGCCCTCGTGACGCTCGCTGCGGGATATTTCCTGCGCAACGTGATCGTCGCCATCCTGCTGGGCGCGCTCACGCTCTATGGCGGGCTCGCTTTCCTCGGCTGACGTTTCATCTTGCCGACAAATACTCCGGGGGAGTCGCGCGCTTGCGCGACGGGGGCAGAGCCCCGACCCTCTCACCCTTTCGGCGCGGCTGCCCGACGCAGCCGGTCATTGATCGCCCGACCCAGACCCCGCTCGGGGATTGGCGACACCGCGATCCCCGCAGCCTCCATAAGATCCAGCGCATGCAGATGATGAAAGAGATTGGCCGCCGCCTCGGTCAGATCCCCCGAGGGCGACAGGTTCAGATCGGCCTCCACCGCGCCGAAACCCAGCATCACCTCACCTGCCTGCCGCACGCGCGCGTCGAGCCGCACCCGTGCCCCCGGCGCATAATGCGAGCGCATCTGTCCCGGCGCACTGGGCGCGGTCAGCGCGGACCCTTCGGCGCGCAGACCTACCGGTTGGCCCAGCACAGCCTCCAGCGCCTCGACCGGCACCCCGCCGGGACGCAAGAGCACCGGATCGCCGGTCAGCCCGAGGATGGTCGATTCCACCCCCACCGGGCAGGCCCCGCCATCGATCACCGCCTCGATGCGCCCGTCCAGACCGGCCAGCACATGCCCCGCCTCTGTCGGGCTAATCCGCCCCGAGGGGTTGGCCGAGGGCGCGGCGACCGGCCCGCCATGCGCGGCCAGCAGATCGCGGGCCGCCGGATGGCCCGGCACCCGCACCGCCAGCGTCGGCAACCCGGCGGTGACCAGCGGCGACAGGGCGGCGCCCTCGCGCAGCGGCAGCACCAGCGTCAGCGGCCCCGGCCAGAACGCATGCGCCACGATCTCAGCGGCGTCCGACCATGCCACAAGCTCGCGCGCCGCCTGCATGTTCGCGACATGAACGATCAGCGGGTTGAAGCGCGGCCGCGCCTTGGCCGCGAAGATCCGCGCCACGGCCATATCGTCGCGCGCATCGGCCCCCAACCCGTAGACCGTTTCAGTCGGGAAGGCCACGCACCCGCCCGCGCGCCAGATTCCGGCAGCGGCGGCATACCCGTCCGCATCCGCGCTCAATATCCGCGTCTGCACCAAACCTGTCCTTCTGACGCGGCGTTGCGGTTGAAGACCTGCCGCGGTTGATTACGCTCTTTCCTGCAGATACGTAATATGGGGGCGTGGGCAGACTGCCAAGGCCCCCCGCATCAGGAGGTCCCCATGCCCTATCGCGCACCCGTCGAAGACTATCAATTCCTGTTCGACCATGTCATCGGTCTGGCCGAGGTCACCGCGACAGACCGTTTTGCCGAGGCGACGCCCGACATGACCGCCGCGATCCTGACCGAGGCCGCGCGCATGTGCGAAGAGGTGCTCTACCCGCTGCAACGCCCCGGCGATCTCAATCCCGCGCGACTGGAAAACGGCGTGGTGCGCACCGCGCCCGGCTTTGCCGATGGCTACCGCGCCATCGCGACGGGCGGCTGGGTGTCGATCAGCGCGCATCCCGATCACGGCGGCACGGGCCTGCCGATGACGCTGACCACGGCCGTCAACGAGATGATGTCCGCGGCCTGCCTGTCGCTGCAACTCGCGCCGCTGATGACCCAAGGCCAGATCGAGGCGCTGGAGCATCACGCCTCGGACGCGATCAAGGATATCTACCTGCCCAAGCTCGTCAGCGGAGACTGGACCGGCACGATGAACCTGACCGAACCGCAGGCCGGCTCGGATGTGGGCGCGCTGCGCACCCGCGCCGAAGACAATGGCGACGGCACCTACGCCATCACCGGGCAGAAGGTCTACATCTCGTGGGGCGACCACGACATGACCGAAAATGTCTGCCATCTGGTGCTGGCGCGGCTGCCCGACGGGGTGCCCGGCACCAAGGGGATCAGCCTCTTTCTGGTGCCGAAATTCATCCCCGACGCGGATGGCACGCCGGGCGCGCGCAACGATCTCAAGGTGGTCAGCCTCGAGCACAAGATGGGCCTGCATGGCAGCCCCACCTGCGTGATGCAGTACGACGGCGCCACCGGCTGGCTGATCGGCGCGCCGCATCAGGGCATGCGCGCGATGTTCACCATGATGAACAATGCCCGCCTCGGCGTGGGCGGTCAGGGCATCGGCGTGGCCGAGGCCGCCTATCAGCACGCGCTGGCCTTCGCCCAGGATCGCAAGCAGGGCCGCACGCCCGATCCCGACAACCCCGACACGATCATCGGCCATGCCAATGTGCGCCGCATGCTGGCGGCCATGAAAGCCGAGATCTTCGCGGCGCGGGCCACGGCACTGGCCTGTGCGCAGGCGATCGACATGGAGACCGCCACCGGCACCAAGGCGGCCGCCGCGCGCGCAGCATTGCTGACCCCGATCGTCAAGGTCTGCGGCACCGAGACGGGCATTGCCGTGGCCAATACCGGCCTGCAGGTGCATGGCGGCATGGGCTACATCGAGGAGACGGGCGCGGCGCAGTACCTCCGCGACGTGCGCGTCACTTCGATCTACGAGGGCACCAACGGCATACAGGCGATGGATCTGGTCGGGCGCAAGCTGATGGACGGGGGCGAGGCCGCCTTCGCCCTCATCGACGAGATCCAGTCTGCCTCGGAGGCCGCGCGCGGTGACCTTCCGGACCTCGCCGACCCCGTCTGGCAGGCCGCCGAGACGCTGCGCGAGGCGACCGACTGGATGCTCGGGCAAGAGGACATGACCCAGCGTTTCGCCGGGGCGATGCCGTACCTGCGCGGCTTTGCCCGCGTACTGGGCGGGCATTTCCACCTCAAATCCGCACAGGCCGAGGGCGGTGCCGGCGCGCGCACGCGTCTCGCGCGGATCTACATCACACGGCTTCTGCCAGAGCATGCCGGGCATCTGGCACATGCCACCGCCGGGTCGGACGACCTCTACGCGCTCACATCCGAGGATTTCGCGGCGTGATGGATGGCGGCGATCTTCTGCGCCACCCGTGGTCCGCGCCGCCCGCGCCCGCCGAGGCCACCGAGATCGCGCCGGGGGTGCTCTGGCTGCAATTGCCGCTGCCCATGGTGCTCGATCACGTCAATATCTACGCGCTGGACGAGGGCGACAGCTGGACGTTGATCGATACCGGCATCCACTCGAAGCGCAGCGTGGCGCTGTGGGAGGATATCCTCGCCGGCCCCCTGCAGGGCAAACCCGTCGGACGCGTGATCGCCACCCATCATCACCCCGACCATATCGGCATGGCGGGCTGGATAATGGACCGCTGCGGCGCCGATCTCTGGGCGTCGCGCACAAGCTGGCTGATGGCGCGCATGCTGATCCTCGATGTCGAGGATCGCCCGACGCCGCAGGCGCTGGCCCTCTGGCGCGCAGGTGGCATGGATCCGGAGATCCTCGAGCAGCGCAGCCAGGACCGCCCGTTCAACTTCGCCGATATCTGCGCGCCGTTGCCGGTGGGCTATACCCGCCTGCAGGAGGGCGACGTGATCCATGCCGGTGGACGGATGTGGAATGTGCGCATGGGCGGCGGACATGCCGCCGAGCATGTCACGCTCTGGTCCCGCGACGACGATCTGGTGATCGCCGGCGATCAGATCCTCGCCGGCATAAGCCCCAATATCGGCGTCTATCCGACCGAACCCGAGGCCGATCCGCTGGCCGACTGGCTGGCGGCCTGCGACCGGCTGGCGCGGCACGCGCGCGAGGGTCATCTGGTGTTGCCCGGCCACAAGCTGCCCTTCACCGGGCTGCCGCTGCGCATGGCGCAACTGGCCGACAACCACCTTGCGGCTCTCGACCGGCTGCGCGATTTTCTGAAACAGCCGCGCACCGCCGCCGACTGCTTTCCGCTTCTGTTCAAGCGCAAGGTCGATGCCGGAACCTACGGTCTGGCGTTGGTCGAGGCGATCGCGCATCTCAACCACCTGCACCACACCGGCGAGGTCACCCGCTGGCGGCGCAGCGACGACGCGTGGCTCTGGCAGATGCGTGCCGCATCGGATAGGCTTCGGGCGTGACAGCGCGCACCGAATGACGTAACGAAAGGGCCGGATATGGCGACCGAAGATGAAGGACGAAACGACATGAAAGACGAGACGCCCGGCAAGATGGATATCGAGACGCAGGAAAAGACCTTCGAGGGATTCGTGAAGGTCGTGACATGGAGCACGATCGTCATCATCGCGCTGCTGATCTTCATCGCACTGATCGGCGCCTGAGCCTGCGCGGAAGACGCGGTTCAAGCACCCGATCCGGCGCTGTGCGATGCGCCCATTGCCCACAACGCAGCGCGGTGACGGCCCGCGCTGCGGTCCGGTTCAGTAGCTGAATTCGTCGTAAATCCGGGTCAGATCGCCCTGCCAGCGGCCGTGATAGGCCTCCAGCAACTCGTCGGCGGGCGTCTTGCCCGTATCGACGCTGTCAAGCAGCGCGCCCAGAAAATGCGTCTCGTCGGGGATCAGTCCACCGCCGCCCGCGCGCCCGCGCGCCTTGAGACCGGCCTCCGAGATATCCAGTACCTCGCGCGCCAGACGCTCCATGCGGATGTCGCCGACCTGCGCCTGCAACCCGTCGACGCTGGCGGCGACGCGCAACGCATCGCGCGTTTCGGCATCCCAGCCCTTTGCAAGATCCCAGGCGGCATCGAGGGCGCTCTGATCGTACATCAGCCCCACCCAGAAGGCCGGCAGCGCGCATAACCGGCGCCACGGCCCGCCATCGGCGCCGCGCATCTCCATGAATTTCTTGATCCGCGCCTCGGGAAAGATCGTCGTCAGGTGATCGGCCCAATCGCTCAGCGTCGGCTTCTCGCCGGGAAGCGCGGGCAGCTCGCCGCGCAGGAAGTCCCGGAACGACTGACCCAGCGCGTCGATATAGCGCCCCTCGCGATAGACGAAATACATCGGCACATCGAGCGCGTAATCGGCATAGGCCTCGAACCCGAACCCGTCCTCGAAGACAAACGGCAGCATGCCCGTCCGGTCAGGATCGAGATCGCGCCAGACCCGCGCGCGCCAGCTTTTGTGACCGTTGGGCTTGCCGTCCAGAAACGGAGAATTGGCGAAAAGCGCAGTGGCCACCGGCTGCAACGCCAGCGCCACGCGCAGTTTCTGCACCATGTCCGGCTCTGATGAAAAATCGAGATTGACCTGCACGGTGCAGGTGCGGCGCATCATGGTCTGGCCCATCGTGCCGACGCGCTGCATGTAGCTGTCCATAAGCTTGTAGCGGCCCTTGGGCATCATCGGCATCTGCTCATGCGACCAGATCGGCGCGGCCCCCAGCCCGATGAAGCCGACGCCGACCTTGTCGGCCACGTCCTTGACCTCTTCGAGATGCAGGTTCACCTCGTTGCAGGTCTGGTGGATATTCTCCAGCGGCGCGCCCGACAGTTCCAGCTGCCCGCCGGGCTCCAGCGATACGTTGGCACCGTCCTTTTCAAGCCCGATGAGCTTGCCATCCTCCTCGACCGGGGCCCAGCCATGCACGTCGCGCAGGCCTTCCAGCACCGCCCGCACGCTGCGCTTGCCCTCATAGGGGATCGGCAGCTGGTCGTCCTTGCAATAGCCGAACTTCTCGTGCTCGGTGCCGATGCGCCAGTCCCCGGGCGGCTTGCAGCCCGCCGCGAGGTATTCGGCCAGTTGTGACTGGTGCTCGATCGGCCCGCCGCCGGTTTGAGGGATGGACATGGTCGGGCCTCCTGATCCTGTGCGCGTCTTGTTCCGGGCGAACAGTTGGCGGCATTCGCGGGTGGTGTCAATGCAACCCGATGGCGGACGCCATCAATGCAGCCGAAAGGTCGGGGAGACCGGCGGGGCCTTTTGCCAGATCACCGTGGGAAAGGCCGGCAGGCGCTGCATCTGGGCCAGCATGTGCTCGGTACGCAGGCCGGGCAGCGCGGCGAAGGCATCAAACAGCGCCTCGGCCCCTTCAACATTGACGGGGATGTGCAGATCGGGCGCGCCGGATTGGCTGAGCACCCAATGCGCGGGGTGACCCGTAGGGTCGAGCGTGAGACTGTCGAGATCGCGGATCGCCACGATACCACCGGTCAGCGGGCCGAAATAGGCGACCTGCCCTTCATCGACGCGCACCACGCCGGGCCCGCCACCGCCGTGGCGAAACCGCGCCCGCTGCACCCCCATGATCGTCATGGCCCCGGCCACCAGAAGAACCGCGTAGCCCAGCCAGTGCAGGATGCCGGTCAACCCGAGCGTCCACCACAGGCCAAGACAGGCCAGTCCCGCGCCGGTCAGCACTTCGCGCCAGCGCCAGAGCGCGGCGCGCGCATCCGGGCGGATAAAACTCATGCCCGGCCTCTCATGTCCAGTCTCCCAGCGCCTGCTGCCAGACGGTGAGCGCGGCGACCGCTGCGGTATCGGCGCGCAGGACCCGCGGCCCGAGCGCCACGGGATGGGCGCCGGGCAGTGCCGCCAGCCGCGTGCGCTCCGCTTCGGAAAATCCGCCCTCGGGACCGATCAGGATCGCCCACGGGCCGCGATCCGCCACCTGCAATCCGGCGCCATTCCCGGCCAGCGCCTCGTCACAGAACATCACCTGCCGGCCCGCGGGCCAGTCATCCAGCAGCCAGCCCAACTTTTGCAGCCCGCAAACCTCGGGCACAAACGTGCCGCCGCATTGCTCGGCGGCCTCCACGGCATGCGCCTGCAGCCGGTCGCGGCGGATACGCTCGGCATTTGTGAAATCGGTCTGCACCGGCAGGATGCGCGCCGCGCCCATCTCGGTGGCTTTTTCCACGATGAAATCGGTGCGCGCCTTCTTGATCGGCGCGAAGATCAGCCAAAGATCCGGCGGATCGCGCTGCGGCGCTGTCTGCGCCGCGACCTCCAGACTGCCTGCACGCTTGCCGGCCTCGGCCACCTCGGCGCGCCACTCTCCGTCCCGGCCGTTGAACAGCAGCACCGCGTCGCCAACCGCCTGCCGCATCACCCCGAACAGGTAATGCGCCTGATCGCGGGTCAGAGGAACGGTTTGCCCTTGCCCCAGCGGCTGCTCTACATAAAGCCTGATCTTCGCCGTTTTCATGAGGCCTACATATGACCGGACAGAACCAGACGCCAGAGGCCGAGGGCAGCGTGGCCGATGCCTATCGCGGCAATTGGGTGGACCGGTTGGCCCCGCCCGCGACCCGGCCCTACCTGCGGCTGTCCCGCGCGGATCGCCCCATCGGCACATGGCTGTTGCTGCTGCCGTGCTGGTGGGGTCTGACACTGGCGATGCTCGCGGACGGGCGCGCGGGCTGGCACGATCTGTGGATCGGCGCGGGCTGTGCCATCGGCGCCTTTCTGATGCGCGGCGCGGGCTGCACCTGGAACGACATCACCGACCGCGATATCGACGGATCGGTGGCGCGCACCGCCTCGCGCCCGATCCCGTCGGGGCAGGTCACGACGCGCGGGGCCTTTCTGTGGCTGGTCGCACAAGCACTTGCGGCCTTCTGCATCCTGCTGACCTTCAACTGGGCGGCCATCCTCCTCGGGATCGCGGCGCTGGTGCCGGTGGCGATCTATCCCTTTGCCAAACGGTTCACATGGTGGCCGCAGATCTTTCTCGGGCTGGCGTTCAACTGGGGTGCGCTGCTGGCCTGGACGGCGCATGCCGGACGGCTCGAGGCCCCGGCGGTGGCGCTCTATCTGGCCGGCATGGCCTGGACGCTGTTCTATGACACGATCTACGCCCATCAGGATGCCGAGGATGACGCGCTGATCGGGGTGAAATCCACGGCGCGGCTTTTTGGCGACACCTCGCCGCGCTGGCTGCGCGGCTTTGGCCTTGGCGCAGTGGCGCTGATGGCTGTGGCGGTCGCCCTCGCGGCACCGGATGGCGGCCCCGCGCTCGTCGTGGCGCTGTGCGGCCCGCTCGCCATGGGCTGGCACCTGCGGCGGCAATTGCAGCGGCTCGACCTCGACGATCACGCGCGGCTGCTGACGCTGTTTCGCTCCAACCGGGATGCGGGGCTGCTGCCTGTGCCGTTTTTCGCCGTCGCATTTCTGCTGTGATTGATATCGCCCGGCCACGGGCCTAGAACGCGGCAACCAATGACACAAGGCCAGAGCCTCCATGCGGTTATCCATCATCTTCACCATCACCGCCACCTTCGCCACGGCCGCAGCCCTCAGCGTCGTGGCCGCCGGTTTCGCCGTCACCGAGATCGAGGACGCCTCGCGCGCGCAGGTGCGCGACGCCTTCATCCGTCAGGACATGGGCTGGACCGAGGTGGAGACCGACGGGTTGCAGGTCTATCTCGCCGGCACCGCACCCACCGAGGCCGCGCGCTTTCGGGCGCTGTCGGTGGCCGGCACCGTCGTAGATGCCACGCGGGTGATCGACCAGATGCTTGTGCAAGAGACCGAGGGCGTCGCCCCGCCGCGATTTGCCATCGAAATCCTGCGCAACGAGCGGGGGATCTCGCTGATCGGGCTGGTGCCCGAGACGCTCGACCGCGACACGCTTATCGCCGACATCGCCGCCGCAACCGGCGGCGCGGAGGTGACCGACCTGCTGGAGACCGCCGATCACGCGCCCCCCGACACGTGGAACGCGGCGCTCGACTTCGCGGTGCAATCCCTGGGCGATCTGCCCCGCACCAAGATCTCGGTCAGCGCCAACCGCGTCGCGATCACCGCCATGGCCGAAAGTGCCGCCAACCGGCGCCTGCTGGAAACCGATCTCGCCCGCAAATCCCCCGACGATGTGCGGCTCGCGCTCGACATTTCCGCGCCGCGCCCGGTGATCACGCCCTTCACGCTGCGATTCGTGTCCGATGCGCGCGGCGCGCGTTTCGATGCCTGTTCGGCCGATACAGAAGAAGCCCGCGACCGCATCCTTGGTGCGGCGGGGCGCGCCGGCCTGCAGATCAAGGCCGAATGCACCATCGGCATGGGTGTCCCCTCGCCCCGCTGGGCCGAGGCCGCGGAACTGGCGATCGCGGCGGTGGACGATCTGGGCGGCGGCAGCGTGACCTTCACCGATGCCGATATCGCGCTTCGCGCCCTCGAGGACACGCCGCAGGACCGCTTCGACGATGTGGTCGGCGGGCTGGAAAGCGCACTGCCCGAGGTCTTCGCCCTCGAGGCGACGCGCCCCGAGCCGCCCGCTGACACCGAGACCGAGGTGCCCGAATTCATCGCGACGCTGTCGCCTGAGGGGCAGGTGCTGCTGCGCGGACAGCTCGGCACCGCGCAACTGCGCGAGACGGCCCAGAGCCTTGCCAAGGCGCGCTTTGCCTCGGACAGCGTTCACATGTCGGCACGCATCGCCGAAGGCCTGCCGCGCGACTGGCCGATGCGCGTGCTTCTCGGGCTGGAGGCGCTGTCGCATCTTGCGCATGGCGCGGTGACGGTGACCCCGGATCATGTCGGCGTCGAGGGCCGGACCGGCCGCCAGAGCGCGGGCAGCGACCTGTCGGGGCTCCTGTCGGACAAGCTCGGGGGCGCGGGGCAGTTTGCCATCGACGTCACCTATGACGAGGCGCTCGACCCGATCGCCCAGCTGCCCACACCCGCCGAATGCCAGGACCGCCTCGCCGCAGCCCAGGACGAGGGCAAGATCGGGTTCGAGCCCGGCTCGGCCGAGATCGACGCGGGCAGCGTCGCGACCATGGACAGGATCGCCGACATCCTGAAGGAGTGCGGCGAACTGCGCATGGAAATCGCCGGCCACACCGACAGCCAGGGCCGCGAGGTGATGAACGAGCAACTCAGCCTCGACCGCGCCCGCGCCGTGCTCGAGGAATTGCGCATGCGGCGCGTGCTGACCTCTCAGATCGACGCGAAGGGCTACGGCGAAAGCACACCGATCGCCGACAACGCCACCGCCGAGGGGCGCGAACGGAACCGGCGGATCGAATTTCGGGTGATTCGTCCCGAACCCGTGACCGAGTACCAGCCCGATTACAACACGACGCTTGAAACCCCAGCGCAGACAGAGGACAGTGCCGACGGATCCGAACAGGACGAGACGGCCGATGAACAGGACTGAGTTTATCATCGCGACGGCGATCGTGCTTTTTGTCGCGTTCTGCGTGGGCTGGTTCGCCAACTGGCTGGTGCATCGCTTCATTCGCGTGCCCGCCTCCGAGCTGGGCGAGCTGGAGCGTCTGGCCCAGGAGCTTCACGAGGCCGAGGAGGCCCGCGATCAGGCGATCACCTATCTGCAGCAACGCGAGGCGGAGCTGACAAATCAGCTCAGCCAGTCGGAGGCAGAACTGCACGCGACGATGGACGGTCTGCGCGCCGCCCGCAACGAACTCCACGAGTTGGGCGCGCGTGTCGACAAGTCATCCGGGCGCGCCACGGGCTGACCCGGCCCTTCCGGCGCGGGTAGAGTCATCTGCCATCGTGCACCCCACGTCTCATCGCCGAGGCTTGCCATGCAGTTCACCCGCTTTGCCATCTATGTCACGCCCGCCCCGGGGACGTTTGCGGATCTGGGCGCGGCATGGCTGGGATGGGACAGCACAACCGGCCAGCCGGTCCGCCCCCCCGCCCTGCCGGACCTGCCCGCACCGGCCCACGAGATCACCGCGACACCGCGCCGATACGGGCTGCACGCGACCATCGTCCCGCCCTTTCATCTGGCCGGGGCGCAGACAGCACAAACGCTGCTCGACGGGGTCATCCGGGTTTGTGACGCCACGCGCCCGGTCACGCTCGACGGTCTCGAAATCGCCGCAATGGGCCGGTTTCTCGCCCTCGTGCCGTCCGGCGACACGGGCGCGGCCGATGCGCTCGCCGCCGACACGCTGCGGGCCCTCGACCGGTTTCGCGCCCCGCTCGGCGAGACCGAGCTTGCCCGCCGCCGCAAACCGACACTGACGCCGCAACAGGACGCCAACCTGACCCGCTGGGGCTATCCTCACGTGATGTCGGAGTTCCGCTTTCACATCACCCTGACCGGCAAACGCCCGGGGTCCGAACTGGCGATGCTCAAGCAGGTGCTTGACCGCCACCTGTTGCCGGTGGTGCCGCGCCCGTTTCCCGTCGACGCGCTGTCACTGATGGGCGAGGACGCGCAAGGCCGGTTTCATCTGATCCGGCGTCAGCCCCTCGGCGGCTGATCCGATACCTAAAAAGGACCGATCCGCCCGAAAGACCCCGGAAAAACCATCATCGCGTCACAGTATGGTCATAAGTTCGTGTACCACTCGTGACTATTCCAGATAAGCTTTCCCAAGCCACGATTTTATCTCCAGAGGCGGCTCCCTTCCCCAAGGGGTCGCCTTTTATCATGCGACAAGGCAGCGCTGGACGGCTTCTCCCGTCACGCGCGCGCCGCCCCCGTCGCGGCGAGTGCACTTGCGACACCGCCCGTGGCGGCGTAGATCAGGGTCATGACCGGATCGCCCCGCGCCCGCCTGACCCGTGACGACTGGCTTCTCGCCGGTCTCTCCGCGCTGCGGTCAACAGGACCCGACGCGCTTGGCGCAGAGCCGCTGGCGCGGCGGCTCGGCACCACCAAGGGATCCTTCTACTGGCATTTCAAGGATGTCCACGCCTTTCACGACGCCATGCTGGACCGCTGGCGGACCGAGGCCGAAACCGCGCTGCTCGCGGCCGGCGGGATCACCGACACCGCCCGCCTGCGCGCCACCGCCCAGACCATCGCCGACACCACCGGCCATGACAGCCCCGCGCTGTCCTGCGAGCCGATGATCCGGGCCTGGGCGCAGGGCAATGCCGGCATCGCTGGCCCCCTGCGCGAGGTGGACACCCTGCGGTTGGCGCGGCTCGGCAACCTCTTGGCCGCCTGCGGCATAGGCAATCCGGAAATGGCCCGCATCCTCTACGCCGCCGCGACCGGGATGCAGGGCCTTCAGGACGCGGACCGCGCCCAGACAGCGAACGCCATCGGCTCGCTCGTCGATCTCATCCTCGCCCTCAGAGGCTGATCGGAAACGAGTTGAGTGAACTCAGCAGGGCGTGAGCCTGTTCGGGAGTCGAGGCCAAACGGAGATCACGATGGTTTGGACTCGGTCCCCAGGAAGTTTCAGAGACAGGATGCAGGACTATGCTCAGGCCAGACCCACAGATTCTCTTGCAATACGTGGTATTTCGCTTCGGTGATAGCCGAAATCGGCAAGATCCCGATCACTAAACGCTTGCAATTCCGCAACTTTTTGGCGGTAGACCGATTGTTGAGCAGCGCGTTTGCGTAGACCGTCGAGAATACGGATGTAACGTGCCTGCAGGCCATAATGTTGAGCATTCGTGGCGTAGCTATGTGCTTTGTGGGACATTGACGTCTCCTCGGTTCTGACTGTGGTTCGGTTCGTCCTCATTCGAAATAGGCCATTGCTGCACCTGCACAATAAGCAAGTTTGCAATGCTGCCCTGCAGCGAGGGCAAGCCCGAGCTTATGGGGAGCCTCGAAATCTTCCCTTCGCACACATTTCGGGCCGCCGCCGACCGAGTGCGCCCGGCGGCATTCGAGACAGGGGCGATCCGTGCGCAAAGGGCTCGGAGCCTTCATGCGGCAACGCAGAGATTGGTCCGGGCAAGCCACAGACAATATCGCGACGCATGATCTTGCGGAAGATGCGCTCAAAGCTGCCATCGGCGCACGCGGAGGCCAAATCGCCGAACGGACGCGGCACGAGGAAGTTAGAGGGTGGTCTTGCCGTGCCGACAGGCCTCATGGCCACATGTCTGCCAACCCGGGGCGCAAGCCAGCCTGGATTTCCCGAGCCCGCATGGTCCGATGATCAGGATGCTGCGGTGTCTGGTGATCCAGGCGCCATCCCGGAGGATTCGGAACAGCGCGCGGTCCAGCTGGCGCGGGCGCGATAATCGACGTCTTCCATGCAGGCAACGCTTCGCGCGGTTTCGTGGCCCTCAAACGCGTCTGAAGGCGCCGGCTGTCACGGGCAGCGCTTTCGCGGTCGCACATCAGGCTGACCCATTCGATCACCATCAAACCATGGTATCAAACGGCCAGTATTGAAGACGCGGCCCGGCACGGTCCGCGCCGGGTCAGGCCATCAGCGTTTGCGGTCGCGCCGGCCCGAAACCGGCTGGAACGCGACGCCGACATGCGCCTCGCAATAGGGCTTGCCGGACTGCACGGGCAGGCCGCAGAACCAGAAATCGGAGGTGGCCGGATCGCCGACGGGCCATTTGCACGTCTTTTCGGTCAATTCCATCAGGCTCAGCTTCTTCGCCTTCTTCTCGATTTCGCTCACCTTGGCGAGGGCCTCGGGATCGATCTCGTTGGCAGAGGGTTGCGGTGGCAGCGGCTGACCGGCGGGCACGATCGTGCGCACCCGCGTCACCGTCGGCTGAGCCGGCTTGGACTCGGCGGCGTCCGCCTGCTCCTGCTCTTCTTCCTGCGCCTGCGCGGCGACCGGGTCCGGCCCGGGCGGAGCCGTCGGCTCGGCGGGTTTGGCCGCTTCGGGCTCGGCTGTCGCGGCGACCTCCTGCTCGACCACGATCTCCACCTCGGCGGCCACAGTGCCCGATCCGTTGCGATTGGACAGCCCGAGGCGATGCACCTTGCCGATGACCGCGTTTCGCGTGACACCGCCCAGTTCCTTGGCGATCTGGCTTGCGGATTGACCCTCGCCCCACATCTTCTTCAACAGATCCACGCGTTCGTCATTCCACGCCATGCAGGGTTCCTTGCGCTCTAACTGATCATGGGGCGACGGGACCGTGCCCCGCCGCCTTGTCATTTCCATCGGACTTCTATTGTAGTGATGCACATCCGAGATACAAGGACCCGGATCCTGCCGCGACGCATGCTGCGCCGCTGTGCCCCCATGACATGACCGAAAGAGGCCCGCATGCGCGATCACACCGCCAACACACGCGACCCAGATCCGATGATGCCGATGGGCACACGCCGCTTCGGACGGGTGAACTGGCTGGGCCTGATGACGCTGGCCGAGCGCGAGAACCGCCGGTTCCTCGCGGTCTGGACGCAGACGCTGATGGCGCCGCTGATCACGGCGGGTCTTTTCATGGTGATCTTTTCCATCGCCATCGGGCCGCAGCGCGGGTCGGTGATGGGCGTGGATTTCACCACCTTCATCGCGCCGGGCATCCTGATGATGACGCTGATCCAGAACGCCTTTGCCAACACATCGTCGTCGATCGTGATCGCCAAGGTGCAGGGCAATATCGTCGACACGCTGATGCCGCCCCTGTCGTCGGGCGAGATGATGCTGGGCTATCTGGCCGGCGGCATCGGGCGCGGCGTGTTCGTGGCGCTGGCCATCGGGGTCGGGCTGACGGTCGTTCTGGGGATCGTGCCGGCCCATCCGCTCTGGGCGCTGGTGTTCATCCTGCTGGGGGCCGCGTTCATGAGCGCGGTAGGCATTGTCGCGGGCATCTTTGCCAACAAGTTCGACCAGATGGCGGCGATCACAAATTTCATCGTCACGCCGCTGGCATTTTTGTCGGGCACCTTCTACTCGGTCGAGGCGCTGCCGCCGCTGCTCAAGACGATCACGCATTACAACCCGGTCTTCTACCTGATCGACGGCGCGCGGTACGGCGTTCTGGGGGTATCGGACAGCGCGCCCGGTCTCGGTCTGACGGTGGGCGTGGGCTCCACGATCGCGGTGTGCCTGCTGGCATGGCGGATGCTGGCCACCGGATACCGCCTCAAGGCGTGAGGTGGCATATGCCGGTGGTACGACCCGGACAATTCGGAGCCTCCTGTGCGGCTCGTGCGGAGGGTTTGTGGTCGAGTGCTCTGCGGTAGATTGCTGCCGTTGACGGTGTCGCGTGAAGGTCGAGGTTTGACCTTGAGCAGACATCGAAGCTATTGCCCCGGCGCGATACGCGGCGCGCCGCGCCGCAGCGCCATCGCATGTCCGCCCCCCGGACAGGCGATTTGTCAAAGCCGGCGCATCGATCGGGGCTTTCTCGGTTTGGCTGGGATAAAGTGCTCTGAACGGATGTCGGGTCGCCTGCCCGCGGACATGCGCTGGCGCTGTTACTTCGAACGTCCGCATCAGGCCAGACTCCGCGTCCGTCCCACCGGGATCACATCACCGCAAGGGACTCGACGCCGGCATCTGACCTTTCCAGCCGGGCACCATCACGCGCTTGGCTGCACGGGACGTGTTCGTCTTGGCCAACCGGCTAGGCCGTGCAGACACGCTCGGCCTGCATGGCATACTCGGTGTAGCTGCGCCAGAAGCTCCGGTCACGCCCGCTGTCGGACTGCCGGATCACCTGTGCCGAATGCGGATCGGAGTAAAAGCCCACGGCGCGGCGCTGATCGGCCCCGCTGAGCGTCTGGTTGGCCACCGCCTGAATGCAGCCGCAGAGCGCCGGCGAGCGGGCCTTGCGATCCGATTGCAGGCAGGCCGCCGAGATCGGCCCCGAGGCCACGGGTTGCACGGCCCGGGTCGGGCCGGCGGACCGGTCGCCGCCGCAGCCCGCAAGCCCGAGGGTCACGCATAGCAGGACGATCTGTTTCATGGTCGAACCCCTGGTCATTCGGTGGCCCCCGCTGTTTCGCTCATTTCATATTTCGTCCATGCCGCATCGGCGGGGTTTTTTCAACTGAGCATATCGGCACGCCTCACCCGCACAACGCGGCACTGGACCTTTGCCGCCAAA
>Ga0307955_1000562_pt1 | contig 19583 bp, 15 predicted proteins | sample OrgLakmetagen439_FD_201819 | JGI IMG/M metagenome (GOLD analysis project Ga0307955, IMG submission 201819) | Saline water microbial communities from Organic Lake, Antarctica - #439 | ecosystem: Environmental > Aquatic > Non-marine Saline and Alkaline > Saline | place: Antarctica: Organic Lake...
TTGATGAATTCCCATTCAAGGTCGCTCATATCCGATCGGGACATTTTTCGGCTCCATGCTGCTCACACGCCGAAAGTGAATCACAAGCCGTTGAGAAAATGAAGAACTTTATGGGTACGCTGCCTAGTCGTATTCTCAAAGGCTGCGACAGAGATACCCAGCCGCGCACCCAAATCCTCAAAACTTGGGTCCAATGCATAGAGCTTTTCAAATTCGCGTCGTGCCTGTGCCTTCCGACCAACTTCGTTGTAAAGAATTGCGCGATCATAGCGGATCTGGTGTAGCAACGCCTCGGGCCGGTCCTTGCGGCGGCGGTTGGTCAGCGTGAACACGTCGATGGCCGCATCGGGCAGGCCCAGCGCTGCCAGCGCCTTGCCGCGATAGAGCAGGATCGCCGTATCGAGCGGGGTTTCATTGCCCAAGTGCACCGTGGTGCGCATCAGCCGGTCCATCAGCGTCCGGTCCTCAGGCGTGTCGAGCGCCAGTTCGGCGAAGGACAGCAAAACCACAGGGTCTGTCGCGTCGATTTCCATCAACCGTTCAATATGCCCCATCGCCTCGTCGTGGCGGCCTTCGATCTGCGCGATCTCGACCAGCGCCAGCCGGGTGCCACGCTCGCGCGGCAGAACATGTGCAAAGATGTCTTCCGTGATGGGAAGGCTTGCCTGCGCGGCGATGTCGTATTTCTCGAACAGCACGCCCAGATCGTCGAGCCGGTCCAGCGCATGGCGGAAATGCGCCTTGGCGCGATCAAGTTCCTCACGGCGCAGACGGATCATCCCGGCCATCCAGGCGGCATCGGGCAGATCGCGAGCCTCTTCCAGCGCCGCCAAGGCCGCGTCCTGCTCGCCCTCATTGAGCGCGCGAAGGCCGTCGACGAAGCGCCGCTCCTCCGCTGGGGTCATCAGCCGCTGAAAGAAGCCGAGGGTCAGCCTGTCGCGTTGCGGCACCGCTGTTGCTGGCGCTGCCCCGCCCCGACCGGCCCGTTTGCTGTCATGGACGGTATAGAACAGGCCAGTGCCCGTCAGCCCCGCCGTCGCCCGGTTGCCGCGCGGGCTGATGGTGTATTTCGCACCCTGCGGGCCCAGCGACAGCGACGCGGTCGATTTCGACAGGTTCAGCGTCACCCCGGGGGCAAGACGAATGCGCCGCCAGAAACGGAAGGCCATTATTTGTCATTCCGATTGGCAACAAGCTTCTCTCGCTGCTCAAAATAAGCATGATCCCCGCGCAGAAGGGCTGCGTGCAACCCTTCAACCTCAGCCTGCCAGTTGCCCTCCAGGTCTGTCAGATCGTCAGAATCGTCGGGCTGTCGTACCTTCATCATCTGCACCAGCGTGCTGACATGCCTTTCGAGGAGTTGTAATCGGTGCTGAATGTAGACTGCCGAGAGAGTCATTTCGTCCAACCTGCCTTTGCACGCAGTTGATCAATCGTGTCGATTGCATCCTCGAGGGTCTTTTCGCAGCCAAACTTCTCTCGCTGCGTCATGTTGGGATTGCCTTTAATCGCTCCAACCCCGGCCTGGAGCCCATGTCGCAATTCTTCACCGCGGTCTGGCCCATGGAGTGTGACCTGCCCAAGCAACATCTGCAGCATCATGTTCTGCGCCACAAGCTGGCCTGCCAGAACTTCAATGTCGTCTTTCCTTTTCAATTGGCGTCTCCCTATTATTGGTCAGCATCTTGTCCCTGTGGCATGCGCACATAGGTCACATAAAAATTCTTGAGCATACGGTGTTCTTGCAACCGGTCGCCCAGTGAAAAACCATCCGTCTTTATCGGAGGCTGAAAAATATCGAGGCCGCGATCAAGAACGATCTTCCAACCCGTATCGGTAACAATGTCGCGCGCATGCGCGGCTCCGGACGTGTCGAAAGCCCAGCTGAACTCGACACCCGTGCCTGTACAGGCTGTCGTGATGGAATCGAGCAGTTCACGCTGGCGGGATACATTGCCCTCGTCCGGTCCGGTGACGAGATGGACCTTGAGCTGATGCTCCGGTGATTTGCGCCGGATCACCATCTCGACAAACTCCATCATGTTCCTGTGTTGATAGAAGATCCGAATATACGGATCCGTCACGATGATGCGGCGCGCCCCGTCGATATATGGCCCGAAGAGTTTCTCATAGCTGACCCCCTTTCGGTTTTCCGCAAAGACGTAATGGCCTTCCTCAGCTTGAGGCGCAGCCTGACGGTCCTGCCCGGGCACACCCCCGACCGCCTCATCAGCATGCGCCCCGCCAACCCCCACATCGACGATGTCGGCGGCCCCCGCCTCGTCCGACGTTGCCTTGGGATCCTGGGCCGGTTTCAGATCGTAAAACTGCGGGAACTCTTCTTCCTCCACAGTCCGGACATGGCGTTTCTGGCCATCAGCGCCCTTGTAGTAGAACTCCACCGGCGGATAGGTCGGGTCGATCCGGAAGAGCTGATCCTTCACGCGCTTGCGGCATTCCATGGCAAGCCGCAGCAGGTCCTCGACCTCATCCGGGGTTTCGCCACGGTCCGGAAAAATCAGTTTCAACAGCCCGGAGACTGTCTTGCTGACGGCCGTTTCATCCCTCTCGGCAATGCCCGGCCCGAAATCGAAATGCTCACGGGCGCGGTTCGAGAAGTCCTCCTGCCGCAAGTTGCGCAGGATTTCGGCAAGATAGTCGACGATGAACCCGAAATCCGACGTGAACATCTCACTGCGGATCACGTCCACCTCCCAGCCAGGCAGATAGGCGTGCAGCCGGTCGATGAAGGCCGAGTCGTGGAACTGGGCGGGCAGAGCCTCGAAAAGGTCGCTGTTTTTCAGCATGAAGGGCACGTTGTGGTCGGTGTTGCCGACAAACGCGAAACTGGCCTCGGCCCCCATCGGGCTGATCCCGCGGGAAAAGGTCTTGTTGGCCATGTAGTTCTTCATGATGTCGACGAGGGCCTTGTTGGCCTTCTTCTCGCGGCCGGCGAATTCATCAAAGGCCACGACATCCCAATAGCCGACCAGCCCGATGCGGCCGTTCGAGTTGTTGACGAAGAGCTTCGGGATCGTGACCTCGCCGCCCGAGATCAGCTGCCCGTGCGGTGAGAATTCGGAATAGATGTGCGACTTCCCCGTGCCCTTGGGGCCGAGCTCGATCAGGTTGTAGTTCCGTTCCACAAAGGGGATCAGGCGCATCACCTGAAGCAGCTTGCTGCGCCGACCGAATGCTTCGGGGTTGAGACCGATCGACTGCATCAGAAGATCAATCCACTCTTGGGTGGTAAACCGGCCCCGGGCCTCCTTGTAACCCTCGTAATCCACCTTGGCGATCTGGATGGGCTTTATCGTCTCCAGGATCCACGGCGCAGTGCGCGCATCGTCGGAAAACTCGTACTGGACGTCGGCGATGCACCAGACACCGGTCACCAACAGCTTGGGATGTGCCTTGACCGTGCCGCTATCCACCGCGACCTTCTTGATGCCGAGATTGTCGAATATCGCCTCGTAGCTGTCAGTCTTTTCGTTAAGGCTCACGCTGACCTGATCGATGACCTTGTACCGCCCCTTTTCCTTGATCGTCGACTGGATCAGCCCGGCCTCGTTGCGGTGAACGTAATGCTTGCGCAGGATATCTTTCACGGTCTCGATCCCGGTCGAGATCGACGCCTCGTCATCGGTCGCACAATACTGGCCAAGAAGGTATTCAAGGACATAGGTGGGCACTATGGCGTTGCCCTTGACCGCCTTCACCAGATCCTTGCGGACCACGTAGCCCGCGAATTCCGTGTTGATCTTGTCATCGAGCGTGCTCATGCCGGCCCCTTCAGAAATCAAAGTCTGTTGTTATGCCGCGCCGCAGCTGGAAACGGTGGCTGGCGTAATCCTCGAAATGGCGCGTCTTGCCAACACGCTCGCGCAGTTTGAGGAAAACATCCTGATTGTTGAAATTTTCGGCCTCCCGCGACAACAGAAACTTGAACGGCAGCTCGCGTTCGCGCGGGTTGTTGGCGGTATAATCGAATGTCAACTGATGCTCGTCCGAGATCAGGGTACCGTCAGCGGCGTAGATCCCGGCCGACAAATCGCGCTGGTGGAGCTTTTCGGAGACCGGCTGCGCCTGGTAGAACGTCACGGCGGTCTGGCCGGACGAAATCAGGCTCCGCCCGGGCACGATGATCTGCACCTCGACCTGTCCGACATCGGCTTCGCGCCGCTTGCCCACGCGTAGAATGGGAACGATCACTTCCTGCAGGCTCGCTCCTCCGTGAACAAAGCGGCTCCCGGCGCCTTTGACACGCATCCGGTTGATCGAGTTCGGGATCAACACGTCTAGGTCTCCGGCCAGCCCCAGTTCGCCGGACCGGAATCGCTTCATGCCCGCCGCGTCCTTCAATCCCCGACCAATGACGAAACGTCGGTTCTTGACCAGGATCTCGTCGCCTGTGGGATCTGCGACGGAAAACTCCGCCTCATCGAGGGGCCGGTGCTGGTAGAGAAAGCCGTGATCCGCTGTGATCAGGATGTTGGAGAAATTCGCGGTCGTCAGCTTTCGAACCAGCTTGGTCAGGTCTGCGATCGCGTCTTCGGCCGCCTCGGGCAGGCGCTCTTCCGTGGTCAGCGTGTCCCCCATCGCGTCGATCCGGTTATGATAGAGGTAAAGCGTATCATGCTCGCGGAAGATGTCCTTGCCGTCATCGGCCTTCAGCGCCATGAACGCGTCAGCCTTCATGGCTTTCACCCGATCGCCGTCCCGACCGCGCGCCAGCACCTTCTCGCGGTTCACGGTTCCCTGGGTGGGTTGTCCGAATGAGGAGACAGTCCCATCCTCCGTGACGGACAGATTCCTGTTCGGCAGCAGCGCCGCCATGCCCAACTGCGTGTAACTGGGGAGCACCCCGATCATCGGTTTCAATTCGGCGTCGAACCGGTTCAGCTTGCGGATCTCGCGCAGGCATTCCTCGGCCACCTCGTAGCGCAGGGCGTCCGAAATGATCACGACGACCTTCTGATCGCGGCGGCGGAATGCGGCGGCCTGATCGCGGTAGAAATCCACCTGCCGCGGAAACCCGGGCACCGCCCAATCCGACAGGCGCGCCAGCTGATCTTGCCAGGCATCGTTCACCGTCAACAGAAAGCTGGTTGTGTACCGGTTCTCGACGGTCTCGAACAGCGCGCCCAGAAGCGACGCCTGACCGCTCTTCTGCATGTGGTAGATGAATTTCCGGTAGAGTTGATCGAGCTTGTACCAGCTTGTCACGTACCGCTTCACCCCCTCCTCGGGGCTGGTCATGCCAAGGTTCGCCTCGACCAGGGCCTGCTGGAATTCCGTGGCATAGCCGATCGCCTGATAGATATCCGCATAGGCCGCGTACCAATGGCTCTGCTTGCGCTCGCGCACGGTTTTGAGCACATCGGCGGCGCTCACGGTCTGGCGCGACATGGCCGAGACCAGCGACCGAATCACGTGACGGTCGATCTCCTCGAAATGGTCGACATCGTGCAGGGCGCGCACCTCGCGGCCCGCCAGATCCTCGGGAATCTTCAGGATGTCTTGATAGCGCGCGCTCAGCGTCTCGAACGCTTCGCCCCAGTGGCGGTTGTTTTTCCAGCGGCGAACCACCAGCAGCGCCTCGGCGTTCAGCGCGCCCTCATGCCCGAGCGCCCGATGATAGGCCGACTGGAACAGCGTGATCGCGAAATCCTCGAAATCCGGCGCGTCCGCGGCATAGCCATAGGCGTTCTCGACCTGCTTCCAGAAAAACCCGGTGAGCTTGGCCCGCTCCATCAGCCGCATCGCGTCGTCGCGGCCCTCGGCCAATTCCCCCAGCAGTTCCTCGATCACCGTGTCCAGCGCGCCATCGGCGCCGGCGCAGACCGCCAGCATCCGGCGCAAGACATCCGTCTTGGTGTCCGAAGCCGTGATCAGCCGTTTGAGGTGATCGATGCGGTGCCTGGAGCGGTAGAACTCCAGGTGATCGCGCACCACGTCCTCGAACTGCGCGGGCAGGCCCAGCTCGGCCAGCCAGATCGCCGCCTGGTCGGCCTTGAATACGGCGGTGGCAAGCTGGACATCCAGCAGCCAGTTATCGGTCATCTCCGGCTCCGGCGCATCCTTGAACAGCAGGAACTTCTGCTTCGGTTCCTGCCGCAGCATCCGGTATTTCAGGCCGAATTCGTTATTGGCGATCTCGACCTTCGCGACCCCGTCCAGATCCAGCGCCTCATACTCGGCCCGCATATCCCGGGCGGCATCGTACCAAAAGACGATCCGGTGCTCCTCGAACAGGCGCTTCAATCCGTTGGCCACCCGGTCACTCATGCGCTCAACCCCGGGATCTTCTTCAGGGCGGGTCCGAACTTCGGATAGTTGGCCTTCACCCCGTCATCGAGGTCGATCTCGATGCGTTGCTGCGCCAGCGGGAAGATCACGTCGCGCTCCCACGCGGTCAGCTCGCCGATCTGCGTGGCGACCTTGGCGGCGTCCTTCATGGCCCTGGTGCGCTGGCCTTGCGTCGCTGTGGGGTCGTCGGCCAGCTTGTCGAGCCGCGCGCGTTCGCCTTCCAGCTTGCTGATGAACTCGCGCAGGTAGTCGTTCAGCAGGACCGACACCGTGTCGCTTTGATAGCGGTGCATGTAGATCAGGGCATTGAACGTCCCCTTGGGGCTGGAGAACATCCAGTAGATCGGGCGCTTCTTGTATCGCTGAACGTGGTCGGCGTAGAAATCGCGGGTGAAGTATTTGCGGATTTCCTTGCCCAGACAGTCCTCGATATAGCGCAGGTTCTCGCGGAAATGATCCTCACCGAAGGTGACGCGCAGGAACAGGCGGAAGCGGTCGGTGATGTCGTCGGGAAACCAGTCGGCGTCGAGCATGGGGATGACGTTGTCGGCGTCGGGCCTGAAGCTGGGCTCGGGGAAGCGGCCGAGGTAATCGGCCAGTGTCTCGCCCTGATTGGCGAGGATAAGGCCGGGGGCGTCGAGGCTGTAGCGTCCGAACATGCAGCCCACGGCGTAGGAGAGAAACTCGGCCATGGTGTCGGCGCGCAGGCGGGCCTCGTTGGCCGCCGTGTCGTTCTTGATGCCATAGCGATAGGCGGGATTGCAGGTGAGGGTGATCTCGTTCAGCGGCACCTCGGGGGTCAGCTCGTCTTGCAGGCCATAGGCGTCGATAAAGATGCGGTTGTTCTCTTCCTCCAGCCGCTGCATCTCGTCCGTCATGGACTGCCAGTGGGAGCGGAGGGTGGTGTAGGTGGCCTCCAGCGTGTCATTGCGGTGGTCGGGTTGCAGCAGCGGGAGCGTGCTGAAATCCCACGAGGTTTCGTAGGCGTCCCAGTCCTCCCTACCCAACGCAATTAGCCCGACGACCACGTCGTGGACACGAATTTTTGAAGTTGGAGCCGCTTCCGGCACTAAAGAAACGGTCCCAACCAAATAGTGTATCGTCGGGTTTATGAGACCCATCAAGTAGATCGCCGAATTTGAGCAAAGCATTCCAAGATGAAACTCGGGGGTTTCGGAAAAAAAAGTGGGACCTTCGACATTAAATGAAAAGCCCTGCTCAGTTATGCGAGCACTGAAGGAACTGGAACTTGTGTGGGACCAAGTCACGCCAGGCAAGAACCATTTGTCTGGGTTTCGTTCAAGGGACCCCGGATGCTGCTTTACAGATAATCCATCATTCATCCAATTCAGGACATAGTCGTGATTTCCATACCAGCGCCTGAAAGCTCCCCCCTTCTTATGGGGTAACCAATATTTGGACTTAATGTCCTGCTCAGGATCGCCAAAAAGGCGAATCTTTGAGAGCCCTATTTCATACCATTGCTTGAGGAACCGGTCATTCTCGCCTGTTTGCAGGCCAGAACATGGCTTTCCTACTTCTTTAAGTGAAGGCAAGTCTGCAAATGCGTCAATGACATTTTCAGATGCAGTAAAGGCAATAGGATTCCCAGGAATTTTTAGGAAGTCCAAATTTGACTTTGAATACAGGTGGCCAACATCAGATTTCCGTTTCTGAAAGAGCTTCTCCTTATCAACAGTTGCAACTGTGTCCGAAAGCTCAAGATAAATTCCCGGGCTGGCATCTGGTTGGTTCTTCGCGACAGCAGCCGTCCCTCGGTTGTATACATGGCCGTCCGGAAAACAATTCCATCCGACATGCATCATTGAGCGTATTGCAGTTTTTGCCAAGAACGAGTGCCTAAGCTTTTCGTAAGTCCCCAAAAACATCCAGCTGTCCAAGGTTACAAATGCTGCGTATCCCTTCTTCTTGCTAACCGAAAGGCATCGTTCCATGAAGGCTGTCATCAGGTCGGATTTCGCGTCGCGGTAAGCAGCCGAAAGGAACTTCTTCAAGCGCTCGTTCATTCCTTTCCCGCCCATATACGGCGGGTTGGCCACCACCACATGATACTTCGGCGACAGCGCCTCGGCCATGCGCAGCACGGAGATCACGCGCTCCTGCACATCTTTCAGAAGCAGATCGCCGCCGAAATCCCGCGCCTCGACCACCCGCAGCGTTTCTGCCGGGTCGCGTAGTTTCGGCACGATCAGTGAGCCGAAGTTCTTGGCCTGCTCGAACTGCCCCAGCGTCTCGCGCAGCTCATCGGTGAACAGATCCTTGCCCACCACGGCGGCGACGTCCTGCATCTCGGCATCCGTAAAGCTCACGTTCTGCAACACGCAGATGTCGGGTTTTGCCTCCATTCGCAGAAACCGCCGCCGCCCCAGCTTGGCCGCCGCCTTCATCGCCAGCGCAAAACCCGCCAGCGCGCCCGCGCGGTCGTCAATCTCCACCCCGGTCAGGTTGTGCGTCAGGATCAGCGCGGGGATGTCGGTGGCGTCATATCCCTCTTCCTCGTAGATGGCGTAGAGCAGATCAAAGGCATAGGTCAGCATGTGCCCCGACCCTGCGGCGGGATCGCAGATGCGGATGTCTTCGGGACGGGTGATGCGTAGAAAATCCGTCTCGGGCTCTTCCGGTGCGATGTAATAGTCCATCCGCTCGACCAGACGGCTTTGGGGCCGGTTCAACAGCCAGAGCCGCCCCAGCGAGTTCTCCACCAGATAGCGGACAATCCAATGCGGCGTGAACAGCTGCGTCGCGGCGGGGATGTTCTCGGCCGTGATTTTGACGTTCTTCTTGAGGCCCGCGAAGACCTGATCCTTCTTCTCCGAGATGTAGAACTGGTAAAGCCAGCCGATGATCTCGACGTCCTGACAGGCGTCCTCGGTCATGACCTTGCGCAGTTCGGCGAGGATGGAGGTCTGCGACAGCAGATCCTCGGGCATCAGAAGCTCGGAATAGTCGTCGATCTCCTCGAAAAGGAACGGCATCGGCCCGTGCCACTGGTTGCAGGCATGAACGAGCAGCAGGCGGTACGCCTCGGCCTGCGGCGCGTTCGACGGCGTGCGCCCGTCCAGCAGCCCGGCAATGCTGGCCGGTGCGCCGTCGGGGATGTTACCCGCCATCGCCTCGGCCAGGATCTCGGGCCGGGTGGCATTGTCGGCGGGCGAGACCACGCGCACCTGCGTGTAGCCGTTCGCATCCATGAAGCGCAGCGCGGTGAAACGGTTGAACCAGGTATAGGCGACCTGCTCAATGACCTGCCCGCGCCCGTCGCGCCGGATGGCGTTTTCCAGATCCTTGATCGCCTGCGGATGCTCGCGCCGCGCGGGCGCTGCGTCATCGAGGATCAGGTCGAGTTTCGAGGTGACCTGGTCGATCAGCAGGTTGCGCGCGGCCTGCGCGAATTTCTTCAATGCGTTAGTGTCCATTCAGACGATCACCTTCTTGCCCGCGTAAATTTCGGCCAGCAGGGTCTTTTTGAATTCCTCGAGATAGGCGTCCACATCCGCGTCATCCGACAGGTAGGGCTTGGCGAACGTCACCCTGACCTGCGAGGCGTTGACGTAGCTCGGGGCCTGTGGCGCGGGAGCTGGTGGATCGTTTACGCCCGACGGCGTGGGAGCCGGCGCGGGGCGGGTCATCCGGTCAATCTCGCCGATGATCTCGGCCAGCAGGCTTTGCCGTGCATCGTTGGATTTGTCACGCAGGATGGGGATGAGATCGATCCGGTCCAGCCCTGATTTCTTTGTGGCGATCCGCGTGGTGATGCGCTGCTGGTCGGCCTCGGACAGCGCCTGGAACTCGGCCATCTGCGTGACCTTGGCCGCGACCTCGTCCACCGCGGCCTCGACCGCCTTGCGCTCTTCCAGCACCTTGAGCTCGACCTTGTTCTTCAGATCATAGAGGTCGGTCTTGAGCGACTGGATCGCGGTGCCCTTGTAGCAGGCCGGATCGTCCAGCGCCGCGCGCAAAGCCCGTGCCGCGTCCGGATCGACGTAGTCTAGGTTCGCACCCTGCCGGGTGAGGGTGTCGCGCGCGTCGTCATAGATGCCCTTTTGAGGACCGCTCATGAATGACTTGATCTTGTCGTAGACGTCCTCCTTGGCGTCGAGCAACGCATCCTCGGCTTTGGCGGGTTCGGTGATGTACCAGGCGGCGGGCTTGCCCTTCATGGTCTTCAACCGGTCCCGGAACGGCTCCAATGCTGCCATGAAGGGATAGTCGTGTTTCTGGCGGGCCAGATCATCGACCTCGGCTTCCAGTTCCTCGACGCTCACGGCCCATTCGGCGCCGAGGCTCCGGGCATCACTGCCCCCGGCGGGTTTCGAGAAGAGTTCCTGATAGAGTTCCTTGGCCTTGCGGAGTTCCCCGGCGCTGAACTCGGTCTGCGGGGTCAGGAGGATGTTGGCAAGCGCATGGCTGTTATTGAGAGCCTTTGCCAGATCGAAGCCCTCTGTCACGGTACTGTCGACCCGCGCCTCGATCTTGTCCTTCGCCACGAGGCTCCCGGCAAGGCAGAGCACCGCCGTGACGGGCCAGCCATAGGGTTTCGTGGTGAACCGCTCGGTCAGGTGTTTTGCCGAGACCTTCACGCCGTTGCGTGCCTGCGCGTTGATAAAGCTGAGGACGTCCTGCTCGGCCTCGTTCAAGCCTGTCCCATCTGTGCCGAACAGCCCGCTTTCCGCCTGAACCGCCTTGTTGATGTCGGCCTCGGAATAGGTGACGCCGCGCAGCATCGGCAGGTTGGTGTAGACCTTGTCGACGAGGGTCTGGAATGCCTTGATGATCCGCTCCTGCGCATCCTCGCCGCCGACGTCGAGCTCATCCCCGCGCACGAAGAACCGGGCCGCACCCATCAGCCTGCGCAGGCGCATCTCGAGATCCTTGGTCCGACGGGCATTCTGTTCGCCCTTCTCGGCAACGATCCGGTCTCGCCCGGGCTGCGGCGAGCCGTTGCGCGCCTGCCGGATGAATTTCTGGGTCTTCTTGTAGAGGATAAGGTCGCGGACGAAGGTCGCATCAGCCTGCAAAAGAACGACCAGTTCCTCATGCGACATGCTTTTCATGCGAACGGCCTCGGCATGCCCAACGTCATCGCCGAAGGGAGAAATGACATTGATCGACAACTCGTACTCCCGCCCGAACGCGTGGTCATCCAGCTTGCGCGTGAACGGGTAATCGCTCGCCGTCGCATGATGTTTTATCTTGCGGTGGCGCAGGACCGTGTCGAATGCGAGGGTGACGAGTTCGTCGGAATGCTCGGACGGATCAAGTTGAACCTGCTTGATCTCGTCTTCGACATCCTTCTCCTCGCTCGTGAGAAACTCGTAGATCTCGCCGTTGCGCTGGATCAGGGTGTTTCGCTCGAGCACCCCCAGAGCCTCTTCGATCCTGCGCTTCTGATTGACCTGGTCGGCGTCAAATTCGGAAAGCAGAAGGACGCTGATGTTGCGCACGGAAGGTTTGAACTCCTTCACATATTTCACCAGGAACAGGACCTTCAGAACGCGAACGGCAAACGGATCGTCGAGGTTCTGTTCCGCGATCTGGATGCTTTGCTGCACCGAGGATTTCAGCGCCGACCGGATGCCCTCGAACATGAGATCGAAGGTGGCCAGCCCGCCGACAGGTTCGTCCTTGAGCTTCTTGGCGACCTCCTGGAAGACCCCCAGCATCGACCGCTCCCCGACCGAGCTGTGCTTGCCTTCAAATGCGCTGTGTTCTGACAGCGTCCTGATCGCCATCTGGAACAACGTGTATTGATACGGGGGGAAGGGGTAGCTCGAGATGAAGTGATCGCGATCCCGGTAATTCCTGAGCTTGATCGATCCGTCGGCGAAATCGAATAGCGTCTTGAGGTTGTTCTCTTCGCGGTCATGCAGATTGTCGAGCGTCACGGCCCCTTCCGCGGTCTTGGACAGCAGCCGTTTCTGAATGACCTCGGCCACGTCGGCGGAATTCAACGGCACGCGGATGCTGAACCGCGCCTGGATCTTGGAGAAGTCATTTTCCTGGCGCTGTGTCAGATCCCCGATGACCGCCCCCATCTCCTGCTGGGCCGTCACGATGATCCAGGCTTGCCCCTTGCATTTCGTGTTCAGGCTCTCGGCGATCGTCTGCAGGTTCGTCATCAGCTTGACGTTATCGGCGATATACTGCCCCACCTCGTCGACAAAGAAGTTCAGCCGGAAACCCGGCTCCTGTGCATCAATCCACGCCTTTACGGTACTGGCGAAATCCTCGATCGAGACCCGCGTGTCCTTCCTGTACTGGCTCAGGATATCCCTGGCATCCGCAGGGTCGCTCCCGGTTGCCTCGGCAAAGGCTGTGGCAACATTCGGCGCTTCGAGAAGGGCTTGTTCGCGCCCGCGCTCCCAGGGCTTGCCCGACGCCCGTGCAAAGGCATCCCTGAACACCTCCAGCTTTCCTCGACTGTTCAAGTCGCGCTCGAACTGTGCGATATGCGGTTGCTTGCCATAAAACCCGCAGGATTCGTCAAAAACCTTCTGGAACACAGCCAGCAGCGCATCCACGTCTGTCTTGGAAATCACATCGGCTTTCTGGTCGATGTTGAACAGGATGGATTTGGAAGGGATTGAAACGGCCTTGCGCAGCGCGCCTGCCAGCATCGGATCGTGGGTCAGTTTTTCGGCGAAGATATCATGTGCATCGCGACCATCGAACGCGCGGTTTTCGAGAAGAAGGGCCAGCATCTTGAGCAGGTGCGACTTGCCGGATCCGAAAAACCCCGACACCCAAACGCCATTCGACGTGTCATAATTGTTGTAGGCTTGGAGAAAATCTTCGAGCCGCCGCCCGATCTCGTCGGTGATCACATACTCATCAAGCTCGACCCGCAGGCTGCTTTCATCGTCGGCCTTGATTACCCCGTCAATCGGGCGGTCGATGGACTTTTCGAAGATGTCGTTCAGACGCTGGGTCATCGGCTCAGACCTCGTAATTCAGGATATTGAAGGCGCGGTAATACTTGTCGTCGTGAAGCAGGCCGAAGAGATCCAGCGACGCGCCGGTGGCGAGAGCGTGGGTATAACTGCCGGGAAAGAACAGCACGGTCGGGGCGTCTTTTGCGGTGCTCTGCAGGTTGTTCAGGACGTAATGCGACCGGATATAGGGATAGACCTCACCAACGCCGGACAGGAAAATCACGTCATGCGGTATCGCGTCGATCGCCGCCCCGATTTTCGGGATCAGGTGCGCGTGAGGGTCCAGGACACCCTGCAATAGCTCCTTGATCTCGGCCTTGTCCCGGTCGGCTTCCATCTCGATGACCTGGTCGAGAATGCCACGCTCCGCAAGGATTTCGATGGAGAGATCATACAGGCTCAAGTCGAGGACCTGGACACCGGCATGCCTGATGCGCGTTAGAAGATCCTGACGGTCGTCCTCGACGCACAACCCTTCCGCCGCAGGATATGGGTAGATGAAAAACGGAACTTCGTTCCCAAGCCCCTGCTTGTCGAGGAATCGCCGACTGGTCACCACGCGATAAAGATGTTCGGCGCGCTCCTTCCGGGTCAAAACCTTTTGCAAACTCAAACTCCCTGGACCGGCACACCGGGGAAAACAGCGAGGTCACCCCTGTTGTGACGCTCTATCATCCCCTTCAGGCGGCTGGATAGCAGCGCAGCCTGAATTTTCCCATCCGCGGAAATCACACCCGCCTCGCGCATCATGCGAAAGAGGACCTGGCGCAGCTTCAAGCGGGTCGATGGGCGCAATGAGGCCAGCCCCTCATGCCACTCCGCCTTTGCATCAAGCAGGATATCGAAGTTCTCCGGCGGCAACTCGTACTGATAGGACAAGTATCGTTCCCGGATGACCTCGACGGCAAACTCCCGGATGAAACGATAGGCGCGGCAGCACGCCAGCCATAGGAGGGCTTGTTGGTCAGCGCGATCAGCTTGCTCGATTAGAAAGACGCGTTCGGCGTCCGACAGTGTGAGAAGGCGATTGGAGATTTCGCGGAGGGTTCGACGGTTCGACTTGGCTTTCGGCAGCGCGGTCGTACCCTTCTCCATTGCCCGGCGTATCGTATCTTCCCAAGGCTCCTCAGGTACATGCAGGCGCGCGACCTCAACGCTTTCATTCAGCAGCAGCCCGCCTGTGCCAAAGGACATCTTGTAGGGTTGTTGTTGCGTCACGACATTGCTCTTCCCGCGGCGCGGGCGACGTCATCTGAATTCAACAGCACAATTTGTTGGTCTTGCGGACGCCGAGCCGCTGGATCAGTGTCCAACCCTAATCGCTTGAGCGCATAGAACAGAAGCGCCCGCCGGACAGGAATCTGCGCCCTGCCGTCTTCCATGCCATAGTCCATCTCGATGGCACGGCGTTGCGTATCCGACAGGTCCGGGTGTGGACCGATACTCAGAGCAACCTCTGTGTGCCAGACGAGATCTCCGCTGGGCTCAGACGTGACAGGTCCCTGGTGACCCACTTCGACAATCCGCGACAGCAGGAAATCCTTGAACACCTCGTCGTTCTGGCAGAACGCCCGCGCATGCCAACGGAACCCGTCGAAGGCCAGGGCATGCGGTTCGATCCAGCGCGCGCTGGGCTCAGGACGCGACATGGACTGGTAGATCAGTTGCAGCGCTGCAGGCTCGCGGATCGCCGCGAGGACATCCCGTAGCGTTTCCGGTGCAACGCCGCGGGCAGGCGTTGGCGTGGCACCAAAACTCGGGAAGAAGTTGATCCAACTCTGGTCCGCGCTCACCAGCCCCTGGTCGACCGCCCGAAGCTGCGCGAAATACTCCTCCGCATCTGGCTTCAGGTACTTGGGTTTGAAGTGCTTGCCACGCAGATAGGTGCGCCGGCTCTTGTCGTAGACGAGATTGCGCTTCGCCTGCTCCATGTAGGCGTTCAGGTCCAGCGATGCTTGCTGTGTTGAAACCCCAAACGCGTTCATCAAGTCTCCCCGGTTTATCCGCCCCTGCCAAAACAGGCGAAACTCGATAAACTCGTATCGACGTTCGACGCCCCAATTCAGCTGTTTACCCTTCTTGCGTGCCACCCTGCAGCCTCACCTATATGTCGCATGATTGCATGCGTCTAGTTTTTTGATTGACTCACAAACCGGAAAAACGGACCCTTGAAAAGCCAGAAATCGGATTCGTGACAAGCCCGTCATGTTATTAGACGTATCACAAACTTGGGGGCTCACCCCAGCATAACCCTTCCGTTCTGCTCGCGGGAACAGAAAAGGAGCTGCTTCATGATTTTTATGACGAGACCCCGGGCCCTTGGCCTGATCACTGGTTAAGCTGTAGCCGGCTACAGCCCGCGACGCGTCGTGAAGCGCTGCTTGACCGAGCGTGGCCACACAATTCTCAACGACATCGGCCGCGGTTAATACCCCCCTGCCCAGAGGAACCTCCCTATGACCAAATTGCGCTCCCTCGCCGCGTCCCTCCTGATCAGCACCTGCCTCGCTGGTGGTGCATTAGCGCAGGACAGCCCAGCGCTCGATGCTGAAATCGCCGAAATCGACAGCCAGATCACCGAGGTCGAGGAAACGATCTCACGGTATGATGGCGGGCTGATCCGCGCGCTCGCGGAGACTCGCCGAGAGGCCCTGCTTTTGTTGCGCACGGTCGTGGAAAGTCGGAAGCAGGCTGAAGCCGGCGGCGCGACGATCGAGGTGACCGTTCCGGCCGTAAAGCCGGATCCCCAACGCGCCGAACAGCTGCTTGGAGACATGGCCGCCCAGCAGCAGCGCGTCGAGGCCGCAGAGCAGGAGGCTGCCACTGCCGGGGGCCTGATCCAGGCTGTTGCTCTCAGTCGTGTCGAAACCGAGAAGCTCGCGCTTGCCCAACTTCAAATGGCCTATCTACAGGCCCGCCATGGCATTGCCTTCCCGATGGCCCCCGAGATGACAGCATCGCAGACAGTAAGGCCGGAGGCCCCAGCGTCAGGTGCTACATCAGAAGAGGATGATGCGACCGATGCGGCGCTGCCTTGGGCAGACCCGGATCATCCGGACATCGATTACAGCCTCGCCCCGTTCGAGCAGGCGCATAATGAAAGTGCTCGGATTTCGGGCTGGTGGGTCATCAATGAAGAAAGAGCGGCGATCGACGACAGCCCACGCGTGATCGCCATCAACTATTCAGCATATGATGCAAGCAGCTATTCGGGCCTCACGGCCCTGCTTGCCCAGTGCCGTGAAGGCGAGACATCGATCGTGTTCGTCCAAGACGATTTCCTGATGAGCGCCATCCGCCGGAACTCGTTTGATATCACCTACAGGATCGACAGCGCATCGGCGCAATCGACCCGGTGGAATGAGCTGACCACGAACAAGGGCGCTGGCCTCTTCGGTTCGGGTTCCGAAGAGCTCCTTCGCGATCTCTACGACGCGGAAGACTTCTTCATCCGCCTGACCGATGGAAACGGCCAGCGCCATGATGCTGAGTTTGACCTCGCAGGTATTCAGGATGCTGCTGAGGCTGTCGCCGGAGCTTGCGGGTGGTCAACGATTGATCTCTCGCGGGATGACTACCGCGCCATCCAGACCCTGCTGAACGCCGGCGGATTTGATGCCGGCACACCCGACGGCATTTGGGGCTCGGGATCGCGCAACGCGATGCGCGCTTTTCAGGAGCAAAACGATTTGCCTGCTACGGGCGCCCCTGATCGGGCGACACTCGAAGCGCTGGGCGTCCAATCAGGCGAATAACCGCCATTCGCGCAAACACCCACGAGGGAACATCCCCCGTGTCGCCATGGGAAAGGGACCCTTTCTGGAATTCATCATCGTAGGCGCGATCGTCTTCGGAATCATCGGATTTTTCATTGACGGCGGCAAAGGCGCGCTCTGGGGCGCTAACCGCATGCCGGTCATCGTCGATCCCGACGGCGCGCTGACTTGGCTGGACGGCTGCGAGATAGGCACCGTTCCCCGCCTGCCAGTGGGGAGCCTGACATGGCATGCGGTGTCGCGCGACGTGGGCGCTGTGGGCAACAAGGGGCCAGAAATGATCGAGCCGGTCGAATGATCGGGGAAAAGAGCAAAGAAATATGGCAGTGTGAGGGGGAACTGCGATTCGCCGCATCGGATTCGACCGACAGCAATGCGCAGAGAGCTGCCTGAGCAAAGTTGCAAACAATTGCCGTCCTACTCGACGTGATCGGCCCCGAGCCGGCCTTTCGGCTTCGGCCCGGTGCCGCATCGCAGCTTCCCCAGACCGGCCATTCATCCATCGTGCAACATTTTCGGGGCCGAAGGTCGGCAGAGCGGACTAAGTACCAATTCGAGCTATTATAATGCATTACTGCGAACGGGAGTGGTCCGCTAATTTGGAGGAACTGAAATGCTGAAAAAAATCCTACTGGTCGGCCTACTGGCGCTGGCGCCTGTCTCGGCCTTTGCTGCTGATCCGGTTGTTGGTATCTGGCAAACCCAACCCGACCGCAAAGATCTGATCTCGCATATCCAGATCAGCCCATGCGGTGAAAAATTCTGTGGCAAGGTGCTGAAAGCTTTCGATCCTTCTGGCAAGGAAGTGATGACCAAAAATATCGGGAAGCAGATATTCTGGGATGCCGAGGCCAAGGGCGGTGGAAAATACGAAAACGCCACGATCTGGGTGCCGCTGTTGAACATCAATGCCAAGGGCAAGATGATGCTGTCGGGCGATACGTTGAAAGTGTCGGGAAACAAAGGCCCGATCAGAGACAGCCAGGTCTGGACACGGATCAAGTAAGTGAAGTAGTCCTGCTTTTACCGACAGCTTTGCGTCATGGCAAAACTGCCATGGGCCGGGCATCTGAAATGATGCATGACGGACGAATGACCGGGAAATTCACCAGTGAACTTGATAGGTATGGGCTCGGAGCCAACCTCCGATGCGACGCAGCATCGGCCCCGGAAGGGAGCCAGCTACGGATACTCACGGCCCAGAGCCGACCACTACCGACAGTTCCCATGCCGCAGTGCAGCTTCACCAGACCGGCCATTCGTGCATCGTGCAGCATTTTCGAACGGCGAGTGATGCAGTGCGGACCTTTCGAACATTGGCTGGCACCGCGAGAAATGCTTGTTTCGTTTCACGGCATGTTTGACATAGTTGGGGCGGGCTGAGTGCATTCAATCTAAGACGCAGGTATCCATGAGCACCGACCAGATGCTGATTTCCTTCATTTTGGTCGGCTCGATGGGGCTGTTCCTCTTGGGTCGGTTTCGGCACGATGTCGTTGCTCTGGCCGCCTTGATGGCATGTGTCATCGGAGGTCTGGTCCCGGCAGCCGATGCCTTTGCGGGGTTCAGCCATCCTGCCGTGATCACCGTGGCCTGTGTGCTGATCCTCAGCCAGGGTTTGCAGAACACGGGTGCCGTGGACTGGCTGGCGCGCAGCGTGTTGCCGCGCGATGCAGGGCGCCTGAGCAGCATGGCCGCGCTGCTGGGGCTGGGCGCGGCGCTGTCGGGGATCATGAACAACGTGGGCGCGATGGCGCTGTTGATGCCGGTCGCGGTGCAACTGTCGGTACGGCTGGACTTGTCGCCCGGCCAGATGCTTATGCCGTTGGCTTTCGGCACCATTCTCGGCGGCATGACGACGCTGATCGGCACGCCGCCCAACCTGATCGTCTCTGGCTTCCGGGCCGAGGCCGGGCTCGGCCATTTCGCGATCTTCGACTTTGCCCCGGTCGGTGTGGCAGTCGCGATTGTCGGGGTGATCTTCATCGCGCTGGCCGGCTGGCGATTGGTGCCCGCGCGAGAATCCACAGCGGGCGCGGAATTCGATACGGGCGCCTATTTCACGGAACTGCGTGTGCCGGAAGACAGCAAGGCCGTTGGCCTGAGCTTGCGCGACTTCGAGCGCGAGATCGAGGACAGCGATGTGCAGATCGTCGGCCTGGTCCGCAACGATGTCCACGTGAATGCCCCCCACGGCGCCAGGCGCATTCGCGCAGATGACATCTTGGTTCTCGAGGCAGAGGTCGACGCGCTGGCAGAGGCGCTATCCGTGTTCGACATCAAACTGGAACAGTCCATTGTCGAAAGCGAGGACGACGAGGAAGACGCCGCCACCGAGCAAACCGCAAAGCACGCCAAGTCCGAGAGTGAGCCGGACCGCGAGGAGGACGATACATCCGACCGGGAGGCCAGCAGCGAGGTGCTGCCAGACGAATTCGAACTCGTCTCCATTTGGACAGAGACGCTGACGCTTATGCTGTGCAGAGACCGCGCCACTCGGCGAGGGCGGCGGCGCGGTTTCGCTTGAAATTCTGTCTGCTCGAGA
>Ga0307955_1000566_pt1 | contig 19502 bp, 17 predicted proteins | sample OrgLakmetagen439_FD_201819 | JGI IMG/M metagenome (GOLD analysis project Ga0307955, IMG submission 201819) | Saline water microbial communities from Organic Lake, Antarctica - #439 | ecosystem: Environmental > Aquatic > Non-marine Saline and Alkaline > Saline | place: Antarctica: Organic Lake...
CGCATTTAATCGCTCCTAAAAATCATCGGTAGAAGTAAACATGCCCACTTTCAGGTCTTTGGCGGTGTATATTTCGCGCCCGTCCACTTCCATTCGGGCATCAGCAATAGCCATGGTCAGCTTACGGCGGATCACACGCTTGATGTCCAGATGATAGCGCACCAGTTTGCTGGTCGGCAGTACCTGGCCGGAAAACTTCACTTCACCGCACCCCAGAGCGCGGCCTTTGCCTTCGCCACCAGTAGCTGCCAGAAAAAAGCCGACCAGTTGCCACATGGCATCCAGTCCCAGACAGCCGGGCATGACCGGGTCGTCCACAAAATGCACTTTGAAAAACCACAGGTCCGGATCGATATCCAGCTCGGCAACGATGCTGCCTTTATTGTATGGCCCATCTGTTTCACTGAAATGAGTTACGCGGTCCATCATCAGCATTTCATCAATAGGCAGGCGCATTTTCCCTGGAAAAAGTGTGCCTCGACCACAGGCCTCTAGGTCGGCCTTATCAAAGTGATCTGGGGTCATAGTGCAGTTGTCCCTGTTACGTGGTTATTGTATTTACTTTAGCGGCAATTAGGCAGAAGGCTATTGACCATTGGTTGCAGTCTGCCCACGGACCCATAGAATTTCTAGTCGCAGGGGTGGTTTTTTTGCGTACAATGCCGTTTCGGAGCCACACAGACGGACAGATTTATGAACACCTATATGATCCTGAAAAGTATCCACATGACAACCGCGTATCTGACGTTTGCGCTACTCCTGCTGTGCATCATCCTTGATGCGTTTGGCAAGCCGAACTGGCGAGGCACGCCGCTTCGCTGGATTCCCCACGCCAATCACACGCTGTTGATCGCAACCGCGATCGGTCTGCTGTTTGTCTCACCCTGGATGGTCTTTGTCGACGGTTGGGTAACCGCTAAACTATTCCTGCTGTTCGGTTATATCGCCGCCGCTACTGTGGCGCTCAAAGATACCCGCCGAACTCCGGTTCGTGCCATTGCCGCTGCCCTGGCACTCATTCAGTGGCTCGTCATTTTTTACCTCGCGACAGCCAAACCTTTTTAGCGGCTCCGCGTCGGTTTCAAGCGTCACCGGTACTTGCCGTTTTCTGAAATCTGCTGGCTCAGGTTGTTCAGTTGCTGCTGGACAGCCTGCAGCTGCCGGGTAATTTCGTCTCTTTCGTCATGCGCTGTCTGCGCTTCCTTCGCATTTTTCTCTTCGCTCATGACCTCGAGGATGGCGCCAATCATCATGTTTAGAAAGACGAACGCCGTGAGGAAAATAAACGTCAGGTAATAGATCCAGCTCAGCGGGTAATGCTCCATGGTGGCGTACATCACGTCTGTCCAGTCCTCGAAGGTAGCCACCCGGAACAGAGTCAGCATGGAGATGGCGACGTCGCCCCAGAGTTCTTCGTCAACGTTGGCGAAAAACAGCGACCCCATGGCTGCGTAGATGTAAAAGATGATGAACATCAGCAGCGCGATGTAGCCCATGCGGGGAATGGCTTTCAGCAGCGAGTTAATCAGAAAGCGCAGTTCCGGCAACACCGAAACCAGCCTCAACACCCGGAAAACACGCAACAGGCGACCCAGCAGCACGGCATCCGAGTTGTCCAGAGGGATCAGGCTGCCCACCACGACCAGCGTGTCAAACAGGTTCCAGCCGTCCATCAGGAAGCGTTTTTTGTTGGTGCAGGCAGCGAAACGGAACAGAATTTCGATCAGAAAGAACAGCGTAATGCCGGTGTCCATAAGGCTCAGGGACTGTTCGGCCAGAGGCGGCAGCTCATACGTCTTTGCGCCAATAGTGAGCGCCGACAGAATAATAATGCTGATGACGACAGTCTGGAATATCCGGCTGGACTCAATACGGCGAAGCTGGGCAAATCTGCTTTCGCTGGCTGGCTGGGATGACATGAAAAACAGCTCCAAAAATTCGCGGAACGTGAAGTCTAAAGGGAGCTGAGCGGATTGGATAGCGCCAGTTTGTTCCGGGACCCAGACCGTTTAGGCCACAACGCCTGACAGAACTGGTTCAAAAATTCTGAATGATCTGCCGGGAATCTTCCGGTTTTCCTCTTTGTGCAAACAGCCTAAGCTTTTCTCCATATTACAGGTATTTTGCGAAAGGGAGGCAGGTAAATGGCTAAGGTACTGGTACTTTATTATTCGATGTACGGTCACATGGAAACCATGGCGAATACCGTGGCGGAGGGCGCCAAGGGCGTTGAAAGAGCCGAGGTAATCGTAAAACGTGTGCCGGAAACGATGGCCGACCAGGCTTTTCAGGATGCCGGCGGCAAGGCAGATCAGCGGGCGCCTTTAGCGGATCCGAAAGAGCTGGCAGATTATGACGCGGTCATTTTCGGCACACCGACCCGCTTCGGTAACATGGCCGGCCAGATGAGAACCTTTATGGATCAGACCGGTGGCCTCTGGGCCCAGGCCAAACTGCACGGCAAGCTGGCCAGCGTTTTCACCTCCACCGGCACCGGTGGCGGCCAGGAACACACCATCAGCTCCTTCTGGACGACCCTGGCCCATCACGGCATGGTAATTGTGCCGCTGGGTTACGGTATTCCGGAGTTCTTTGATATTTCGGAAGTGAGTGGCGGAACGCCCTACGGTGCGTCCACCATTGCCGGCGGCGACGGTTCCCGCCAGCCCAATCAGAAAGAGCTGACTATTGCCCGTTATCAGGGTAAGCATGTGGCAGAGCTGGCGGTCAAGCTGCACGGCTGACAGTAAAGTAACACGAGAGCGTTGAGCGATCTTCAGGGCGGCAAGCGATGGTTTGCCGCCCTTTTTTCTGGCCGGAAGAATGACTTGAGTAGCGGCTGGCTGCGGTGATGGTAAACTTCCCGACTTCATACCCTTCCGCACTGCAACAACGGAGCTTCCATGGCCGCTGCACTGGCCCTGCTGTTCAAACTGCTTCCCCTCTATATCACCGTTTTGCTGGGCTGGCTGGCGGGTCGATATCTGGAAGTCAGCGGCAAGCATATCGCCGGGATCATGCTGTACATCGTAACGCCGTCGGTGATTTTTTCCGGCGTGATGGCTGCGCCTCTGTCCGCCGAAGTGATCCTGTTGCCGGTGCTGACGTTCGGCCTGTGCACGGTGCTCGGGGTGGCCCACCTGTGGCTGGCAAAGCGCTTCATTACCGACGGCAGTGCCAGCCTGATGCCACTGGCGGTGGGCACCGGCAATACCGGGTATTTTGGCATCCCGGTGGCGCTGCTGCTGTTCGGCCAAGAGGGCCTGGCGCTCTATATTGTCTGCATGCTCGGCACGACGCTTTTCGAGAACTCCGTAGGTTTTTATCTGGCAGCCCGGGGCCGATACAGCCTGAAGGATTCTCTGGTACGGGTGGCAAGACTGCCCTCGGTGTATGCCTTCGGGCTGGCGGTTGTGCTGAACCTGTCCGGCATCACCATTCCGGATGTATTCACGCCGCTGTTCGATAACCTGCGCGGTGCTTACAGCATCCTCGGCATGATGATTATCGGCATGGGTATTCTCAGTTTTCGCGGGCTGGCGGGTAACTTGCGCTTCACCGGGCTGGCTTTCTTCGGAAAGTTTGTGTCGTGGCCATCGGCAGCCCTGGCGTTCTGGTGGCTGGATGTCAGCTTTTTCGGTGTCTACGACCTGGCTGTCTACCAGGCTATCTTCCTGATCTCCATTACCCCGATTGCGGCCAATACGGTGGTGATTGCCACCTTGCTGGATACCGCGCCAAAACAGGCGGCTGGAACTGCGTTGCTCAGTACGCTGTTCGCTCTGGCGTTTATTCCTGTGATGGTGGCGCTGGTTCTGCCATGAATGCCTGACTCTCGAGTGCCGCCTGCGCTTCCCGAATATCTTTACGGGCATGGCGCACCACGCTGATTCCGGCGGTAATCGCCAGACCACCCATCACCGATGCGACTGCCAGGTCCGGCCAGGCGGTGCCAGTGCCGAACACACCCAGTGCCGCGACCATTACCGCCACATTGCCGATGGCATCGTTGCGGCTGCATAGCCACACCGAGCGCATATCTGAGTCACCTTCCCGGAATTTGAACAGCATGACTGCGACACTCATGTTGGCAACGAGAGCCAGGAAGCCAACCGCCCCCATGGTCATGGGTTCCGGCGCAATGCCGCTTTGCATTACCCAAATCGCCCTGCCCAGCACCGCAATACCGAAGACCGTCATGGTAATGCCCTTCACCATGGCAGCCCGGCCACGCCAGAGCATGCCCATGGAAAGCACAGACAGTGACAGTAAGTAGTTGGCGCTGTCACCAAAGAAGTCGATAGCATCGGCCATCAGGGATACGGACCCGGACTGAAGACTGGCAAAACCCTCTACCAGAAACATCGCCAGATTAACCCACAGCGCAATCCACAGGGCCTTACGGAAGCCTGGTGCAGGGGATTTGGGTTCGGGGGCAGAGCAACTGCACGCCATAAAGACCTCCTTTGTTCAGATAGCCCTATTTAAAACCCTGTAGTTACTTCAGGGTCAACTCTCTTTGGGAATATTTCGCGGAGGAAGTCGCTTTTTGAATCGCGATTATCCGATTCGTAAAGACGTTTACGGGTTATTTTGGGGTATCGCATTCTGTTCTGGGTGCTTTCAGTGCTGCTATATATCGGCGCTTGACATATACGAAGGAACTGGCCAATCTCAGTGCAGACAATCATAAAAGCCGAGCTCGGTGGGTCAGTGATGCTTGGAAACACGTTCTCAACGACAGGTTTTGACCGTTGGATCAGTGATGTAAATCAGATCTGTGGACCTTTTTCGGCAGAACCTCTCAAGCAGGAATTCTCCGGAAACATAAGCAAGATGGGATCCAGCGCCCTGGATATGTCCCGCGTTACCATTCGTGGGGCTCAGCTTGTTCGTGGCCGAGACGAAATCCGTCGTTGTGTCGCGCCTGAATTCTTCTGCGTATTTCAGGTTCGGGGAAAGTCGCGGGTGGAGCAGGCTGGGAATAGATCCATTCTCCAGGCAGGGGACATTGTTCTGGTTGATTCCGCTCTTCCGTTCAGCTTTACCTATGACAACGAGTCGGAGCAGATTTCGCTCATCCTGCCACGTCCAATCATAGAGCGAACCCTGAACCTTTCAGCGATTGAGCTAGGTGTCCGAATCCCCTCCGATAGCCATATTGCCCATGTAGCAAACTTATTGATTGGCGGAGCAGCAAATTACGACAATCTTGATAAAGAAGAAGGCGCCGCGATCATTGACTCACTGATCACTTTGATCAAACCCTCGGTCATTCGCAGCGTCGGACAGCACAGTCCCACTGAGCGGGTATTCCTGCAAGCTGCTTCATTTATCCGGGAAAATATTGGTGAGTCTGAATTGAGCGCGCGGATGGTGGCAAACACCACTGGCACCTCGGTTCGCGGCCTCTATCGGGCATTTTCCGCCCGTTCGCTGACCGTGTCGGGTTATATCAAAGCCCAGCGGCTGAAGATGTGCGCCGATTATCTGAAGACGTCCAAAGGCAAAGTGAATCTGACCGAAGTCGGATACCGTTTCGGGTTTGCCAGTCCCAGTGCTTTTTCGACTGCCTTTAGGCAACACTTCGGGGTGACACCCTCCAGTTTTTGCCAGGGCCGTATTTCCTGAAAAAAGGGGAGCTGTCAGGCCTTTGAGTCTGGCAGCTCCCAGAAGGGGCAGTGTCGCCGACGCTTTACTTCTTGATGCTGATAACTCTGGGCTGGGTTACTGCTTTCAGGCCTTCCAGGCCAAACTCTACCCCATAGCCGGAAGCTTTATTGCCGCCGAAGGGCACCATCGGGTGAATCGCCCCGTGCTGGTTGATCCAGACGGTTCCGGCTTCTACCCTCATGGCGACGGGCTCGGCTTCCTCAGGGCTGTTGGCCCATATCGAGGCGCCAAGGGCAGCTGACAGGCTGTTGGCTGAAGCGACTGCTTCGTCCAGGTTCTTATAACGGACGATGGGCAGAGCCGGGCCAAACTGCTCCTCATCTACCAGCCGTTGACCATCCTGGATGTTGCCCACCAGAGTCACAGGCAGAAAGTAGCCAGTGTCAGGGACATCGCCGAATTCCATGACATCGCAGCCATTGGTCCGGGCATCGTCGATCAGCTCTTTCACCTTGTTGTACTGCATCTCGTTCTGAAGCGGACCGACCAGATTGTTCTCGTTCAAGCCGTCGCCAATGGGCATCTGGCCCGCAAGACCGCTGAGGGCGGCAACCACTGAGTCGTAGTCATTTTCGTGGACATACAACCGCTTGATGCATGCGCAGGTCTGCCCCATGTTCAGGAATGCGCCCCAGAAAAGACCTTCTGCAATGGCCGTGGCGTCAGTGCCGGGAACCACGATGGCGGGGTCATTGCCGCCGAGTTCCAGCGTGATCGGCGCGAGGTTTCGTGACGAGGCTTCGATAATACGCCGGCCTGTCGCCTCGCTGCCCGTGAACATGATCTTGTCGATGTCGGGATGACTGGTGAGCGCGGCCCCGATACGACCGTCCCCGGAAATGGTGTTCAGAACGCCCGGGGGCAGTACCTGATTGATCAGCCGAACCATTTCCAGGGTTGCAATCGGCGTGTATTCGGACGGTTTGAGAACCACCGTATTGCCCATGCGGATGGCAGGAATGATCTGCCAGATGGCAATCATCAGAGGCCAGTTCCAGGGGGCAATCGCTGCCACCACGCCCAGTGGCACCCGGTGCAATACGTCCTTGCGGTCTTCGTCCTCGTGGACGGTTTCCGGGGGCAGTGCCAGTGCTGCTGGCACCTGTGTCCAGCCCACGCATGCCTGCATCTCGAAGCGGGAGCCGGGGCCAGAGAGGGGTTTGCCCTGCTCCCGGGTGATCAGTTCGGCCAGGTATTCCGAGTTGTCCTGGAGTACCTGGGCAACGCGGGCGACTGTTTCCTGCCGCTCCTGATCACTGACTCTGGCCCAGCCACTCTGTGCCTTGCGGGCGGCAGTGACGGCGTCGTTCACGTCTTGCTCGCTGCTGATGGCCGCAAGCCCCAGGGAGGTTCCTGTTGCGGGATTGAAAATTTCCTGGTGATCGGTTGCGTCAACCGGTTTGCCATTCACCAAATTGTTGTAGGTTTGCATGACAATGCTCTCCTGAGGGTGTTCGTTAAAGTTAAACCGGAAATACGTTGCAGCTGCCCACGGTTCCGCACGTGGGCAGCTTCGCCTTTAGGGGCTGATGGAGACGGATCAGAATGGAACGATGGCGATTATCTGAGCGTAAGTATTGGTGTCATCACTGCCGATCTGGGTGCCACCCTCGGCGGTGCTGTTGTCTGGCATATAGAGACCAACCAGAGGACTGATAATCAGATGCGGCGCTGCCACCCATTCTGCATAAAGGTTCACTTCCTGAGCGTCCAGGTTTCCTGTACCACCTGCGGTGTCACTGAAGTCGAACAAGAGCGCGCCGATACTCAATGTTTCTGAGGGGGCTGCGTTCAGGCCCAGGTGATGTACGGACGCATCGGAGTTGAATGGCCCTGCATAGTTGGCAGCGACCTCACCCTGAAACCAGGTGCCATAGCCACGATTGAAGCCGAAGAACAGCGGGTCGAAGCCCTCATCAAAGCTCGAGTATCGGTAGTTGACGCTTGGTGACCAGGGGATCTCGCTGAAGGTCCAGCCTGCTTCGGCATACCATGCCTTCGCATTTTCATCAGAACCCTCTCCGGCTTCCTGATTAACAAACTCAGCGGACAGGAACAGGTTTTCAACACCCGCATTGCCCTGATAGCGGAGACTCGTGGTTTGTTGTCCGTCTCTTGAGCCGTACCCCAGAATCGGCGCAAAGGTGTCGTCAACGTCCAGACCTTCGATGTACGCCAGACCAAATGTACCTTGAGGGGTCACATACTCGGTATTTAAGCCTGCCAACTCCATCTCAGCCTGGGCTTTATTGTCAGAAGCCAGCCAGAACAGGTCGGCGCGCAGCCCCTCCGAGCCTCCGATACGGGCAATGGCCGTCTGGTCAAATGCTTTACGGGCTGCAAGCCAGTAGGCGCCGCCCCGGTTAAAGTCGAGTCCCGGGCCATTCAGCGCATCGCCAAAGTTCAGGGCATCGCTGTTGATGAGGAAGCCATCGCCAATGGTGAACTGCTGACGCCCAACGGAAAGATCGATACCGTCCTCACCGAGCGCCGGAATCAGATTGCCGGAGCGCCAGCCAATGTAGGCATCTTCCAGCTCGGTTTCCCGTTCGTTGCCTGAAGTGACTCCCCCGGCATCGCCATCTCCCCAGGTGCCTGAAGAGACCAGATTAACCGCTCCGTAGAGCTGACTACCTGAGCCGATACTCTGGCTTCCCGATAGCCCGTACTTGATGTAACCCTCCTGCCACTCTGAATCACCGGCCTGGGATTTGGCGCCAATGTTGTAGGTCTCTTCACTGGAAAAGACACCCAGAACCGCTTCTATATCGACATTCAGTTCAGTACCGTTCTGGTCGTAAAAATTGTAGGCCGAAGCGGGTGCGGATAATCCGGCCACGGCCAGACAGATAATGCTTTTTATGAAAGGCTGATTCTTCATCTTTTCTGATCCCCGTCTATCTGTTTTTTTGTGACCAGGCCTCCCTGCCTGGATCGTTCCTCGTTCCGTGTGAATCAGTTCTTCGGCTTCTGCCGATCGGGCAGATTCAGAGTGGGTGTCTGGTCAAAGAAGTTCCATGGCTTAAGCATCGAGTGGACATACTCGGTTGGCATGATAGGCCACTCTTCTGCCCGGGCTACGTGGGTGGCACCGGTGGTCATCCAGAGAACGGTGTCGACATTTTCAATGGACTCGTTGTCCTCGACAAAGGTTTTAAGGCCGGCATCGGTTTTCGCCCGGTTCGGGTACTTGCCTTCCGGAAAGCGCTCTTCAGGTTTGTACTGTGTGACCCAGATCTGCTTGTCCATGAAGCTGACACGCTTATACAGCCACTCGTCCTCACTGAATAACGCGCCCTTGGCGATGGGGTGGGTGCCACCGGCAAACGGGATGATCTGGTAGCCAACCGGGTAGCCCATGCGGTTTTCTTTGTTGGGGTTTGTCATCAAGCGGACGGTTGACGGGTCGAACTTCTGAACCGCGTCCTGTTCCGTTGATACGACCCGCTCATTGGTGATCATGACACTCTTGCGAGGGCCACCCGCTGTGTTTTCCGCGACCACGGGATCGATTTCCTTGAGGCTGTTCTGTTCGCCGTCAACATCCAGATCCAGGCGGAAATTGTAGATGTGCTGGTGGGTGGTACCCACGATGTTGTGGTCGATCAGGGTGCCATAGCGAGTATCTTCTTCGGCGGTTTCGTCATGAACGGTGCGGGACTTCACGGCCTTGACCGCTTCAATGCCCGAGGCTCCGACGGTCAGCCTGATATTGCCATTGGCCATGAAAACCCAGTCGAACATATAGTCGTAGTTACCAATGGTGCTCACCCAGCGAACAACCAGTTCCCTGCGTTCGCGGCTTTCATTGCCCGGGCTGCTGCCCAGCATTTCAGTATGCTTGAATTCCGGACCGGCGTAGCGCTCAAAGACGCCAATCGCGTTTGGAATGGTAAAGGGCTCACCACCGTTATCCACCAGTGTCGCCGGCAATAACGTGGCGTTATTGGGTGCATCGACTCCGCCTTCCAGAGGCGAGGTCAGGTTGCCCATTCCGTAATCGCCCGAGTCGAGATAGGACTTGAAGTACCAGCCCACGTCGGGATCACCGTAGGGCACGATCATGCCACCCAGCGACCCCTCGTACATGATTTTCCGTTTTTGCCCTTGGTCGTCATAGGTCAGTGTGGAAATCACGGGGCCAACGCGGGAATTGAGCTTGAGATGGAAGTTCCAGTTCCGCCACTGAATGGTATTGCCAGACATCGAGATGTTGGAGCCTTCCGGCTGGACCACCATCAACGGTTTGACGTCCGCAATGGTTTCCTGATCACGTCCGTCGTAGGGTCGGGGAGCCATCGGTACCGGAATAACACCGTCATCTTCGATCTTCAGGATGCTTTGTTTTTCAAGATCCACGACGGCGACAAGGTTTTCGATAGGATGCGCCCAGTAGTTACCGTCACCGATGTCGAGGTAAGACACCACTTTCAGGAGCTTTAACTCGTGCTCAAGGCCATCGTCTCCCCCGAAGTACCCGACAGTTAGGGGCGTCGCGACAACGTTATCGACATTATCAATGCCACGTTTTTTCAGTGCTTTCTTATAGGCGTCACTGTTTGAGACAATCTCCTGAACCGCCAGGAAGTCATCGAAGGTCACCATGCCATGGACATCTTCGATGTGCTCCCAGCCAACAACGGACTCAGAATCGAGATCGACGGTGCCTTCATAGACCTTCCTGCCATCCACGACCGTAAAAATGGCTTCACGTGAAAAATCGTGGCCTTCACCAAAGGACCATTCCCAGACTTTTTCTTTGCTGGGGTCGGCAAGTCGTATTTGCGTGAAGCGGATAGTGTCCTTCCAGTGCTTGGAGGCCTTGACTGCGTTCGCAGCTCTGCTGATTTCCTCTGCCGATAGGGGGTCCAGCGGATGGGCTTTATTGCCAATGGCAACATTCTGGGAAACCTGGCCTGAGAACAGGTCGTGGGCAAAGCTCCGCTCTACGAGTACTTCGCCGTCGTGCATTTTTGCGGGGGCTGACAGCTCAATCTCATCACCATTGAAATAAGCCCTTGTCTCTCCCAGAGGCACCCGGATTTCCTTGTCTCCAGACACAACCAGCAGTTCGCTTTTGTCTTCACTGAGTTGATAGCTGGCACCCGATGAATTCAGTGCTTGCGCGATGGGCAGATAATCCGCAGAACCGCCGTGCGCCAGAGCCGTTGGACTGGCAACGAACAACGACGAGGCCAGAGCGACCGAGAGTGCGAGTTTATTTTCGTACATAATGACTCCTGACAATGTTTACTTTGTGCATGAGAAACAGTTCAGCCGAGCTAGCAATGCCATCCCGACTGTTCCCGGGGCGGGCGGACCTAACCGTGCATCTGTAAGACATAGGAATATCATTTCGGTGACGCGGAGGCTTTTGAATGACTGCCAGAGTTTTGTCAGATCGTGCCGCCCGGAGCTGCGGTAGGATTTGTTCTTGAGCGGAGGGTGAGTCAGGGGGCGGGAAAAACTTCAGTAGTTGCCTGGGCCGTGGGTGCCGGGAACGTGGTTGTGGTAATCGTCTGGTTCCGGAGTGTCGAGTTCTGAGCTGAGCCCGCCAATAATGCCGCATTCGCTGACTGTCCGGCCATCCGAGCAGGCCTGCTGTAGCTGTTCCAGGGTATCTTCCAGGCTTGCCAGTTCCCGCAGGCGCTCGCGTACATGGGTGAGGTGTCGGGCCAGCAATGCATCCACTTCGCTGCAGTCTGCGTCCGGTTGGTCAGCCAGCCGGATCAGTTCGCGGATTTCGTCCTGGGCCATGTCGAGGTTGCGGCAACGCCTGATGAACAGAAGGCGATCCAGATGGCTTTGGCGGTAGTGCCGATAGCCACTGGCTTCCCTTTCGGGCTCCGAAACCAGACCGATCTTCTCGTAGTAGCGGATGGTTTCCACCGCTATGCCTGTTCTTCTGGAGATTTCACCGATTTTCATGGCCTGGATCCTGCTCGATGTCATGGTTATTGTGGGTATTGATACCGATGTGGTCAAACCTCAGCCCATCGGGTTCCTGTGCAAATCCACATCCGGTCAGGTGTTAAAGCGGCACTTGATCTGTATCAAAGGCGTGGAAAAGCCGCTATCCATTTTCAGTAACAGTTCAGGTTCGAGTGTTGTGATGGGGCTAACACCAGGCATGAGGCATTTTGCTGTTCGAAAAATCTACCCATGAAAAATAACAGGAGGTTGAATGGGCAGGGAGCAGGACAGAACTACTCACTACCAGGAAGGAAGTCTCACTTTACCAGGAACGGTCATGCTGGGCACCGGCGTCATGATTGGTGCCGGTATTTTTGCGCTGACCGGCCAGATGGCTCAGATGACGGGCGTTCTTTTTCCGTTGGCGTTTCTCGCCGCTGCCGTGATTGTCAGCTTCAGTGCCTACTCTTACATCAAGATCTCCAACGCCTGGCCTTCTGCTGGCGGTATCGGTATGTACCTGCACAAGGCCTACGGGAACCGGCTGCCAACGGCCTTTAACGCCCTGTTGATGTACTTTTCCATGGTGATCGCCCAGAGCTTTCTGGCCAGAACCTTCGGCTCTTACACCATGCAGCTTTTCGGGGGTGATGAAAGCGGCCGGATGGTACCCATTCTCGGGGTTTCGCTCATTCTGGTGGCCTTTCTGATCAACCTGTTGGGCAACCGAATGATTCAGGGGGTGGCATCGTTTATCGGAATCCTGAAAATTGGAGGCATTCTGATCTTCGGGCTTGTGGGGGTCTGGATAGCCGACAGCCTTTCGGTGGATTTTTCCAGCCCTGGAGAGGCCGGAACGATAGGCAACTTCCTCGGTGCGACTGCATTGGGGATACTGGCCTTCAAGGGTTTCACCACCATAACCAACAGCGGCTCCGAAGTAATAGACCCCAAGCGGAATGTCGGACGCGCTATCGTTATCTCCATTGCCGCCTGCGTGGTGATCTACACCCTCGTTGGCTTTGCTGTCGCCAGCAATCTGTCACTTTCTGAGATCATAGAAACACAAGATTACTCCCTCGCTGCGGCTGCCCGTCCCGCTCTGGGCGATTACGGTGTCTGGTTTACAGTCGCCATTGCCATGATGGCAACGGCGGGCGGTATTCTGGCCAGCGTCTTTGCTGTGTCCCGTATGTTGGCGATGCTGACGGAAATGAAGCTGGTACCCCATCGGCATTTCGGCATGCCCGGCAGCATCCAGAAACATACTCTGGTCTACACGGTAGTCCTGGGGCTTATCCTGACCGCCTTCTTTGACCTTTCGCGAATAGCGGCGTTGGGTATCGTGTTTTACCTGATCATGGACATTGCCATTCACTGGGGTGTATTGCGCTATCTGCGCAAAGATATCAAGGCGAACACCTGGGTGCCAGCTACGGCCATTCTGCTGGATCTGCTCGCACTGGGTGGCTTTGTCTGGGTCAAGCTGAACACAGATCCGTTCGTCATTGGCGTAGCAGTCGTCACCATGATGGTGATCGCGGTGGCCGAACAGATTTTTCTGAAGAGGTCGCCGGAATCCGCGCAAGCGAAACAGGAAGAGACTCACTCACATCATCACCATTGAACCAGAATCAGAAAGAGAGGCTATTACCATGATGGGAAATGACATGTTTGGGAACACAATGTGGGCTGGGCACTGGTTGTGGATGCTGGTGATTGCCATCGTGGTGGTCATTCCGGCCTGGCGAATCTGCCAGCGTACGGGGTATCCGGGGTGGATGGGCATTCTGGTACTGGTTCCCATCGTCAATCTGGTCCTGCTGTATTTCATCGCGTTTGCGGACTGGCCTGCAGATAAAACAGGAGATCAGAATGGCTGAGCACCAGCATGTTCACCACCACGAGCATCATGACCATGAGGGCTCCGGCGACCACACTGTGAAGGATCCGGTCTGCGGCATGACGGTGGATCCGCACACGGCGGAACATCGCAGTCAGCACGGCGGCAAAACCTGGTACTTCTGCTCGCCTCGTTGCCAGGCAAAGTTCGATGAGGAACCAGAAGAATATCTCGGCGATGAGCCGAAACGGCAAGAGGCTGTCGCTCCGGGCACCATGTACACCTGCCCCATGCACCCTGAAATTCGCCAGCCGGGCCCGGGAGATTGCCCCATTTGTGGGATGGCTCTGGAACCGGAGCAAGTGAGCCTGGACGACGGGCCGTCGGAAGAACTCAAGGACATGACCCGCCGATTCTGGATAGGTCTGGTGCTGGCGCTGCCTGTGCTGGTACTTGAAATGGGTGGGCATCTCATCAATCTCGATCACATCATAGCCCCGCAAATCTCCAACTGGATTCAGCTGGTTCTGGCAACGCCTGTCGTCCTCTGGTGTGGCTGGCCCTTCTTTGTCAGGGGGTGGAAATCCGTGGTCAGTCGTAATCTGAACATGTTCACGCTGATTGCCATTGGTACCGGAGTGGCGTTGATCTACAGCCTGGTGGCGACACTGGCGCCCCAGATTTTCCCGGCTGCCTTCCGGCAGGAAGATGGCTCGGTGGCGGTGTACTTCGAGGCGTCTGCGGTCATCGTGGTGCTGGTGTTGCTCGGGCAGGTACTGGAGTTACGAGCCCGGGAGAAAACCTCCGGCGCCATCAAGGCCTTGCTGGATCTGGCTCCCGCGACAGCCAGGAAACTGGATGATGACGGCGGCGAGTCCGACGTGTCGCTGGATCAGGTCAAGGTTGGTGATCGCCTGCGGGTTCGTCCGGGGGACAAGGTTCCGCTGGACGGTGAGGTGCTTGAAGGCAGCTCCAATGTGGATGAATCCATGGTGACCGGTGAGCCCCTTGCGGTCAGCAAGAAATCCGGTGATCAGGTGATCGGCGGCAGCATCAACCAGCAGGGCAGCTTTATCATGCGGGCCGACAAGGTTGGCCGGGACACCATGCTGTCCCAGATTGTGCAGATGGTGGCCAGCGCCCAACGCAGCCGTGCACCGATCCAGGGCCTGGCCGACAAGGTGGCAGGATACTTTGTGCCGGCCGTGATCGTGATCGCGATTATCGCCTTTGTTGCCTGGTCATTCCTCGGGCCCACGCCACCGATGGCGTTCGGCCTGATTGCTGCAGTGAGCGTGCTGATTATCGCCTGTCCCTGTGCGCTGGGCCTGGCAACTCCCATGTCCATTATGGTGGGGGTCGGGCGGGGCGCCCAAAGCGGTGTGCTGATCCGTGATGCGGAAGCACTGGAACGCATGGAAAAGGTGGACACTGTGGTGGTGGATAAAACCGGCACCCTGACCGAAGGCAAACCTCAGGTGACCAGGCTGGTTCCGGCCGAGGCGTTCAGCGAAGAAGAACTGATGCGATTTGCCGGCGGCCTGGAGAAAGGCAGTGAGCATCCGCTGGCCCATGCCATTCTCGACAAAGCCAAGGTCATGGACCTGGAATTGCCAGACGCTGAAGACTTTGACTCGCCAAACGGCAAAGGGGTCACCGGTAGAATCGATGATCAGCAGGTAATGCTTGGCAACCGGCTGTTGATGGAAGCTGAAAGCGTCGACACCGCGGACTTTGAAGGGGAGGCCGACCAGCTCCGCCAGGATGGGGCCACCGTAATTTTCGCTGCCGTCGACGGCAAAGTGGCTGGGTTGCTTGCCATTGCTGACCCGGTCAAGGAAACCACGGAAGCCGCCATTTCAGCCCTGCAAAAAGACGGTATAAGGGTAGTGATGCTGACCGGCGATAACCGCACATCGGCCGAGGCGGTGGCCCGCAAACTTCATATCGATGAAGTGGAAGCGGAAGTCCTGCCGGAAGACAAGGGCAAGATTGTTCAGCGCCTGAAAGACGAAGGCCGTGTGGTGGTCATGGCCGGCGACGGGGTTAATGATGCACCGGCCCTTGCAACGGCGGATGTTGGTGTGGCCATGGGTACCGGCACCGATGTGGCCATTGAAAGCGCCGGCATTACTCTACTGAGAGGCGACCTGATGGGTATTGTGGAAGCACGCCGGTTGTCTCTGGCAACCATGCGCAATATCCGGCAGAACCTGTTTTTTGCCTTTATCTACAACTCCGCAGGTGTTCCCATTGCAGCAGGGGTTTTGTATCCGTTTTTCGGAATACTGCTTTCCCCGATTTTTGCCGCGGCCGCCATGTCGCTGTCCTCGGTGAGCGTGATAGTGAATGCGCTGCGCTTGAGGGTGATCAAACTTGGGCCGAAGCAATAAGCTTCTTAATCATTGGAGGTATCTATGTCATACACAATCAATCGAATTATCAAAGGTGTCGATTTCGAGGAAAGTCAGGGATATGCTTTCTGAGGTTGTCGAATCGATAGACGTGTGAACGGAAAGGCCTGACGCCCAGGCGGGAAACCCTTCGTCATGCGGCGCCGATGGTTGGCGGGATGATTTCCGCTGTCATCCTGGCACTGCTGGTGGTCCCGGTGCTGTTTTATCTATGGAGACAGAGAGCGATCGACTAGACTCGCGAAACAGTCGTGTGTCTCGGGATAACGATGCAGGCATTCAACCCTCCTGCGGAGGCCCGGGAGAACGTCATCTCTGCACCGTAACGTTCGACGATGTCGGCAACGATCGCAAGCCCCAGGCCATGGCCCGGGGTTTGTTCGTCCAGTCTCAGGCCCCGTGTGCCGAGGTTTTCCAGTGTATCGTCGGCAACGCCGGCCCCGTCGTCTGCTACTTGAAGGCAATAGCCGGTATCGGTCTCCCAAAGTGTTAGCTCGGCGTGGTGTTTTGCCCATTTGCCGGCGTTGTCGAGAAGGTTGCCCATCAGTTCGTTCAGGTCATGCTCTTCGACGGGCCAGCGGTGGGTCTCGTCCAGATCGGTGGATAGCTCGAAATTCTTGTCCGGGTGGAGTCTTCCCAGCATCCAGAGCAGGTCCCGGGCCTGTTTGACCGGTTGCGCCACCTTGCCGGCCTGGGGTCCGGAGAACTGGCTGCGACGCATTTCCGCTTCAAGTTTCTGGTGTATGTCAGACAGCCGGCGGGCCATTTCCTGCCGCAATGAGGGGTTCAGTTCACGTTCGTGGTCGTCCAGAATCTGGCGAACTGCTGCGATGGGCGTCTTGACGCTGTGGGAGAGATTGGCGAGTGCATCGCGAGAGCGGTCCAGGCGTTGATCCAGAGCATCCAGCAACTGGTTAAGCTGGTCTACCAGGTTCCGGAATTCCTCTGGAGCCTGAGTGTGGATTCGCGTTTCCCGGCCCTGTCGCAGGTCTTCGAGCGCAAGCTGAAGGGCCTTTACGGGTCGCAGCGAGAGGGTAATGCCGAACCAGATTGCGGTGGCCAGCAACCCCACCAGCAGCAGAGATACCACGGCAGTCCAGAGGTGCAGGGACTGCTGGGTCTGATGAAGTTCACCCAGATCTTCCGCCACGATGATGACCACCGGTTTGTTGTTTATGACTGCAGTTTTGCGGTAGGCCAGCAGTTTGCCGGTGACACCAATGCCCGTCGGTTCCTCGATCAGCAGAGGGCCGGTCGCCGGGTCCGCAATCAATGTTTCCAGTAACGGCTGCCATTTTTCTGGCGAGATCTGACGTTCTCCATCAATCGCAATGGCAAACGCATGATGAAAAACATCTTCGAAATAGGCCCCGGTATCCAGCCTGGTCAGGTCGGCACCGGTGCGGGTCAACTGGTGCTCAAGGAAAGCGACTTCATCTTTCAGCCTTGCTTCCACAAAATCCCGGGACATTTGTTCAAGCAGCAGTCCGTGAATGAACCAGGCCAGGCCCATCAGGACAACGCCGGCGGGCAGCAATGATTGCAGCAGGGTGCGCCGGACGGATTTTCTGCGGTTAGCTGTCGGCATTGAAGACATACCCCTGACCCCGCCGGGTTTCGATCGTGTCCTGCCCTACCAGTTTCCGCAGACGTCTGACATAGGCTTCGATGGTATTCTCATTGGGGCTGTCGCTGAGGCTGTAGAGCTGTTCAATCAGCTGTTCCTTGGAGAAAATCCGCCCGGGCCGCGCCATCAGGCAACGCAGTAGGCGGAATTCGGTTCCGGTCAGGGCGTGGTCCGCGCCATCGGGCAGCGTCAGGTATTGCCGGTTCTCATCCAGCACGAAGCCGCCAGCGGTGAGCAGGTCGTTGCTGCGGCCTTCACTGCGCCGGATGATGGCGTGCAAGCGCGCCAACAGCTCCTCCGTCTGAAAGGGTTTGGCCAGGTAATCATCAGCTCCGGCCTTGAGGCCATTGACCTTCTCCTGCCAGTCGCCCCGCGCGGTCAGGATAAGCACAGGCATGGTCCGCCTGCCGGAGCGCCAGCTTTTCAGGACATCCAGCCCGTTCCCGTCAGGCAGGCCCAGGTCCAGAACCACTGCCCGGTAGTCTTCCTGCTGGCCCAGTCGCTCTGCCTGTTTTGCAGTGCCGGCTTCATCCACGGTAAACCCGGCAGCGGTCAGTTGACGGTTCAGGCTTTCCGCAATGAGGGTATCGTCTTCTACCAACAGCAGTCGCATCAGTTGTCCTGAGTGGTGAGGTCGGCCAAGTGTAAGAGCAGTATCTGAATGTAACCTGAAAATTTGGCAATAGGAAAATTCAGGAAGGATTCAGGTTGAACAGGCAGATTACTCCGCAATTCGGCAAAAACCTTTTAAATAGAGCAAGGAGCAGACCATGAAACATATCTACGCCAAAGTATTGATTTCTTCCATTGCGATGGCTGTCGCGTCGGCTTCGTGGGCGGCAGGTGCCCATGATGGAGGCCACCATGATGAGGCCAAAAAGAGTCAAGGTGGTGATCATGGCATGATGTCAGAGGGCGGTCATCATGGCGAAAAAAGCGGTCATCATGGCGAAGAAATGGGTAAGCCGATGGTCGGCCAACCCGGTAAGGCCAAGAACGTCGACCGCACCGTTGCCATTACCATGATGGATAACTATTTCGAGCCGGAGTCAGTCTCCGTCAAGCCGGGCGAAACCATACGCTTCACCGTGAAAAATGAAGGCGCGCTGGTTCACGAATTCAATATCGCGACAGCGTCCATGCATGAGGCCCATCAGGAAGAAATGCAGATGATGGTGGAGCATGGTGTTCTCAAAGGCGACCGCATTGATGAAGAGGCCATGAAAATGGATATGGGCAACGGCCAGACCATGAGTCATGACCACGCTAACAGCGTATTGCTCGAGCCGGGCCAGTCAGGCGAGATCATCTGGAAATTCAGCAAACCGGGCGAGCTTGAGTTCGCCTGCAATGTGCCGGGCCATTATCAGGCCGGTATGTACGGCGATATCGATTTTGAATAAGCAGGTGTATGTCATGAAAAAGTTCATTCTGACGGCCATGCTGGCGGGTTTTGCTGCGGCAACCGTCAACGCTGGCGAGTACGATATTTCCGTTGACCGGGTCCAGATCGACACCGGCGATTTCGTCAAGGAAGGCATTGGTTACAATGGCGCGTCGCCCGGACCGGTCTTGCGGTTCAAGGAAGGGGAAGACGTTACCATCAACGTGACCAATAACCTGGACGAGATGACTTCCATCCACTGGCACGGGCTGATTCTGCCCTATCAGCAGGACGGGGTGCCGGGCATCAGCTATGCCGGCATCAAGCCTGGAGAAACCTTCACCTACCAGTTCCCGATTGTTCAGGCCGGAACCTACTGGTTCCACAGCCACTCCGGTTTCCAGGAACCTAACGGTGCCTACGGCGCTATCGTGATTGAGCCAGAGGGTCGCGAGCCTTTCCGCTACGACCGGGACTACGTGGTGCAACTCACGGACAAGCACCCCCATTCCGGCGATCGCATTATGCGCAACCTGAAAATGTCGGCCGATTACTACAACCGTCAGCAGCAGACGGCGGGTGACTTCTTCGCCGAGGCTGGCGAGAACGGCTTCATGGCAACCGTGAAGGACCGGATGATGTGGGGCG
>Ga0307955_1000629_pt1 | contig 18299 bp, 18 predicted proteins | sample OrgLakmetagen439_FD_201819 | JGI IMG/M metagenome (GOLD analysis project Ga0307955, IMG submission 201819) | Saline water microbial communities from Organic Lake, Antarctica - #439 | ecosystem: Environmental > Aquatic > Non-marine Saline and Alkaline > Saline | place: Antarctica: Organic Lake...
GATTTTTTCCTCCTGTGTGGCGTTCTGAAGCGTTTTATAATGTTGGAGGCGGCTCGCTATAGATGATAGATGAGACCACCCCTGACGTGCAATTCCGGGCCAATTTGGCGGACTATCAGGGAGTTGGTGAAAAATCTGTGCAATCAGGAAAAGTCAAAAAAAACCTGTCAAGCCTTTTTTGATATTATTTCGCTGAATAGTTACAAAGTTTGTAGATATCTATCTTCTTGAAGAATGGAGAAATGCAGGCCTTTTTCAAATTACCCATGTAAAACTGATGGGGCTGCTTAATGTCGGTGTCCCATTAAGCCCCTGCGTTTAGAAACACCGCAACCGATGTGGTAAACAAACCTGAACATCAGATTAGCAGATCAAAACAGTGCTCACGACGGACAGCCCCAGAAACGCAACGCCCACTAACTTGGGTGTCAATTTAGTCTTACTCCAAAGTCGGGAATCTATTGAAGCTGGGCGTGCCGATCAAGTCCGCGGTTGGATGTGGTATTACTAGCAAAGGTCCATGGCAAAGCTCGAAAACCCCGGGAATTAATCAGGCGCTGAATGACGAGTACTTGAAGAAAGCTGGGTTAGTCTCGCTGCGCGATGGATGAATCAAGCTTCACTACTCTGGATGAAACGCCCTGTGCGGATCCGCCGGTCCGACGTCTCGGTGCAGGGTGTTGTGGGGACTGGGGGTTAAACACCCTCGGTTACCCGATTAAAGCCTGCCCAGCCAGTAGTGCGGGCGTCGCCGGTCATGTGCAACCGCTAGAATCTGGAAACAGCTAGGCTTTTCTCGATAGACGATGGATAGCGGAAATCGATGAAGGGAAGCTCTGCGAATATCCGGCGCCAGCTTGACCTGCCAAGCTTCTGGTGACTCGCCTATCAGTTCGGCCAGGGCCTCAAACTCCTCTATAAAGGCACCACCCAATCCTGGAACCTTCGATTCGTAGTAACCGACTGATTCCAGAAACTCGGCTTCCGCTGCCGGGTGAAAAAAGTAGTTCATTTGATTAGTGCTCGAGCCTTCCTCATAACGTCGTCACCGGGTACCGCTTGAACCGACCCGTCATCAAGTTCTTCCGCTCTCCTGTGAGCCTCAAGCAACCAGTCAGACTTCAGCTCTTCCTCTGACGGAGATTCCAGGCTCAAAACCAATCGTTGGATCAACTGAGCTCGCTCCTCTTTTGGCAGATGGAGTGCCTCGTCTTCAATTCTCTGGAGATTCATGAGTGAAACCTCTCGTTCGTGTACCCCTCAATTTTGACACGGAGAGGTAATGGCTGCCAGAACTTAAGTTGACACCCATCTGAATACTTGACCCAATGCTGTCATTTCATCGACAGGTATCTACGTGGAAACTTAGATTAGCATGCTCTCTTTGTCGCAAATCGTTGAACATGACTGAAAACGTTATCTTGAATTACTTCGTCATATATCGTCATCTATCTTTCAATTAATTCGAAAAAGGTCTCGATGTGGACTGGTTTGTTGACAACTATGAAAACGTTTTCTAAGGTGATGTTTGAATAAAAAAAATCGAAAGGGCAAAATTATGAAAATTTTAATCCTTCCGTTGGCTGTCTCAACTTTAGTGATTGTAGGCTGCAATACAACCAGATCAAACGGTGATAGTGCTCCGATGAGCTTTGAGCCCAGAATCAACCCCACTGACGTGGTTCGCGGCGATGCGCCTGAGCTGGCAGCACTTGGTGACTATGAAACTGGGATTACCACTCTGACGGTGGTTAATGAAGGACAGTTGGACCTTGCCAGTGCCTCAGAAGAAGGCACCCCTGCTTACGATCGATCGCTGACTCTTGAAGTGTGGTACCCCGCTGAAGCGCAGAGTGACGAAGTTGCTGATCGCTCTACGACTGTCATTACGCGAGATGTAAATACCACTGCCACATTGCGCGGCCGAGCTGCCCGTGATGCCATGCCACTGTATACCAATGGCCCCTATCCGTTGATTCTGCTCTCTCATGGGTATCCGGGTAATCGTTACCTGATGTCGCATTTTGGTGAGAACCTGGCATCCAAAGGGTTTGTTGTGGTTTCAATCGATCATATGGAAAGTACATATTCGGACCAGTCTGTCTTTGTTAGTACGCTATTCAACCGGTCTCTTGATCATAACTTTGTGCTCCAGAAAATGGAGCGCTTTCGTAACGAAAGTACCAACGTGTTTTCAGGGCTGATTGATACTGATGAAGCCGGGATCATTGGGTATTCCATGGGCGGATATGGAGCGATCAACACAGTGGGCGGTGGTCTGAGTAACGATGTAACTACATTGCCATTCGGGACCCCCACTCAAATGGGCCATTTGAGCCAGCGTCAGTTGAGCGACCCCGGTTATCAAGCAACGGTTGATAGTCGCTTTAAAGCTGTGATTGCGATCGGACCCTGGGGCAATCAGGTTGGGATGTTTGATTTAGCCGGACTGGCCAATATCGATGTTCCAGTGATGGTGATCGGCGGCAGTGTTGATGATGTGTCAAACTACCAGGATGGAATCGAGCCTTTGTACCAGGGATTAACGGGCATAGATAAATATTTGCTGACATTTCAAAACGCAAACCACAACGCGGCTGCACCAATGCCTGCACCTCAAGAGGTTTACGCCACCGGAGAAGGGTTTGATCACTATGCCGATGCAGTCTGGGACAATACCCGGATGAACAATATCGCTCAACATTTCGCCACTGCTTTCTTTGAGCAATATCTCAATGGAGAAGATCGCAGCGCCTACTTTGATCTGATTCCGTCCGCACAAGATGGCAATGATGAAGCAGGTACGACCTGGGAAGGCTTTAAACAGCGTGATGCCGTTGGACTCAAATTCGAGTTTGAATTGCAATAGGTAACGTTGATTTTCAGAGAGAGCAAGGATTTTTGAGAAATTCGTGGTGCTTCAACTAACGGCCTTTCGTGGCATAATTGTTTTAAACTGAGAGGACAGTAATGATCTCTAGCAGGTTGTTGAAAAAGGCTTCCTGCCTTTTCCAAAACACGAAAAGCAAAAATTGCGATTTTTACTTTTCTCACGAAATCAACGACTTACCAGTCGTCGATCTCGCCAGGACATCCGAAATGTCGGACCACATGTCCTAGTAGCAGGCGGCTGAAACTCTGTAAATTTCAACAGCCTGTTAGATTACAGGACTACCTGGCACTGGTTGACTGGACGGGCAGGCAGATTCGAGCTGACAAGCGTGGAAGTATTGCTCAGCAGACTCCACCCATTCTCGAACACCCAATTTGGACACCCACACTAATAGCCATCGGTAGTAACTATTACTTGTTCCATTACGATAGCTGCCTAATGTGGGTGTCCATATAAGCCTTGTCCAATGGATGTCCACTTAGCACTAAGGGTCGGACCGTCAAGAGTCAGAGCGATGAGGGGAGGGGTTTTGTCCGATAGCGAACAGACAGGTCGTGCTCGCTGCGTTTTAATGAGTACATCAGCCAGTTTGAGGTACAAATTTAGCCCAGATCACTGATTACGTATCAAACTTTTTTTTGGAGTACACTATGTATAAAGTACTACTACTTGGCATTACGTTAGCACTTTCCAGCACGGTTGCATTAGCGGCATCATTCAACGACCATGATAGCAACAGCGATGGTAAAATCACCGCAGACGAATTCTATGGATCTGTCAATGACATCGGGATATATTCCGACTGGGATACCACTGGCGACGGCCTCATCGATGAGAATGAATGGACTACGCTAGGCTGGGGTTATGACTACAATACTTGGGATGTCAATCGCGATGGCTGGCTGAATTCCGGCGAGTTTTATGATGGCACCTATAATACGTACGACGCGAACGAAGATGGCCATTGGGACAATGGCGAATGGGACGACGCTGGCGACGCCGGTTTGTTTGACATGTAATACGTTAGACTGACCTTCGGTCAGGAGCTGAAATCATCAAGGCTCCTGGATCGAACAGCAAAGACATATAATATGTGATTAGGCCGGGCATGCCGCCCGGCCTTTTTCACTTCTTGGCTTCTCGGCTGTTATGGCCTTAGAGAGCTTAAGTAGACACCCATCTGAATACTTGATTGCGATAGCTGCCTAATGTGGGTGTCCATATAAGCCAGCCGATGGCCAGGCTTTTTAATTTCTCACTGTAATGGATGTCCACTTAGCCCTACTGACATTTGAACAGAGTAATCAAACTCCCTCTGCTTTAACGTGTAATACATTCTGCAGTCATGCAATGTTTTTGATAACTCTGAACTTGTATTCCTAACTTCTTGCAGCCATGAATGTCTAAATTCTGAGATTTTGTCCTCATGAGCAGATTTACGAGCTTTTTCAGCTAACAAATTTTGAGATTCTACCGATTTTCGGTTACTTCGATATGTAACAGTTGCCGCAGCTATAACTATAGATATAGTTGTCAAAAATGGCAGGTTGTTCAAAATGATTTCAAATGTACTCATAATTCTCCATGACACTTAACGCAGAGTGCATTGGCGCGCTTTAGCGCGTCCGCTGACACGACTTGTTAAGCAGTAAAATTTTTGAGTCGACCCAACAACACCCCGTATGCAGGAGTTTCGGAATCCGCAAACAGTTGTACCTCAGCGACGAGCAATCCGTTCTTTTCATCCTTTCTTATGTCAGCGCGGTGTAACACACCAGGATGCTTTGTTATCGGCTTAGTTAATGTACCAACCCAGCGACCAATATCGTCGGATTCCCCAAGAATTGCCGGATGCACGAAGGGCTGTCCATCGATTAAGTTAGCTTGGCCTTGTGCGACCGCCATGGCGTAGCTGATTTTCGCGATCAACCTAGCGAATGCAACAGGTTGATCGCCCTGGCTTGGCACTGAGAGAGAGGACGCGTTAAGGAATTTCATGACTTCGTCAGGCCGCTTGCCAAACGATACTGTCTTTTGCGACGCATATTCCGGGTTATTCCAGGTATATGCGTCGCGCCCAAGCCACTCTATGTGATGGTCCTCACTGTTCAGGAGATTCTGGGGTATTCGTCTCTGGAAACCACCAAGATATATACCCATGTGGCGGGCTCACACGAAAGAGGTATGGTGAGCCCCTTGGATGTATTCTAGACACGCTACCGCCCGGCCGGTTACAGGGCACACCAAGGCAAAATAAGTTGTCTGTTCACCATGGCAGTCTGTTTCGATATTGGCAAGTATTTGTCTGGTAGCGGTGTCGTTTGTGTCCGCCTCGTTGTGTACTTAATCAAATAGCGATCAGGTGGTGGTTGGGTTCAGTTTTTTGGGGGGTGTTTTTCTGTGGTTGATTTTGCTTCCTGTCGCGCACGGGGTGCCCTCCTACGTGGGACTCACTGGCAACTTTTAAGGGTCAGGCACCGACCGGTTCCGGGTTTCGCAGCAGGCAGGGAGGCCTGCGGTAGGGATTGGGGGCAGGAGGCCCCTGCAAGTCCGGGCGAAAGTCGGTGGCGGCTGGGGCCGGGTTTAACCACGAACTGGGTTCAGCGGGTGCCAAACGCAAAAAACCCGGCAGAGCCGGGTTTTTGTTATAGTCGAAGGCTTGTCAGCCAACACAGGCTTCGTTGGCCAGATGTTTCTGATGCTTGAAGTCTTCATATTTGGCTATGCCGAACTTGGCGCCAAGGGTACCAACCACATACGCAAGGAAGATGGTCAGGATGTTGCCGTCAATGAAACTCAGCGAGGTGATCATCGGGCCCGGGCAATAGCCTGCGATGCCCCAGCCAGCGCCGAACAGAACACCACCGATCACGATGCGACGATCGACCTGGTTCTTGGCCGGTACGCGGAAGAATTCTGCCAGTACCGGGCTGCCACGTTTCATAATCAGCGGCGTAGCGATGGCATTGACCAATAAACCCCCACCCATTACAAAAGCCAATGAAGGATCCCAGGTGCCGAAGATGTCCAGAAAGTTGACTACCTTGGCCGGATCGATCATTTGGGCAACAGACAGGCCGAGACCAAACAGGATGCCGGCAAACAGCGCAGCAGCAAGATTTTTAGCGTGAATCATGATCAGGCTCCTGTAACCAGATGGCGAACAATGTAGACAGTGACAAAGGCGGTGGCCATGAACGTTATAGTCGCTACCAGAGAACGCGGACTGCGACGCGCCAGACCACAGATGCCATGGCCGCTGGTGCAACCGGTGCCAATGGTGGTACCGACACCCACCAGCAAACCGGCGGCGATCAGCCAGGGTGTGCCAGTAACGGCTTCGATATGGTCAACGCCGACACCGGTACCCAGCCACTGGTAAAGGAAGCCACCGATGATCAGACCGGCAATGAATACCACTCGCCAGCTGACATCGCCTTTTTCCGGATACACAATACCGCCAAAGATACCGGAAATGCCGGCGACACGGCCCTTGACCAGCAGCAGGAAGGCGGCTGAAAGACCAATCAGCGCACCACCGAGGGTGGCTGATAAAGGTGTAAAATTGATGATTTCCATTCTAGCCTCGAATTAGGTTTTTCTAAATTAGTTGTCAGTAGATAAGGAGTCCGGGCGGTTATTTCAAGGGGAAATAACCGCATCGATTCCCCTATAGTTAGCCAGCCCGAGTCATTTTCAGGTTGAGCGGTATTTTCAGGAACCGCTGGTTTTTGCCTTCTGACTTGGGCAAGTGACCCGCATCAATGTTCACCAGAATGCTCTGATAGATCAGCTTCGGTGCGGCCAGGCCAGAATCCCTTTGCTCACGGAAGGTCACAAATTCATCTTCTGTGGTGTCACCCTTGAGCTGAATATTGTCGGCCTTCTCTTCGCCAATGGTGCTCTCCCAGGCAACATCCCGACCACCTGGCTGATAGTCATGGCCGACAAAGACGCGGGTTGCGTCGGGCAGGCTGTACAGGTTGTCGGTAACGCAGCGATACAGAGTCCGGGCATCGCCTGCCGGGAAGTCGCAACGGCCTGTGCCGAAGTCCGGCATGAACAGAGCGTCGCCGGTAAATACGGCATCGCCAGTCAGGAAGGACAGGCAAGCTGGCGTATGTCCCCGTGTTGGCAAAGCTTTGATGCGCAGTGTGCCCGCTTCCAGTGTTTCAAAGTCTTTGATCATGTGATCAAACTGGTTGCCATCGGTGACAAAGGTATCGTCGAGGTTATAGACCGTTTTGAAAACAGTCTGAACGCCGGTAATTCCCTCACTGATCGCGACTTTGAGACCAGGGTATTCATCGCGAAACAACTGACTGGCACTGAGATGGTCAGCGTGGGCGTGTGTTTCCAATACATAGTGAAGTTTCAGTTTATTTTCAGCGACAAAGCCTACGATTTGCTGAAACGACTGGTCAGATACGATGCTGCCAATCGGGTTGTAGTCGAGAACCGGGTCAATCACAACGGCGTCGCGGCTGTCTTCATCGTAAACAACGTAGGTCAGGGTAAACGTTGCTGGGTCATAAAAAGTTTTGATGGCTTGTTTCATGATCATTCTCCAAACAGATGTTATTCGCTTTCCGGAGCAGATGTTTCCGGTGTTGTAGTCTGTATTGCCATTACCGTGCCAACTATTAAAGCCGCTGCCATGGTGCTTTCAAGGAATATTAGAATAAAGTGATTTAAAGTGTTGCAACCTTTGTTTCAAGTGGTTGCAACGCGATTGTTACTGTCAACCTGTTACCGTCAGCCTTTTACCGTCAGCCTTTTGTAACAAGCATCACTTGAGTGCGTAGGCCCGGGCTGATTGCACGGCTTCATCAGTGGTTAGCAGGAAGTGGTCTTCTCCGAGTGTCTGCGCAAACCCACTGCGCTTCATGACGTCCATGACCGGTCCTTTGACGTGAGAAAAGAAGAGCTCCACGTTGCGGATACGGTAGTCACGCAGCAATTCATGCAAGGCTGTATCGGCCGATGAATCGAGCTGGTTGACTGCGCTGGCATCAAGCACCAGAGCTTTCAGAGGGCTGTTCATATTGGCCTCTTCGCGTTTCACAGCATCTTTTAAAAAGCTCACGTTGCCGTAGTAGAACTGGGCATCAAAGCGCAAGGCCAGCACATTAGGCGAGGTCACGGCCTGATCGTGGCGCTTGATGTTCCGGTATTGGTTTGAGTCGGGCAGTTGGCCAAGTACCGCATAATGGGGACGAGTTGTTTTGATGACAAACCAGGCCATGCTCAGGAAGACAGACAGGAAGATACCGTATTTAACACCCAGGATCAGCGTCGCTGCGAAGGTGAAAATTAGCAGGCCCAGGTCGTCACGCTTGACCTGCCATAGATGCTTGACCTCATGCAGATCAATCAGTCCAAACACCGCGACCATGATCACCGATGACAGAATGGCGTTCGGAATGAAGTAGAACAGGGGTGTCAGAAACACCAGGGCAATACCGATCAGCACCGCGGTGATGATGGCTGCCAGGCCGGTATTGGCGCCGGCGTTCTTGTTGACAGCTGTGCGGCTGAAGCCGCCGGTGACGGGCATTGCCTTAAACAGTGAGCCGACGATGTTAGCCAGGCCCAGACCGACCAGTTCTTTGTTCGCGTCTATCTCATAGCGTTTTTCAGAAGCAATCTTTTTGGCAACGGCGATGCTCTCCATAAAGCCTACGATTGAGATGGTCAGTGCGATGGGCAGCAGGCTGACAATGCTGCTCCAGCTCAGGTTTGGTATTGAAAACTCAGGAAAGCCTGCAGGTACCTGACCAACAATACTCACTCCGGCTGTTTCGTTAAGGTTGAACGCCCATACGACCAACGTTGATATGGCTACGGCAATCATCGCACCCGGCAGCAGTGAACTGATCCGTTTCAGTCCAAGCAGCAGCACGACACCACCGATACCGATGATGAGTGCCGCCGGATCCATGGCATCAACCTGGGTAACAGTGAGCCAGAGTGTTTCAGCAATGTTCTCGGTGCGTGGCAGGGGCAGGCCGACGATGTGCTTCAACTGACTGAAGCCAATGATTAATGCAGCAGCACTCGTGAAGCCTGATATTACCGGATGTGACATGAAGTTGGTGATAAACCCCAGTCGGAATGCGCCCATCAGAAACTGAATGATACCGACCATAAGCGCCAGTAAAATTGCCATGGCAATGTACTGGTCTGATCCGATTGGAGCCAGAACACCCACTCCGCTTGAGACCAGTAAAGCGACCATGGCGACCGGGCCAACCGCGAGCTGGCGCGAGGTTCCGAACAGGGCATAAACCAATAACGGCATGACCGAAGCGTATAGGCCAATGTAGGGTGGCAGGCCGGCCAGCATAGCGTAGGACATAGCCTGGGGAATAAGCATCATGGTCACGGTGATGCCGGCGATTAGGTCGCCGCGCAGATCAACTCGCTGGTAGTTGCGTATCCATTCGATGGCCGGTACCCATTGGGTTAACCGGCGGGTGAGCGATGTTTGTGTCATAGTGATGGCTCCCGTTAAAGGCGAATATGATTGACCGGTAGTTCCGGTGCAAGGGTGTGTAGCGTAGATTCAGCAGCGCTATTGTGCGCCCGGATCAGTTCAGGCCATTGCGATCTATCAAGACTTGGCATGTCAGCTTTGTCGATAGCGTTCAGAAAACGTTCGGCCAGGGCTTGCTTGAGTGGTCGATGGCAGAAAAACCGGCCCTCCTCCATAGGTTCTGCCAATAGCAATGCCGACTCCTGGTCCAGATTTCTGCTGAACTGTTCCTGGAGCAACAAAACGCTTTCTTCCTGATGACGGCCGGCCAGGACGTCAAACATCAGATTCGGGGTACCTGCAAAGAACAGTCGAAAAAACACTTTGATGGCACGGATGACCAGGGCGGGTGGCACCTGGTAGTCAAGTTCGTTTTGCATCATCAGCTTGATATGACCGCAGCCCTGTAATTCAGGGGTTGTGGCCAGCTCGCAGAATGAACGTTGCTGACTGTTGTTCAGCTCCTTCAGTCTGGTCTCTGCTTCCAACCCCATCCGGGCATAAATCCGGTCAATCGTATGCTGGTCACTGTGCAAATAGACAGGGCCGACTGCAGCAGCAAAAAGGGCCAGGTAACGATCTACCTCTACCTGGTTCATACATTTGTTGTGGGCCCGCTGTATGGTAGCCAGAGTGTGCAATATCAGGCCAAAGCTGCCGCCGGCAACGCTATAGCGAATACCCTGGGTGCGGCCGTCAATGCAGGTGCAGGGAACTTTCTTTAGAATTTCATCAGTTGGCATCCAGATCAGTGAATGAGCCATGACATGATCCTCATAGTAAAAAAGGGCGCGCGCCTGTGCCCGGATTAGTTCAGTGGGCTGGGTTGCTTTGCTTAGGCATTTCAAGTGTCGTGCCAATTTTTAACTTATTGATATATAAGGATTTTATGAAGTCTAGCTACCTGGTGTGTTTCATGACGTTGCGACACTTGTTTCGTTTTGCAACTTTTGTACCTGTACTGCTTCTATGGGGTTGCGCTCAGCAGGGGGATGATTTGTTGGCAGACTATGTCAAACGGGTAAGCCGTGTGCTGGGTGCTGACATCCCTGTTTCTGCAACAATATCCTTGCCCGCCTACCCGCAAACACGTGCCCTGCGTCAGGTACCGCCAGACGTGCAAATAGACGTTCTGGATGCCTGGGCATTGCGCAGTTGCGAGGTATTCACACTAATAGGCGAGCGAAACAGCATTATGGGCAAGGTGGCCGATCCGTTGCTGCGGCTGGACTATGAGCGTCGTCTGTTGACCCTGTTGCCGCTTTGCCTGGAAACACCGGATGATCTGGACGAAGAGCTGGTGGCTGAGCTCAGGAGCATCGTGATTCGCAAGCAAGGGGTTTTTCCAATGCACCTGTTCAATGCAACACTGGCCAATCCTGATTATCAGTCCTATTGGACAGGCGGCAGCGATGGGTTCTCCGCTGCTGATGAGGTGGATTTCGAGGGCTACCGGTCAGCTCAGCGTGCTCTGGCCCGATACGTTGGAACGCCCTTGTCTGTTGACCGGGAGCAATGGTTGAGCAGCGTGAAATCCGTGACTGAATACTCGATGGGGGGGCGCAGTCTGGTATCCATGCGCTGGGCGATGCAGTCGCTGCAGCAGAGCGAACAAATGCTCCGTGAAGCAGCCGCGGACACCCGACTTTGTCCGATGGGGCGGCCACTGCAGGAACTTGGTTTTGCCCGAAATGTTATGGGTAATGTATTTGCCGGAGATGTACAGGCCTGGCTGGTGAGTGTCGATCAACGGTTTCTGGCCGGGTTCGATGCTCTTACATCAATGAGCGGATCAATCGCTGTTGATAACGCGGCTATTGAATCCTTTCAGACAGATCTGGCCAGGTTTCATCAGCGTTTTCGCGAGCAGATTCGTCAACAGACAGAAGCCTGGCAGGCGCTGTTTGATGCCTGTGGCGAGCAGGCAACCGGCTCGTGACAGCAGCGACACCGGCTTCAGTTATGCCGGAAAGTCGGGCACACTGCTCGCTGTTCAAACCGACCCGGACAGGACTGACTCATGGCCATGACCCTGGCAGAATTCGAAAACACCTTTCCCATTCGGATAGAGCTTCCGGTGCAGTGGGGTGAGATGGACGCCTTTAAACACGTCAATAACGCTACCTACTTCCGATACTTCGAAAGTGCTCGCCTTGCTTATTTTGAAGCCTGTGGCCTGTTCGGTCGCACAGAAAGCTCGACCATTGGTCCGATTCTCGCCTCGACCGAATGCCAGTACCGCAGGCCGGTCAACTATCCGGACCGGCTCTGGGTTGGTGCGCGAATTGGTGAACTTCAGCGCTTCGGGTTTATTCAGCACTACGGTATTTTTAGCCAGACGCAGCAGGCCCTGACCACCGAAGGCAGTGGTCGTATCGTACTGCTGGACTACAACAGCAACACCAAAGTAGAACCGGATGCGCAGTTGCTGGCACGTATTGGCGAGTTGGAGTGGCAGTAAATGCCGTCCTGCATGTTCGGGGGAGAGCTTGTTGAACCCCCTGGGGGGCAGGGCTGAGCCAGTGTTTGGTTATGCTCTCCAAGGCCCTTCAGCAACCTGCTAGTGTTCGCTCACCCTTATACAGCTCCGTTCGTTGTCTTTAAAACCGATGTCTTTAAAACCAAATTCCGTGAAGTAGCTTAGTCAGATGCGACCGGAATCAAGGCATCCCTGTCCCAACCCAACCGACCCGTTGCAACCGCCTTGCGCCGAATCCCTGCAACCGGCCTGATATAGAACAAGTCGCCGTTTTTACCCGTAAGCTGTCGTCTGACTCCGGCAGCGCCTGCCAGTTTTGCATTGGCCGCCATATGAGCGGGTTCTCCGTGAACCGGGATGGCGAGTTCGGGCTTTACCCACTGGTACATTTGCGTCAGTTCGTCGGCTGCCGGGTGGCCGGATGCATGTATTGGCAGGTCGGTTTCGTCAGCGGTGATCACTTCGATATCCCTGGCTTTTAACGCTTTGATCAAAGCGTCAACCAGCAATTCATTGCCCGGAATGATGCGCGCACTGAATACCACCGTGTCACCGGCTTCCAGCGTCAGATCCGGATGAGTATCTCGCGCGAGTCTCGACAATGCCGCACGGGGTTCACCCTGGCTGCCGGTGGCAATGGCCATAAAGTGTGCTCTCGGAAAAAAGCCGAGATCGAAGGGGTCGATGAAACGGTGTTTGCTGTCCCAGTATCCCGTTGCTTTAGCCGCAGAAACCATATTTTTTAACGATCGACCAAGTAAAGCGACTCGACGACCGGACTGATCAGCGGCCTGCATCAGTGTGGCTAACCGTGCGACATTGCTGGCAAAGCAGCTGACCACCACCCTGCCGGGAGCTGCCTCGATGATCTTGCGCAAACCCGGTATCAGCTCTGATTCAGACACCGAATGCCCGGCGACCAGCGCATTGGTAGAATCGCAGACCATGGCCGAGGGCGGCTCGGAGGCCAGGGCCTGAAAGGTTTTGGGCGAAATGGGAGGGCCGATCACCGGGGCAGGGTCGAGTTTCCAGTCTGCAGTATGAAAGACACTGCCAACCGGGGTGCGAATCATCAGTGCCTGGGGTTCTGGAATGGAATGGGTAATATTGAGCCATTCGACTTCAAACGGGCCAATTTGACGCCGGTCGCCCGGTTTGACTACGTCGATCGCTACCTGCCCGACCAAATTAAATTCAACCAGCTTGCGCCGAAGTACTTCGGCGGTAAAGGCCGTGGTATAGACCCTGCCTCTAAAGCGGCGCCACAAATACGGCAGGGCGCCGAGGTGATCTTCATGGGCATGGGTAATGACGATACCGGCCAGATGATCGGCACGATCGGCAATGAAGGTCGGATCAGGCATTTGTACGTGAGGTTGATGAGCCCTGTCGGGGTCGGCAAAGGTAACACCGCAGTCGACCATCAGCCATTGATCGTCATGGCCATAGAGATTGAGGTTCATACCGATTTCACCGCAGCCACCGAGCGGCAGAAACCAGAGATCGTTTTGGTCAGGGGACATGCAATCAGCAGTTATCTGAAAATGTGAGGGTAGTTTACCGAATACGGCGCAGGACTGCTGAGAAAGGCTGCCTCGCACAGAAAGTTCTTCGCAAAGGAGCTACATCAGTTGCAGTGATTTCATTCTTCGCCACAGTGTCGCGCGTGAAATACCCATCGCGCCCGCAACCAATTGCTTATGGCCTTTGTATTGTTGCATCAGGGCCAGAATCCGATCCCGCTCATTCTGTTCCAGGCTAATTTCCGTTTCATCCGGTGGCGCTTCACCCCGCAATTCCGGTGGCAAATCCTGCAGCCGGATTGTCGGGCCTTCACCAATGGCATGACTGTAGGTGATCACATTGATCAGTTCGCGGATGTTGCCGGGCCAGTGGTAGGCCAGTAAGGCATCGTAAGCGGGCCCGGCAATGCTGTCGATGTGCCGTTCGTTTTCCTGGTTCAAACTGTGAATGAATTGCCAGCTGAGCATGTCCACATCGCCGACTCGACTCTTAAGCGGCGGCAGATAGAGGGGTACAACGCGTACCCGGTACATCAGGTCTTCACGAAAATCATTGTTACCGGCCAACTTGCGCAGTGATCTATGGGTCGCACTGACCAGGCGAATATCGGTGTGCAACACTTCGCTTGAGCCTAGGGGGGTAAAGCAGCGATCTTGCAAAACCCGCAGCAGTCCTGCTTGTATATCCAGTGGCATTTCAGCTATTTCATCCAGGAACAGGGTGCCACCATCGGTCAGCTCAAACAGGCCGGTGCGGTCATGCGTGGCTCCGGTAAAGGCGCCGCGTTTGTGGCCGAACAATTCCGAGGCCATCAGCTCCCGTGACAGCGCGGCGCAATTAATGGCACTGAACGTTTGGCCAGACCGGCGTGAGTGATCGTGAATGTAACGGGCTACCAGTTCTTTGCCCGAGCCGGTTTGGCCCCTCACCAGTATCGATGCCTGAGTCCTTGCAACCCGTTCAGCTTGCGCCATGAATTCAAGCATGTTTGGTGCAACGGTCAGTAAGCCGCCGAAGTTACGAGGTCTACTGTCATTTGGGCGATGGATGTTAGTCATAGTCGGCGTCTGCTTGTACCCTACCGATCTGTTGTTCGAGCCGGTTATTGCACCAGGGCAGTTTGATACCGATTGTGCGGGCAAGCTGGATCAGTCGGGGCGAATGACCACATATCTGTATGTCGACATCCTGGCGCTGACACTCGGCCACAAATTGTTGCAACGCCTGCAGAGCGGCCACTCGAATGTGTTGAGTATGCGTAAGATCTATTGTTATCAAGGTTGTTTTTGGAGCGAGCATAGCGGTCAAACGTTCTGGAAGCTGACGGGCCGCGGCAAAATACAGGCTGCCGGAAATCTGGATCAGATTGTGCGGACTGTCTACCTCAATGGTGTCGCGCAGCCAGCCCTGGTCGTCAACGGAATAACGGCGCAATTGAGGCACGCTGGCCTGAAACAGAAATATGCCCAATCCCAGTGTCGCACCGAGCAGAATGGCTTCGTGGAAATTCAAAACAAGTGTGCTTATAAAGGTGACCAGAAAGAGTGTTCGAGTTTGAGAATTGGCTTTCAGGACATTGCGGATTTGAGTCGGTTTGAGCATCGACAGGGCTATCCCGATCAGCAATCCGGCGATGACGGCCTGTGGAATCGCGCGCACCAGATCGGCCCCAAACAGAATAATGGGCAACACGGCCAGGGCGGCAATAAAGGGTGCCCAGCGGGTTGATGCACCGCCAATGTCCAGCAGAACGGAGCGAGTCAGGGAGGTACTGGCTGGAAAAGAGCCAGTAAAACTTCCAACCAGATTGGCGACGCCCTGGCTGCCCAGCTCGGCACGCAACCAGCGCTGTTCTGCGCGATTGCGTAAAGTCACGATCAGTTCCAGAGATCCGATGAAGGAGACGGCAAAACCAGGAATGATCAGCGCTTGTATCATGCTCCAGCTAGGCCAGTGGCTTGCCAGAGGCGGCCAGCCATCGTTGATCAGGGTGGTCTGGTCCAGCGTAATCCATTGCTGAACAAAGGGCCACGGAGCCCACAAAATCAGGCCGATACTGATCACCAGAGTCATCAGCGGAATCGGCCAGCGTGGAAAATACCGGCGTCCCAGTACTACGGACGCCAGTGCAAACAGAGACAGCCCGATGGCGGCCCACTCTATGTCAGTCAAGCCCAGGCCGGATAATCTGATCAGTGAATCAACAACGTTTCGAACATTGGTGAGAGGTGCACCGACAAACTCATCCAGTTGCATTAACGCAATGATAACGGCCGCGCCAGTGGCAAAACCAACCATTACCGCTTCCGGGACATAGTCGAACAGACGTTCAGCCTTCAATGCAACAATGAAGAGTCTGGACAGCCCGGCCAATACCGTCAACGTTGCCATGGCCGTCAGCAGTAACTCCGGCTGGTCAGCCCAGGGTGTCAGGCTGGCCAATATGATCAGACCGGTCGTATTGGTTGGCCCGACAGTAACGTGGGCACTGCGGCCAAGCACGGCTGCCACCATGCCTGGCAAGGCAGCGGTAACCAGACCATACATGGGCGGTAGGCCTGACAACATTGCGTAGGCCAGACATTGCGGTATTCCGACCAACGCGACCAGCAAACCAGCATTAATGTCGCCGATCCTGGGCAGTGACAAGGGAATGGTCTTTGGCAAGGCTCAGCTTTGCCCTTGAGCAGCGTTGTACAGAATGCTGCTGCGGTTACCCGTGCGGCAATAACCCAGAATATTGCTGCTGCTATCGATCAGGGCTTTCAGTGTACTGACTTGCTCAGCGGAGTAATTAGGTCCGTTCATGGGCAGTTCAACGAATTTTATACCGGCCGCTTCGCAGGCGCGCTGTATCTCAGCGGCTGGTATCTGGTCGGCACTTTCGCCATCCGGTCGGTTACAAACGATAACGCTGATACCGTCATTTTTAGCCTGTTCAACATCGGCCGGGGTTATTTGCGCACTGACCCGAAAAGTGGGGGAAAGCTGGGTTACATTCATGAAAAAGCTCCTGATGGACATCAATGGATATCGGCTTGAAATGGATGCTACCACCTGAGTGAAAAGGGTGCGATAGCGGGTGTTTGGTCTTAGTGTACTCTTTTAATATTAGTTAATTATAATATAATGATCTGAGTCATTGTTACAAGAGATTAAGGCCATGCAGGATTGAATTTCTGCTTCACAAGCCCGGCATGCTTGCAGTCTGCCGCAAATCCTCTATGTTATCAGACAGAATCCGGCCACCTTTCAACATTCACTGTCATGCAAGTTGGAGTAACTTGACTGTTAATGGTGAGTTTCAATAAATACCCCTATTTGCCCGGAAACACTTTTGGAGAACACAATGATTCTGGACCATATGCTAGGCATTTTCACTCACCCCAATAGTGAGTGGTCACTTATCCGTAAACAACGACGCAGCAAGACCATGGAATACCTGACCCATGTACCCATTCTAGCGTTGATTCCGGCGGTGTGTTTTTATATTGGCGTGGCAGAAGTGGGTTGGCGCCTCGGCAGTGGGCCGCTTACCGTGCTGACGGCACAAAGTGCTCTGGTTTTGTGTGTATTGAGCTATCTGGCAGCCTTGGTCGGTGTCTGGGTGTTCGCAGAGTTCATTACCTGGATGACAACCACCTACTCCGATGAACCGGTTGACCCTCATCATGGTATGGCGTTGGCGGTATACACGACAGCCCCTCTCTTTCTAGCCGGGATAGTCGGCGCCTGGCCGGTGTTGTGGTTAAATGCAGTGGTATTTGCAATTGCCTCGGCCTACGCGGTCTATCTGATTTACGAGGGCCTGCCGATCGTGATGAATATACCCAAGGAGCGCGCCTTCATGTATGCGACATCGGTAATTACTGTCGCACTGGTGCTGTTGGTCACCTTGCGAGTAGGAACCGTTATTGTCTGGTCAGCAGGGTTCGGGCCTGAATATATGGTTGTTGGCTAGTATGGTCGTTCGTTAAGCAATAACGGATCGTTTCACAGCTGCAACAGGGCCGACAATGATGTCGGCTTTTTTTGGTGCAAGGGTTCACCGTAGGCTGGACCAGGAAATACTGTCTCGATAGCCATTGCTGTCCGTGCGGGTTACGCCGTAGTTGGAAAATTCCAGATCTACCCAGCCTCGATAAGCCGTGAGTCGGACCTTGCCTGCATGTGGCCGAGTATCATTCTGGTACCAGTGGACACCGCGTTGTGTGGCCAGACTGGCAGAGTGTGTACGCCAACCATCGTCAAGCCAGATACTGGCGCTGGATTCGATACGAAAGTCAGTCGAATCCAGTTCGATTATCTGACTGTTGATGTTTGTGTAGTTCAAGTCACTGCGTTCGGCCCGCATGCGCAGTCGCCCGGTCATGCTGCCCTCGAGCGATTTGATGCGGTTCAGGTTATCGTCATACCAGCCCATCACATCGAAATCGAGTCGACTGTTCAGCGTCACATAGCCTTGCCAGTTTCGCGTGTCGCAATCGACCGCCTGAGCGGTCACATCCAGGGTAACGAAGGTCATGCTATCGGCATAAGTGTCGGTCTCACCATAGGCATCGATGTTGGTGTAGCCACCGAAGTCACAGGCACCTGATTCAAACAGGTACGTGGAGGTGGTTTCCACCGGAATGTGACCGCGACCGGCGAGTCGGGCCGACGGAGTTAGGAATGCCGCTGGATCGCCGACCATATCGATACTGGTAGCGCTTAGTGCAAAGGGAACCAGCGCACTGCGAATCAGAAATTCGGTGTCGTAGCGTGCCAGCGAAGGGGTAACTTCCGTGTCGTAACCGGCCTCATGCTCTTGTACATCGGTGACACTAACGTGGCACCCACTGAGCAGCATTGCGGCGATGGCTATTACA
>Ga0307955_1000650_pt1 | contig 17874 bp, 9 predicted proteins | sample OrgLakmetagen439_FD_201819 | JGI IMG/M metagenome (GOLD analysis project Ga0307955, IMG submission 201819) | Saline water microbial communities from Organic Lake, Antarctica - #439 | ecosystem: Environmental > Aquatic > Non-marine Saline and Alkaline > Saline | place: Antarctica: Organic Lake...
GCGTGAGCCTCGAAGGCCATGGCGCTTTCCCAGCGCAAGGCTGAATGCCTTTGACGTGGATTGTAGAAGCCGTTGATGTATTCGAAGATAGCCAACTCAGCGTCGCAGCGCGTCGGCCACGAGCGCTGCCACAGCAACTCGGCTTGATTGTCTTGAAGAAGGTCTCGACGGCCGCATTGATGCTCCTTTGTTTGTCAATCGGCGGGTGCTTTGGGATGTGAGACACATTAGGCCCGGTATATTTCGCGAACGATGTAGTGCCTGATGCAGAGCACGATTTCTTGTCGCGTGTTGCCTTCTGCGGGGCGTTGTTGCGCAACTCGCGCTTGAGGCGTGACGGCCCCTTACCCCGCTGACGTCATGCCACGCGGACGATCTCGGCGGTGCCGAGGGCCGAGAAGCGGTTCATGAGGGCGATGCGGATATGGATTTCGGCGGTCTGGCGGTCGGGATCTCTCGCGGCGATGCGTTCGCCGAATGCCTTGAGGCAGCGCGTCTTCGCCTCGATCCGGCTGCGGGCGTGGTATCCAGTCCAGTGTTTCCAGAACGCTCGGCCGTAATATCGCGTTGCGCGGAGGGTTTCGTTTCGGGCACGTGCCGCCAGGCCATCGTCTTTCCAGAGCCGCCCATTCTTGCGGATCGGAATGACAGGAACCGCGTCGCGCTCGACTATGGCCGTGTGGCAGCGGCGCGTGTCATACGCGCCGTCGGCGGTCACGGTGCCGATCGGCTCCTCTGCCGGGATCTGGCCGAGCAATTCCGGCAGAACGGGGCTGTCACCGTGGCGGCTGGGGGTGAATTCGACAGCGCGGATGTCGGATGTGGCCGGATCCATCGCCAGATGCACCTTGCGCCACTGACGGCGGCCCTGCACCCCATGCTTGCGGGCTTGCCATTCGCCATCACCGAGAAACTTGATCCCGGTGCTGTCGACCAGCAGGTTCAGCGGTCCGTCGGCACGGCGATAGGGGATCTGCACGGCCAGGGTCTTCTGCCTTCGGCACAGGGTGGAAAAGTCCGGCACCGGCCAGTCCAGCCCCGCTAACCGAAGCAGGCCGGCCACCATACCTGCGGTCTGGCGAAGCGGAAGCTTGAACAGGATCTTGATCGACAGGCAGAATTGTATGGCCGCATCGGAGAAGATCGCAGGCCGCCCGGGCCGACCGTCAAGCGGCGCGCGCCAGGTCATGTCCTTGTCGACCCAGATCAGCAGCGAACCGCGCTTCCGCAGCGATGCGTTGTAGCTGGACCAGTTCGTCGTGCGATAGCGGGCGGGAGGTGGCTTGCTCATTCAGCCCGTGTAACCGCATGGATTCGTGAAGTGAATCCTCTGTCGACAGAGATGTGCAACATGTATAACCGCCCCATGCGCAAGAGGGTTTTTGAAGCATTCTGACGCGGTGTCGGGTGCTGACATGTATCCGGCCTCTGAAGCGGCCATCTCTATGCCGCGGGCCCGTTCTGGTGTTCGCGGACCAGGTCCCAAATCAACGCCGCGTGCTCGCGGGCACTTTGTTGCGCCCTGGTTCCTCTGATCCCGTCTCACGACCGTTGCGCCAAACTTCTCCTTGCCCTCTTCCGCTCCGACGTCCTCGCGATCGACGGTCGGCTTATGCCGCCGCGACCGGAGACTGGTAGACGCCACCCCGGGCCATGAGGGCCCACACGATCCGCGCCATCTTGTTCGCCAGTGCTACACGCACCAACATTGGCGGCTTGCGCGTCAGCATGCCGCTCAGCCATGTGCCGGGTCGCGCTGCGAAATGAACATGCCGTTTGATGATGACGCTGTTCGCGCCGATGATCAGCAGGCGGCGCAGGGACCGTTCGCCCATCTTCGTCGTGGCCCCGAGCCGCTGTTTGCCGCCGGTCGAATGCTGCCGGGGCGTGAGGCCGAGCCAGGCGGCAAAATCCCGGGCCTTGCGGAAATTCTCTGGTGGCGGTTCGAGGGTCGCGATGGCCGTGGCGATGAGCGGCCCGATACCCGGCACCGTCATCAGACGCAGCGCCACCTCGTTCTCCTTGGCCCGGCGGGAAATCTCGTCATCGAGCTTGCCGATCTCTGCCTCCAACTGCGCCAGTGCCACGATCAGGACCTTGAGTGTGGGGATGGCATCGGCAGGCAGCCCGCTGTCGAGATCTTCGACGATCGCAATCAGTTTCGACGCATTGGCTGCGCCCTGCGGCACGACCTGCCCGAACTCGCCCAGATGCCCACGCAAGGCATTGATCGCCTGCGTCCGCTGTCGGATCAGCAGTTCCCGCACGCGGAACACCATCGCCGTGCCTTGGGTCTCTTCGCTCTTCACCGGCACAAAGCGCATCGTCGGGCGCAGCGCAGCCTCGCAGATGGCCTCCGCATCGGCAGCGTCATTCTTTTGCCGCTTCACGAAAGGCTTGACGTAGGCTGGCGCGATCAACCGCACCTCGTGGCCCAGCTTCCCGATCTCGCGGCCCCAAAAGTGGGCGCCGCCACAGGCTTCCATCGCGACAACGCACGTCGGCAACTGGCTGAAGAATTCCAGAACCTGTCCTCGCCGAAGCTTCTTGCGCAAGACTGCTCGGCCAGCACCGTCGGCGCCGTGCACCTGGAACACATTCTTCGCAAGGTCGAGCCCGACCGTGATAATCTCAGACATGACCGCCTCCCAATATGGATTGTTGAGATCCCACCTTGGCACATCGATGCCGTCGGGGGGCGGTTACAGTATCAACGCCCAGTCAAGGCGGTAGAGAGGCTCACAGACGCGGCGGGGGGCGTAAAGCGGATCGAGACCCGCGGCTCAAACCGCTCAGGACAATGCAGTCAGACATTGACCCATTAGAAAACAAGATCGGCCGATAGCAATCTGACCATGCGCCCCGGCCCCACCGGAAATGGCTTTGGATTAAGATCCCAAGAACGTCGCGCGTCGTTCGACGAGCGCGTCGCACAGGTAATCGACGAAGAGCCGGGCGCGCCGCACCCGGCGCAGCTCGCCGTGCAGCAGCACCCAGGTCGAACGCCGCTGGTCGAGCACGGTCCCAGGGACTCGTTGCAGCTCGGGGCACACCGATGTCACCCAGGTTGCAAGGAATGTCATCCCCGCACCAGCGCGCACAAGGTGCAGGTGCATTTCAGGATCGGGCACGCTGTGGCGCACGCGCGCCTCGGGGAAGCGGACATGCAGCCAAGCTGTCAGCCCGCACCGGGATGATCGAAGCTGAGAGCGGTCTTCAGAACTTCGTGGTCGATGCGAGCGCACCCTTGGTCGATTGCGGATGTCGCGCTTCGACCGGCACATATTATGGCAGCCGCATAATTGGCTCGACCAGCGTCGCCAGTAAACTATACCCCAATGCTAAACGAGCCCCTCACAAGGTGATCAAAAGGGCTGAGGTGAGCGAAATGAGACACCTCCTACAGAAGAAGTTCGGTTGGCAAATGCCTGGGGAAGGCAATAGAAGTTCGATGCCGTCACTTGGCTTTCGGTTTACCAGAGGCTGTCTAAAATTCTTTTCTGCTTCATCAGTAAATTGGCCACTCTCGCTTGATTTCTTACGCCACCTATTTCATTGGCCTTCTGGCATATCAAATTTATCTTGTTCACTTTGTCCATCAGATGAGCATATCTTCCCTCAATATTTGACGGAACGTCCAATTTGAGGTCCGATATCATTGCTTTCGACTCTGCCTCCAAGCCGGATCCACGGATTGGCTCATAGACCTGCCCCGGCCGCTTCCTAATGCAGGCGCTTAGGTCGTTAAAGTGTGGGTGAGGCCAACGAAAGATTCGGTGTTCCGGACGCAGATCCCCACCATCGATCAAGGCCTGAGATCCGACATCCTTTGTGCTCTTTTCGAAGTTGCAGGCGTGGCAGCTCAAAACCAGATTGACCACTGAGAATGCATATTTTCTGTAGTGGTCTTTCGATTTATCAAGAAAATGCTCTATGTCTTCATACACATTTCGTCTTTCCATGACAATTATGCGCCGGCAATATGGGCAGACCTCATCTTGCTCCTTGCGAAGTATGCGGCGAACTTTCAACTTTGTATCAGCGAGCTCTTTGCTTGACCAATCAATCTTGCCATCGTAGAATTTTTTTATCGCCTTCTTAGCGCTTTTCCGGTTGACTACCGAACGTGCAGGAAGCTTCACCACTCACCTCTTTATATGCTTAATATGGTCTGTACGGTGCTGGCGAGCGGGTCCCGATCATCTAAGTAAAGATCCATTCTGCGCAATCTGTCTTGCAATATGCGAAATTCTTGCGTTCCAGTTTCCCCAGATGAGATCAAACCCAAGCACTTTCCGATCAGCTCAGCTACTTCGGGCGACCTTGGGGAAGTCAAATGAAAGTGCTCACGCAAAATCGAATCACTATTGCGACCGAAAAGCTTTACTCGCTCCCACATCTTCTGATCAGGGAAGTCGCAAATAAAAAATCTCTCATCCGTTGATGCTGAAGCGATCAGAGGTGAGTGAGTTGCAATCAACATCGTCGCCCCACCATGAATCTGGCGCATTGCAGTGGATATATCTTTGGATATTCTAAGTTGCCAGGCAGGGTGCATTGAGTTTTCTGGCTCATCGAAAAAGATAATAGAATCAGCGGCAGCGCAAAATGAAACCCCCAAAAGAGCTAAGATGTACTGCTTTTCACCTGAGCTCAGGTCCATCAGAGAAAAGCACCCACCCTTTCTTTCAAATTCAACATCCGACAGTATAAGGTTTCCATCTTGAATGTGGGCCAGATAGTTCGGGGCTTCATCTACAAAACTCTGCATATCTCCGAGGTTAACTTCAAACTCTCTGGAGACTTCAGATGCTGCCTCCGACTTCTTCCCCTTCCCGAAGCGGAACTTAAACACGAATTTTGGCTTAAATCCAATTTCGTCAAGCAAATCTCCAACAAACTGGGTGTGTTTATAAGCATCGTTTCCAGGGTTTAGCATGAAAATGATGAGAGTGCGAAATGGGGCGATATCGGAAATCATGTTATTGTTTACCTTATTTCCAAGATAAACAATCGGTCGCCCCGGCTCATCACCGGACATGTAGACGTCTCGCGGATACTTATCGTGCATCGTACCCGACATGCAGACAAGTCTGGCGTAGCGACCGCGCCTCGACTTGACATCCTCGATTGCCTCAAGTGTTGACTGTTTGAAAAACCGGGACTTGCCCGTTCCATTTTTCCCTGTGACGATATGCAGTTCGCCAGGTATCACCCCTTCAAACAGGGCGGAAAAGGCCGCATCTTTATCCTCGATTTTCATTTTCGCTCCAACTGAGGGAAGTTACTGAAACTTTGCCTGCCCCAAACGTGTATTTGTGACAAACTTGCACCTTAGGCTACATATGCACAACCCATGCCTTCGCAGTGGAATTTTGACGTTTATCCAGACGCCCCGTCCGGAACTATGCCGGTAAAGCGAGGGCGAGGCGGTACCAGTAAGACCGGCACCGATCGAGCTTGCCGGCGTTGGCGAATGGCAAGTCTGCCACCCTGCTGAGCACCATATAGGAGAGTTCGGAACGGCAGGTCTGTGCCGATCACGTCGTTCAAGCAGTCAGGGCGGGAAGTAGACTTTTTCTGCAGGCGCGCAGATGCTGATGAACGTCGCCGAATCGGCAATTCACTTGTGAAAAAAGTATCAGGCAACGGGGCTCAGAAACACTTCGTCCGGCTCGATGTCGGCTCCAAGAATTCGCGGTCCAGACCGACCCGACGCTTACGGTCAGTGTCCGCTTAAACTGATCCCAGACGGCACGAACACACGCAATGTACGCTGATCCTACGGGCGCGCGCGCCCCACTGCTTCTCGGCCGATATCAGGCGAGCGCTCTACCTACGCGCGTCTATCTAACGCACGGGATGCACATCCCGCGCGATCGGGCCCCTACGCCCGAAGTCAACGTCGAACCGCACCGCGGATCGTACGCCGAGTGTTTCCCATATCTCGGCATCGGAAGCCCTCTCAGGTGCATAGAGCCCGTCGGGTCCGATCTCGGGTGTGATCAGGAAAAAGCTACCGAAGCTCTTGGCGACCCTGCCCTGGCGATCGCGCAGTGCCTGAGTCAGCCATTCGTAGTCCCGGCCCAGCTGCGGACGGAATGACTGCGGAGCCCGCCGATCGAGGTCCTCGAACAGCCTCTTCGACTCGGAATACTCACCGGTGGCATAGGCATGAGCAGCGCGCAGGAAGCGGCCCCAGTGCTCGCGGTCCCCCTCAACGAAAGAGGCGACGAGATAACTCTTTGCCTTGGGATCGTTTATATCTCCGGACCGGGTGAAAAGGATATTGGCGATCATGAGGTTCAGCGATCGGTCCCTCGGATTTCGCGAAATCGCCTCCTCGAGCGTCCGTAGTGCCCGCTCGGGATCGTGCCGGTCGACGTATCTGCGCGCCAGCCGCATTGCCACGCCCGAGCCTCGTGGCATCTTTTCCCAAGCCTTCTGCAGCAGCTGCACCGCCTCGTCTGTGTCGCCGAGTTCCTCCCTGAGCCGGGCCTCGGCCTGCAGCAACTCGGGATCGCTGGGGTGATGGTTCGTGGCACGGGCGATCGCACGCTCCGCCTCGTCCACGGCAGCGGCAAGCTCGTCCTGGCGGCCATCCGAAGGTGCTGCTCGCAGGCGCCTGACGGCATCCGCCACCTCGTCGACCCGGATGCGGGCGCGGGCACCGAGCACATAGGTGTCGGACTGGTTCGGAATGTTATTCAGGGCCGCCCGCGCCTGGCTGCGCAGCGTCGTCTTGGCAAAGTCTGACGGGGCCTGCTGCGCCCGGCGCCGCAGCACCTGCGAGCGGGTGTGATGCAGCGTGCTGTTTTCCGGCTCGATCGTCAGAGCGGAGTCTATTGCCTCTTGGGCGGCATCAAGGCTGCCCCTTGGGTGGGTACTCTCAAAAATGGCGCGCTGCTGGCCGATGAAGGCCGCCTGCGGGTTGCGATGCCAGGCGAGCACATAGATGTCCCGCGGGAAATCGGGTTCCTCGAAGGTATCGGCCATGTCCCGGCCCCGAAGCAGCCCAGACAATGCAATGCTGTCTGAGGTATAGCTGCGGTCGAGCGCGGTCAGTACCCGAACGATCTGCTCGTACCGCTCCTCGTCGGTGCGGCAGACTTGCGCGAAGACTATGTCGCCGACATGGGCGTGGCGGGCGTGGTACTCATAGTCGCCCGAGACGCGGTTCTGCCCAACCGAAACGAGCTCCTCCAGCGGCTCGAAGAACTCAGTCTCGAAGTCCCTGAACAGTATGCCCGAGATACGCGACACCACCCCAGCTCGAACCGGAACGTCGAAACGGTTAAGGGTGCAGATGTCGAGATAGAGCGTCTGCGCTTCCGTTGGCGAGATTCGTGCATACTCGTCGAGTATGATCGTCTCGAACGGCAGGCCACGCGTTACCTCGTGGAGAATCACAAGCAGCTGGCGATCGAGCTTGCCGGTGACGATCTCCTTGCGGCGTGGTGGCTCCTCCTCGGCCAGCTTTCCGAGGCAGTCGTGCTGTTCCAGCTTCTCGATTAGCTCCTCGGCCTCGCGCTCCGATAGCCGAGTGACATCGAAGAATTCCGGCACGTGCTTCTCCAAACGCTGGCAGTAGATCGACCATTCGTTCCTGCGCTCGGCCGTCACGACGGTGAGTGGGATGTCCCTCGCCCGCGCCGCGTCAAGAGCTACCAAGATCTTCTCGATGCTGTAGGCGGCACGGTCGATGAAGAGATTGATGCGACGCCCCGTAAGGTCGTGCAGCTCCTGCAGCACGTCGGGCCAGATGCGCGCGTCGTCTTCGGCCCAGATCACCAACTCGTCGAGCGAGGCGCCCAATTCCCAGGCCGCGCGCCGCAGCGCAATCGACTTGCCGTAGCCCGCCGCGCCTCGCAGCACGGCCAGCTGAGGGCCTGGCGCGGTCGATTCCGCCATGAACTCCAGCAGCCGGTGCGAAACGCGCCGCTGCACATCGAATTCTCGTCGGATCGCCCCCCAGCCCTGGTCGTGGCCAGAATAGAACCGCTCGGCTTCCGCCGGCTCCACGGCAATGCCGGAATGTACCAGCTTGAGGTCGGTGCGGAACGCCGCGGCCAAGCGGTCGGACTCGTCCTGATTGACGGTGAAGAACTTCCGGTAGGGCTTGCCCGCCTCGGCGTCGCCATGGCGCGGCAGGCGCATGAGCGGCCCAAGCTCAGCGTCCAGGACTTGCATGAACTCGGCGAAGGTCGCGCGCACGCCCTCCACCCGGCGTTCAGCCCATAGTGCCAATTCCTCGTCCTCGAGGTCCGGCGAAACCAGGTAGTGGAACGGGCGTGCCGACCGGTCGCCTTCTTCGGAGAGTCGGCGGATATGGAGGTCGCTCAGGCTGTGTCCGCAATAGATCACCGGATAGGCCGCCGACAGTTCCTCGATCTGCGCATAGAGGCGCCCCCGGTTTGCCTCGTGGTTGTTGTAGCTGGTGGGGGTGAGAACCAGTGGCACCTTTTCGTCGAGGGCATGGCGTGCGCAGCCGTGCAGCTTCAAGAACGGCAGGGGATGCATGTGCTCGTCGAGCATCGGCCCAAACGGCTGATCGTCCTTGTAGCGGATGACCAGCGATTGCGTGCCACCCTCCGCGCGCTCGTAGGCCTTTTCCACGAGCGAGTCGTAGTTCGTCGTGGCAATGGCCTTCCATCGAAACTTCGGCAAAATCAGATGCGCATCGGTCGGCTCGAATGCGGTGAAGAAATCATGCAGCCATTGATTGTATGCTGAGCGTCCTCCCTGCGACGCCGCGAGCTCCGCGACGCGCATGAGGTCATGCTTGGCGAATCTCCCGGAGAGAAACCTGTCGGACATTTCCCGGGCAAGCTGGGCGCTGCCTGGCATCTTGCGCTCGTTTCGGTCGACCGCACCCATCGAGGCGCCTGAGCCGAGAAACAGCACGATCCGCTGCTCGCGCACTGCATCGAGCAGGCCCGATGACAGGTTCACCTTGCGTCGTTTCGTCATTCAACCTCGCTTCCCCGACCGCGCCCCGAAATTTCACCGGCCGTCTGCCGATCCAGTCCCTGAGGCACCTTATCCTATGAAGTCGCGCGGCAAAGCCCTTCGCCTACCGAAAATGATCTGATACCAACGGCCTTAGCCTTTGACCGCTTTGGCGTAGTGGCGGATTGTGATGGACCGGACGGTGGCGGTGTCGTTGGCGAAGAAGTTCGAGGCATCGCAGCATCGCGTGACGATTTCCTCGTAGGTCTCGAAGACGGAGATCGCAAGGCGGTTGGCGCGGAGGTAGGCCCAGACGTTCTCGATTGGGTTCAGCTCCGGGGCATATGGCGGCAGCGGCAGGAGGGTGATGTTGTCGGGCACGCACAGGGCCTTGGCGCCATGCCAGCCGGCGCCGTCCAGCACGACGATGGCGTGCGCGCCCTTGACGACGGTTCGCGAGATTTCGGCGAGGTGGGCGCTCATCGCCGGGGTGTCGGCATTGGGCATGACCAGCGCCGCGGTGGCACCACGTTCGGGGCACACGGCGCCGAAGATATAGGCCCAGGTGTAGCGGGTATCGCGCGGGGCGCGCGGGCGGCTGCCGCGGTCGGCCCAGATGCGGGTCAGCGTGCCCTGCTGGCCGACCCTTGCTTCATCCTGACCCGAAGGGCCGCGTAGCGAAACCACACCTCCAGCGGCTTGTCCCGGGCATGTTCCGGCAGAGCGTCGGCTACCGCGGCGGCGAAGTTTTTTTGAAAGCCTCTTGCGCTTCGGGGTCGGACTTCGGGTGCTGCGGGCGCACCGAGAGCCGGCGAAAGCCCAAGCTTGCCAGTTGCTTGCCAACAGTCCGCTCATGCATCTTGACTGTTTGGACGTGCGGTACGATAGAAACGCATTTGGGTTTAGAGGGCAAAACTGCATCAGTACACAGCAGTTTCTTGTCCGCATTGTCAGATGATGCATTTCGAGACGCGTTACCAAACTACGGAAGCGTCCAAGAAATGTTGGCATGGTTACGAGAGTAGTGGTCCTCACCCGAGCTTCGTCAATGTCCGCGAGCGCTTATGCCAACTTCCTAAGCCTTTGACCGCTCTTGCATATTCTCGGGTGGTAATCAAGCGCACGGTGGCGATGTCGTTGGTGAAGAAGTTCCAAGCGTCGCAGCACCGTGCCACGATGTCTTCGTGACGCTGGATCGGGTGTGCAGCAAAATCGGTTATGCCAAGACAATCCAGGTCGATCAGGGCAGCGAGGCTGCGCGCACCTATTCTTTTGCTCGGGAGGCGCCGGATACGTGAAATCTGATAAGCTTGCAATTTAGATTCAGGCGCCACTTCCTGTATTTTCTTCGTCGAAATGATACCTTGAAAGCAGGTCCACATCCGGTGACCGGGTGTGCTTTGCTTGGAGGCCAGAGATAGTGAAGTTCTCCTGCACATCTGTTTCTGGGACCAGGAGATACTTCCAGGGCTTCGCGCCATCAGCGGCGGAGGCTTTTGTCGCGACGTGGCACCACAGACTGGCGGCATCGGCTTTCCGCAATACCTCCGGCGCATTCATCTCCGAGAGACGTTTGACCTCGATGATCAGCTTTTCCGTACTGGTTTCAACCACAAAATCAGGCTGATACGGAGCGCCGTTCGCATCGAAGATCTTGAACTGGTTGGGCCCGGGCTTCATCCACAGGCGCACGGTCGGTTCCTTTTCGAGGACGACCGCCAGTTTTCGCTCCGGATCAGAGTCGAATTTCGCGTATTGGTAGCATCCGCGGGCAAATCCGGTGAAAACGTACTTGCGGATATCCTGCTTCTGATCCGGTGGTGATCGGAAATCACGGATGAAGCCGGTGCCGGCAGTGTCGAAGATCTGCGGACGCAGTTCGCCAAAGGCCGAGGCCAGCGAGACGCGGTAGTTCGTTGTTTCTCGCCACATATTCTGCTTCATCTGCGAGAAAATGCTCTCGGCCATCGCTTTCGCATGCCCTCGTACGACGCTGAGGACCTGTTCCTCATCTTCCGAGAACCTGCGCCGGGTATGGGCAACCGCCTGTCCGCTGAGATCATACAGGATCTCGGCGTGCGCATCGTAGTCGATCTCGGGATAGTCAATCAGGCGTGCAACAATGTAGTCTTCCAGCCGCTTGGCCGTCTCGCCTTCTCTCTCGCCCGATATCACTGACGTCTTCTCGGTCCGCAGCACTTGCACGAACAATTCGCGCGACAACGGCTGAAAATTCCACGACCTCATGTCGAGGTCAAAGCGGCGAAAGCCGAAGGAGACCTGTTGCTGCGGCGTGATCGTGAGCGCGGGTATTGCCAATGTCCGCTCAACGAAATTCTTACAGAGCTCGGTCGCTACAGCCAAGGCCTGTTCCCTCGTGACCGTGGTAAAGAGCCCTGCATGCTTTGCTGCGACGGACAGCGCGGTCTCGGCGATCCTCTCGACGATTCTCGGGTCACTCAGATCCTGTATCGAGCGGACCTGCTTGCTGACCTGAGGGAGCACGTCATCAAGAACGGTCCGGGCAACTTTCACCTCCTCAGGCGTGCTGAAGGTGAACGGCTCGGGACTGTTCTCTTTCCCACCAATATCAGCAATCGGATAAACTGAGGTCATTTCTCCTTCGCCGTCCGCCACCGCAGCAGTAGGCTTCGTCTTGGCCTCTGCCTGGGCAAGCATCTGATCGACGATCGAGGGTGCAGGAACCGAGATCGGCTTCGTCGGGGCGACATCACCCCCGTCACCGATGGTGACGGTCTTGAGCCGGCGGGTGACGCCGTTCTCCTCCTTTGCCTTCTCGATCAGCTCGTTGAACCGTTCATGAGCGATGACGGTCAGGGTATCGACCACTTCGACACCCGTCCGCCTGCCGTATGGTAGACGCAGACCACGGCCCAGGGTCTGCTCTGTCAGAATGTCCGAGGCCGAGGCCCGCAGCGGCACAATGGTGAACAGGTTCGAGACGTCCCAGCCTTCCTTCAGCTTGTTGACATGGATGACGATATCCGTGTCGCCTGCCTTCTCGATGTTCAGCAGGCGTTGCGCGTTCTCGTCGCTCTCTTCGCCTCTCAGCTTCGAGTGGATCTCGGCCACCCGCCCCTTGTAGCGCCCACCGAAGAAGTCCTCGGACTCAACGAATTCCTTTACCTGTCGAGCATGAGTTGTGTCCTGCGTGACCACCAGCATGAACGGCCGCACCACCTTCACGTCGTTCTGGCGGGCATAGGTTTCCAGCGCCACCTTGACGTATTCATGGTAATGCACACCGTCTTCCAGCTTGATCTTCTCCAGCGTTGCCTCGTCGACCGACTTCGGGTCGAAGTTGGCACGCGTCCCGACTGCCGGTTCCTTGACGTAGCCATCCTCCATCGCGTCGGGCAGGTCGTAGCGATAGACCACGTTCTTGAAGTCCTGCGAATGTGCCCCCACGGTCTTCGGCGTCGCGGTGACCTCCAGCCCGAGGATCGGCTTCAGCTCCCCGATCGCGCGCGCCCCGGCCGAGCCGCGATAGCGGTGCGCCTCGTCCATCAGCAGGACAAGGTCGTCCAGGTCCGAGAGGTAGGAGAAGTAGCTCTCTCCGATGTATTCCTGGAGCCGCTTGATCCGGGGGGCACTACCGCCGCGCGTTTCGGAGTTGATCTTCGAGACGTTGAAGATATTGATGATCGCGCCTTCTTGGCCGAAGAGGTCGCTCCCGCGCACGCCGCGGCCTTCCTCGTAGTTCTCGGCGTTGACGATAAGGGGCGCATTGTGGGCAAAGGCCTCGATGCCGCGGAAGACGTATTTCGGGCTCGATGGCTGGAAATCGGCCAAGAGCTTCTCGTAGATTGTCAGGTTCGGGGCGAGGACGAAGAAGTTACGGCTCTTCCCGATCATGTAGAGGTAGCTTATAAAGGCACCCATGAGGCGCGTCTTGCCGACGCCGGTGGCGAGGGCGAAGCAGACACTGGGAAAACCGCGCTCGAATTCCTCGAAATCCGCATCTGCGAAGTTGCCGTAGGCAGCGCGCACGGCGTCGCGGGCCAAGTCGACATCGGTGTCCTTCTTCGGGTCGATATCGGTCACGATGGTGTCGAGGCGGCGCAGCGCCTCTGCCTGAGGCTTGCGCAGGGAAAGGCGCTGGTGGATTTGGTGGACGGCGCGTTTGGGATCGACGGTGTCCATGTCTTACTTTCTTTCCTTGAGCAGGGCCGGCTTGCTCGTGGCTCGGACCTTCCGGGTCGTCGGATTCGGGTCTGGATCGTCCTCGAGCGCCTCTACCTCTTCGGCCATGGGCAGCGCGTCGATGCGAAGCGAGTAGTCGTCCTTGCCCCATTCGCAGCGGTCGAGCACCACGCGGGGGATTTTCTTCAGGGTCAGGTTGTCCAAGGTTTCGCCCTGCGCTTCGTAAGCCATGCAGCAGATCAGCAGGCTTCGATCCTCGCCCACCTCGTCCGAGATGGCGCGCAGCTGTTCGAAGGTCAGGCTGGCCGTGGTGACGTAAATGAAGGCGTTTTCCGAGGCATGGCCGTGCATCCAGTAGGCCTCGTCCGAGGGGGCGTAGACATAGTTGAAATGCTTGCACATGGCCTCGGCCAGCATCTCGGCGTTGTAGTCCTTACTGATGATCCAGTTGCCCCAAGCATCCTTTTGCAAGAGCGACGGGGCGAGGCGGGAGAAGCGATAACCGCCGCCGCCTTTCCAACCCGCAGCCTCGGTCACGCCGCTCTTGTCGGTGCCGTCGATAACGTTCTGCATGCGCGGGACGATATGGGTTTTGGAATGATCGCCCAGTTCCACCATGATCCAGCGGCGGCCCATCTTGTGGGCGACCGCCCCTGTGGTGCCCGAGCCCGCGAAACTATCGAGCACGAGGTCGCCGGGATTGGTTGTGAGTTCGATGCACCTTTCGACTAACCGCTCAGGCTTTTTCCCATTCTTGAATGTAACACCACCCTCTCGGGCAATTCCGTTATAGGGAATGTCCGTCCATAGATTTGTCAACGGCTTTGCCGGCACCAATTCACCATCGATTTCTTTGAGTTTTGAGGAGTAGAAGTAAACCTGTCGGCCATTCAAGATGTAGATATCATCATGCGAGTCACGTGCGTATAGAAGCACCTCATCAGGACGCTCCTTCGAGGCTTCCCGCATTTCTACGATGCCTCTGCCAGCCGCGTTGCTGATGGCGGTCGCCTGAAAAACGGAATCTGCATTCTCCAAGGCGAACTGTGCAACTTGAGAGTCGAAACCAAGTCGCCCAAATTTCCTGCGAGCTTCCCGAGTATCCTTGCACCCAACCTCGATTGCAACATGCTCGTTGAGGCCACAAACTTTCCACTTTGAATAGTGTTCATTACGGTTCGTAATGTACTTACCATAGCCAGGGTCGTATAATGTTTCTACATATCGTTGTTCATATTTATAGTGCCAACGGTTTTTTGCATACATCAAGATATATTCGGTTTGCGAGTATGGCGAAGGATTTACGGTTTTGTGCCCGGAAGGATCAGAAGTTTTTACAACTACCATATTTAGGAAATTCGACCGTCCCATGATTTCATCACAAAGAATACGCAGATATGCCATCTCTTTATCGTCGATGTGTATCCAAAGAACACCGTCATCACCGAGCAACTTAGCGATTATCTCGATGCGCTCCTTCATCAATCCCAGCCAAAGCGAGTGCTCAAGGCCGTCATCGTAGTGTTCGAACGCCGCCCCTGTATTGAAAGGTGGGTCAATATATACGCACTTTACCTTGCCGCGCACTGCCGGATCAGTTTCCAGCGCCTTCAGCGCCAGAAGGTTGTCTCCATGGATCAACATGTTGTCGAAGATGTCGCCCTCGCGCCGCGCCCGCGCATGATGCGAAAGCTCCGGCTCCTCGATCAGGATACGCGGCTCAAGCCGTGGGCGGTTGTCCTTGCCGATCCAGGTGAGTTCCAGCTTGTTTTTCTTGGGCGCCATTACGCAAGGCTCCATCTTATCGTGAACAAGGGCGTCATTTCGGGGGTCAGGTTCAGTTGCTCGGCAATTTCATCGAGCATACGTTCCCGTTGCCCGTCGATCTCTCGCAACCTTGTGTATAGCTGGTGCTGCAAATCATCAACCTGCCGCTGCAATGCTTTTGACTCTCGCTGCAAGGTCAGCTTTTCCTCCAACCCCGATGTGGCACGTGCCAGTTTCTTTTTCTCATTCGCCTCCTTGTTCAGCGTCTTGATCTGCTGATCGAAGGAGACCTTGGCATCATCGCGCCAAGCATCCAGCCGGTCTTCCTCTTCGTTCAGGAAGGTCGCCAGCATCAGCTGCGCTTGACCCACGACTTCCGTCTGCCGCGCGTCCTGCGCCTGTTGAAGCGCCGTCTCGGGCAGGTCGGTCAAAACCGTGTCCCTCACCTGCGCCGGGACATGGAGCATTCGCTCGGTCGTCTCGGGATGCAGGGGCGTGCCGTCCTCAGTGAAGGCGGCATAGACCAGCTCGTCATAGTTCCTGGCCGGAGTGCTCAGCAGGAGTCGTGACACACGCATCCAGCCCGATTGCCCGCGCATCCGCTCAACATCAGCCATGTTGCCGTCATAGGCGCTGTAATCGAAGCTGAGCGCCGCTGGCGGCAGATCCCGGTCGCAGGCCTGCGCGACCAGACGGTCCGCCAGTCCTTCATCCCCAAGGCGGAAGAAGCGCCAGCCGCGCTCATCCGCTTCAGGCCACTCCGTTGACCAAGTCGCCCCGGCATGGTCGAACCGCTGCGCGTGATTTTCGTGGAACCGAGCGTCAGGCAGTTCCGCTCGAGCCAGGCCCAGAAGCGCCCGCTTGAAGTCGCCAATCGCCGCGTTCACGGTCTCCCTGCGGCCCAGAAGACGTTCGATGACCTTATCGTCCATCTCGGCCAGCAGCTGATCGCGTGCGTTCTTCTTGGCCTCGTCGATCTCGATGCTGAATTCCTCTTGTAGCTGGTCAAAGGCCTGATCGATCTCTTCAGTCGACCGGCAGGACTGGAGTATGTCGAGGATGCGGCGCTCGATATCCACGCCGGATTCGATGGCGCCCAGCACCTCGTCTGACGAGCCGAAGACGCCGTCGAACAACTTGAACTTCTCCTCAAGCAGCTGGTGAATGCGCGCCTCTGCGTGGTTCTTGCGGTTGAGGAAGTTGATGACTGTGACGTCGACCTTCTGGCCGTAGCGGTGGCAGCGACCGATGCGCTGTTCGACCCGCTGCGGGTTCCAGGGCAGGTCGTAATTGATCACGAGCGAGCAGAACTGGAGGTTGATGCCCTCGGCCCCGGACTCCGTGGCGATCAGGATCTTGCGGTCGTTGCGGAAGGCCTCGACGATGGCCGCCTTCATGTCAGCGGTCTTTGACCCCGATACGACATCGGTGCCGCGGTGCTTCTCGATCCAGGCCTTGTAGAGCGCGCTGCTGTCCTTGTCCGAGTTCGAGCCGTTCATGACGACGGTCTCGCCCTCGAACCCGTTCTGCTCCAGCAGCTCACGCAGGTAGGTTTGTGTCCGCACCGACTCGGTGAAAATCACCGCCTTGCGCTGACCGCCCCTGGTAGTGATCTCGTTGAGCACGGTGGGAAGGCAGTCGATCAGCGCCTTGCCCTTGGCATTGTCGGAGATCGACCTGGCAAGATCGCGGTATTCGGTAAGCTTCTTGATTTCATGTTCGAGCTTCTCGGGGTCAACGCGCCCGGCATCCTCATCTCTGGCATCCTCGACGGCGTCCGCCTCCCAGCCAGCCCCGGCTTCGCGCCACTCCTCGGCATGTTCGCTAAACCCGTCCAGGTCATCGAGGGTATCATCATCGACGACGCGCTTCGCTTCCAAGCGCCGGATCATCTTCTCAAGTGTCTGGGTCACCGCGAACGAAGACGATCCCAGTATCTTGCGCAGCATCAGCGTGACGAGGTGTCGACCGTTCTGCCCGAGGGCAATGGTCTCCGGGTCCTGGAGATAGTCGGAGACCTTGTCGTAGAGTTCCGTCTCGAGGCGATCAGGCGTGAAATCGAAGGTTTTCGGCAGGCGGTTGGTGTAGTTGATCAGACCAGCACGCTGCACCTGGCGTCGCAGGGTGCGCTTGCAGATCGGCTCGAGACGTTTCGCCAGGAGTGCCTGCGAGGCACCGCCTTCGCGCCCGCCGAACTCGCTGCGGAACGCCTGCTCCGATCCGAAATAGGTATCGTCGATGACACTGACGAGGCCGAAAAGCTCCATCAGGTTGTTCTGCAAAGGCGTAGCGGTCAGTAGAAGCTTCTGTCGGCCTGCCAGTGCCTTCCTGAGCAACGTCGCGCGAGAGTTCTCGGTCGCCTTGTAGACGTTCCTGAGTTTGTGCGCTTCGTCGAAGACAACGAGGTTCCATGAAATGCGGCGCAGGGTGTCCGACACCCGCGCCGCGTATTCGTAGGACATGATGATAATGCCTTCGCCCTGACCGAGAGGGTTGGGCCTACCTTTATTTTCAAGGTCCTTGATCCGTTTCGCATCAAGTATCACAGAGGGCAGCGAGAACTTCTCATGCAGCTCGGCGGCCCACTGCTTCCGAAGCGAGGCCGGTACGATGAGGAGGATCTGTCGCTCCCGCTCCCACCAACGCTGGCTTATCACGAGGGCGGCCTCGATCGTTTTGCCGAGACCGACCTCATCGGCCAGCAAAACCCCCTTCGACAAGGGGGAACGCAGCGCGAAGGTCGCTGCATCGACCTGGTGAGGGTTCAGATCGACCTTCGCCGAAGACAGGGACTGCGTAAGGGCATCCGAATCCGAAATACCTTCTGAAGTCAGGTAGTTGGAGAAGAACTTCGCTTGATATTCGGAGTATTCGCGGTTCAAGTCTGACTGCTCCAGTTTTTTGGTCAGAGGAAACAGCTTTCTGCGCGATTGGTCAACAGGTTCAATTGCATGACAAGGCATTGACTTGGCTACGCAAATCGGGATGTGCTTA
>Ga0307955_1000710_pt1 | contig 16922 bp, 26 predicted proteins | sample OrgLakmetagen439_FD_201819 | JGI IMG/M metagenome (GOLD analysis project Ga0307955, IMG submission 201819) | Saline water microbial communities from Organic Lake, Antarctica - #439 | ecosystem: Environmental > Aquatic > Non-marine Saline and Alkaline > Saline | place: Antarctica: Organic Lake...
TCGCTTAACCAATCGAGACACAGTTCTTCTAATGGTTTTCGCCTGAGGGTCAAGGGCGCCCCTAGATTCCGAAAAGATTTTTAAGTTTTGACTGAAGTGCTGATTTTGATTTCGCATCAAGATCACCCAACTTTGCCAACGCAAGTCGCTTTTCAATCGTGGCAATTTTATTACTTCGAATATATGATACTTTCTTCAACCCATTGGCTTTGGTGGGAGCGATTTGAATATCAAAACTCGAGTGCTTTTTGGTTGAAATAGCACAAAGTATAATATCTTCATCGCCAGTATCAGAAAGTTGTAGGGCAGGACGAATCTTTTGACTCGCTAAGTCAGTGAGCGGGAACGGAATCAGAATTATGTCGTATGACTTAGACATACACTTCTTTTGCATCTTCTAACGTATAGAGATCGGGTTCATCTTCAAGAAAATCAAAACTTGAAGAAATTGCGTTGAGATTTGTTATCTCGTTGAAGTCAGCGTTATAGGCTTGTGGGAATTTGAGCATAATCACCTCCGGCTTGTTACGGCGACCAATAGCAAATACCTCCCCTGTCTCTTTAACGGTATCTACGATTTTTGCTAGCTGCTTACGGGCGTTGGTTGTTGTGATAGTTTTCATATCAATATTGTACATTTTGTACAAAATTAATCAAGCATTGGTTGTAGCACCACTTTCTCCCCTATCACCTAAATCAAACCCTTGCGTCGCTTAACCAATCGAGACATAGCTCTTCCAATTGGTTCCACCCGAGGTCCAGGAGCCGCCCAGTATTTTGAAGTAAGTTTAATAATGGTTTTCTGAGTACCCTACGTAGAAGTTCGAACTGGTATACTTAAAAGTGAGATGATCAAAATTGAATTAAGTCCAAAATTTACAAAATTTGTTTTATATCACAGTTAGCGACAATAGTAATTGTTCCGATATCAATTTTGTGGATTGCAAATTACTCATATACAGGTATAGAAATCCTTTTTGTATTATCTGCTCTTTTTGTTCCAGCCGTAATCTCACTAATTTATTTCACCGTTTATACGGGTATTCTGTACAAAAATCATTTTAATTTAAAAAATTTACATCAAAAGAAAAAATTACTTATCTCCTTTCAGTTATTTTTTGCATTATTTTACTTTTGCTCATCCTAATCTTTTTTGTTTAAAGTCTTTGTTGACTGTGTACATAATTGAGGTACGAAAATACTTCCATCCCCCAACCCCTCAAACAAATTTCGCACCACAAGAGTATTTCCATTTTCATGTTCTCTTCGGTCATTGAAAATTAGGTCAACATCCTCTACGACGTTGCCCAATATATTGACTTTTTACATATTTTATGTATAATATGTAAAACTTACCAACGGAGGGATTGATGTCCTATCTTCTTGTCTTATATGTCGGTATTGGAATCGGCTTTATGGTGGGGAGATATCCTCAAGCCACCGAAGGGGTAATACGTTCTTGTGTGGAGTGGGTAATACACAACCCTCACCGCATCCCCTACGAACTTGTGTCACTGGCGGCAATGGGTCTGATCTTCTATCTCATTACAGTTCATGTCGAGGAATCGGCATGGCTGATGCTGGTCTTCATGCCCTATACCAACATCTTTTGGTTGCTACCAAAAGAAGCGCCCGGTATTGCTATGTGGTACACGTTTGCGGCGTTTGCAATTCTGACTTTTGCCATGCAAGAAAATGGCGTTTGGCTTGGGATGCGCCTACGTGCTGCTGCGGAAGTTGGCTGGTACGAGGTCTGGGTTCTACTCACTTCGCAACCATGGGGCTGGCTGACGACTACTGCCATTGTGATCGTACAGACAGCCACAGTTCGCTGGTTCAGAGTCAGCAAACTTCGTGCTCTCCATGCCTGAATAAACATATTCACCCACCCCTTCACCGATGATTGGGGTGGTTTTATTTTATCGAAGCACAACTCTTGCAACACACAACCAATCAAGAGCTGTTTCCTCAAACTGGTTCCACCTCATGGACAGTACGTGCCCATCGAGAAATATCTTCAATATACGAAGATATGTAACAACATTTGAGTTCCGACATTTCATACCCCTAATGAGAAATCAGAACTGCTATACTTTTTTGATGTGGCTTGAAAGACTAATTCTAAGAAAGACAGAAAAAAGATTGCTTCCGTATCGAGAGCAAGTGGAATCTTTGGATGTTGATGTAAAAGATAAATATAAAAACTACTTACCTCAAATAGAAAAGTGTTATACACTTGCAACCCACTGGCACGGAACAGGTCGATATCACTACCAGCACGAGAACGGCTCTCGATACCAGAAAGTAAACTCTACTGAAACTATCGACATTTTGAATGCAATTTTAGTTTCTGATGGACTGATTCCTCACCACGACCCTTGGATTGACTCCAAAGCAAACACTGTTTCGCTCACAACAACACGAATGCACGCCAGAGCGTTTGCTAGAATACATACCACTCAAAATGAAGAGTTAGTATACGAGCTAGGGAGCATCAAACTCTGGCTAAGGTTTTACTTCGCATTACTTTTTATTTGGCTCTTTGCTAACTTTTGGAGTCATCGTAGTTTTATAAAAAACACCCTCCGCACCTCTTTTTCAAAAGATATACAAAACTGGGCAAGTGCGATAAGAAAACCGAAGAAAGGGAAAGTGATAGGTATTTTAGATATGTTCAAAGGAGATATTCCTACTTCTGACATTGAAGGAAACTACCCCGTGCTCATTGGAATAAAAGCTGACTCTAGTGAACTCATAGAAACTATCCCTCTCACAAACAAAGTGGAGCAACGTTCGCTCAAACCAATAACGCTTGAGATGTTTTCTCATATTGAAGTTCCTTTAGGTAGAGTTAAGGAAACAGAGGATATGCTTAATACTTACGATATAGATATTCCTGTAATACCATTAGAGTTTGGTGATATTTATTTGACTAACACACCATTAGAGCAGTTGGCATTTCATAAACAAAAGTTGGGATGTAAATAGTTTCATCCCCCAACCCTTCAAACACAGTTCGAACATCCTCTACGACGTCGCCCAGCGAGAAATATCTTCAATATACGAAGATATACATAGACTTTTCAGTTCTGACACTTAGTACCCCTACGTAGAAATTGGAACTACCTTTTCTTGAGTAAGGAAAGTTTTTAATTTTCTATTGAACGGTGACCCAACACGATCCGCTCGTCATACATCCAAGCGAGTGTCCAAACCACAACTAGTAATACTGCTTGTACCACAAACGCTTCGCCAAGAGCCATGTGAAATACTATCGTTCCCCCAAAGTACGCTGAAAGTAGCAGCGTACCGATGTTTTTGGTTTTTGGTATCGCAAATAATACTAATGAAGCTAGTAGACCAAGTCCGATAATGGTAATCCAATCTCCCACTCCATTAACCGATAGCTGTGTGACCATGGCTTCCATGCTAACAATTTTGCCAACCGCTGGGACAGCAAGTAAAACTGCCAAAACCATTGCCCCATACTTACCAAAATTTTTCTTTGTCATATTTATTTATTATTTAATTATCCTTACTATACCAAGCCCAGATACTGAGGATGATGGCTGATCCTGAGATGATTGTCATCACTGTACCTGGAACAAAATTCACATATCCTCCAAGATCCATAAATAAGAAATACCCAACATCAGCTAGACCCCCAACTAAAGCTGCCAAAAAGATAGCCCACGTTTCCTGTTTCCAGACAAAAAAAGCACTGACTGAAGTAACAAGACCAATCCAAAGTAAATTAAAACCATGCTGACCAAAGATTGCCCCAGCTGCATCAGGGTAAGCTAACGCTAGAACTGCTGGGTCAACGGCATCGGCAATCCCTCCAATTGCGGCAGCTATGTCACCAGACAGTATAAAATTTATTGTAAAAAAACCAGCTAGTATGTGTACTAAACCCCAGATTACCCATAAAATTGCAGATAACTTAAATGCTAGTGTTGGGAGTGAATGTTGCATAATTATTTTGTTATTTGATTAAAGCCGACTGAAACAGTAATACCTTCTCTTCCAGCTCAACTATTTTTTGTTGATCAGTAATCTCACCTGCTTGAAAATTATCCAAAAATTGAGGTAGTGAAAAATCAGCGACGATATTTCCTCCAAAGTGCGGGAAAGCATCAATCGCTGTTTGCAGCACTCCCGCTCCACCTCTTTTCCCGGGAGAAGTAGCCATGAGCAGCATTGGTTTCTCTTGCCATACTTTCATATCGATTCGTGATAACCAATCAAATAAGTTTTTGAATACAGCCGTGTACGACCCGTTGTATTCTGGCAAAGACAGAATGATTCCATCTGATTCAGCGATAAGACTTTTGAATTTTGTAACTGTTTCAGGGATACCACTCTCTTTTTCTAAGTCTGGGCTATATAGCGGCAGTTCATAGTCATTGAGATCGACTGCTGTAACGACTGTATCTTTTGTCTGACCAGCTACGTACTGAGCTAACGTCTTGTTAATAGAACTGCTGCTATTGCTGCCTGCGAAAGCTAGAATATTTGAACTCATTTGTATATTTTTGTAATTAATTTATATAAGTATATAATGCAGTATATGAATAACAAGTACGCACTATTTTGTATAGTACTTACCCCAAAGTAACTGTCATGAACCACAAACCTGAAAATCCAATTCAAAGTACAGTGCGCATTCTTGGTGGTCGGTGGAAACCAATGATCTTGTGGCATCTACAAAAATCGACCCTTAGATTTGGTGAAATCAGAAAAGCGATTCCTGAAGCATCGCAAAAAATGCTCACTCAGCAGCTAAGGGAACTAGAAAGAGATGGAATCATTCATCGAGAAGTGTATCCACAAATTCCTCCCAAGGTCGAGTATTCGCTTACAAAGTACGGGACAACTGCCCTGCCAATAATGAAATCTCTATCTGCCTGGGGTAGCAAACACCAAAGAACTTCGCCTACCTTCCCCAAAGAGTTAAAATTTGACTGTAATTGTTGAGCTAAAGAATCAGCTCTCTAGTCAGTCGTCAACAAGGTGTAAAACTTGGAATATAGATGGTTTCATCTCCCAACTTCTCAAACACAGTTCGAACATCCTCTACGACGTCGCCCAGCGAGAAATATCTTTATTTTACCAAGATACACAACAGCATTTCAGCTCTGACTTTCACTAACCCTAATGATAATTAGGAACTTTTGATATACTTTGTTCATGAATCAGCCACTCGATAAATTTGAAAAGGTTGCAATAGAAGCTGCTAAAGCTGGCGGTAAAATTCTGTCAGCTAACTTTGCATCTCAATCTCATGTAGAAGCTAAAGGTAAGCACGATGTTGTAACTGCGACTGATCGGGCATCCGAGCAAGAAATCATAAACTGTATCAGTAGCCATTTTCCTAAACATACAATTGTAGCCGAAGAATCTGGCACTCACGATAACCAATCTGAATACGTTTGGATAATCGACCCACTTGATGGTACATCAAACTTTGTAACTGGTAATCCTTACTTTTCTGTATCAATTGCACTAGCATACAAAAATGAAGTAAACGTTGGAGTTGTGTTCAATCCAATTACCAATGAACTGTATGTCGCAAAAAAAGGCTGCGGGGCATATGTGAATGGCGAGAAAATAAACGTATCAGAAAAAAGCGACCTCACTGACTCTATTGTTACTTGTGCATACGCAGCAGAAGACGAAACGATTGTCGCAGGGCTAGAGATGATAAAAAATCTAGCACTAAATTCAAGAAAGGTAATTATCAATTTCTCTCCCGCACTTGATCTATGCAATATCGCTAGAGGTAGAATCGATGGTATTGTTGATGCGGGAACAGAGCCAGAAGATCATGCAGCTGGTTGTCTTATTTTAAGTGAAGCTGGTGGAATGGTTACGAACTTCGATAACAATGAATGGGATGTTAGTAAAGTTGGTATTTTGGCAGCAAACAAAGAACTTCATTCAAAATTACGAAATATGATTCATTCTTGATGTATGAAATGAAGGTATAAATACAGTTTCATCCCCTAACCTCTCAAACACAGTTCGAACATCCTATACGACGTCGCCCTACTGCCCTAGATTCTCTAGGGACTATATAAATAAAGGTATTTTGGTTCGACTATCACAGATTTTTCTAGTGTCTGGTGGACTTAGTGGAACCCAAGAAAGTACGCCGGTACTTGACCGACGTCCCGGGAATCAGTCCCTACACGACCACGACATGGAATGCGAGGACTCCTTCGGTATTTTCTTTGTCCTCACTCCACCAACTACGAAGCCCTTGTAGCAATTCGTCCTTATCGCCAAGACGGTCCATATCTTGCTCAATGATGCTAAATAGCTCTTGGAAGCTTGGTGCTTTATAGATGTGTTCGATGCGAACAATCACCCGCCGTGACTCATTGGTCGGTTCTTTCTGCCAACCGGTAAAGTCTTCCCAAAATTCGACATAGTCCCCTACTTTAAGGTTTTGCCAGGCTGCTTCATCGAGTCTGAAGTCGATTGATTCACCTTTTGCAATCAGCTCTTCAAGTGGTGCGGTTGTGAGTTGGAGTGATTTTTTGATTTCCATATACCTACTGCTCCTTAAGCCACTCACTCAATCGCTCCTTCACCTCCTTCAAGTCTTCTTCTGTACGATAGGTATGAGGTGCTCCTTCGATAATTTCAAACACTTTATAGTCGTGTGGAATAGAATCAAACAACTGCTGTACATGGTCTGGCGGACACGAACCATCTTCAGTCCCGGTGAGGAGGAATACCGGCATGTTTAGTTTATCTGCATTTGGGAGCAGGTCGTGACTCAACCACTCTTCGTGTATTGCGTATGGTGCTCGCTTGATGAGTCCTGGAGTCGTAGAACTTTCACTAACTAACACTCCTTCTTCTTTCCATTTAGCTAACATCCCTGGCTCTCGGCGCTCTTTGTATTCAGTCGTTAATTTCCCTGACACCACGGGAGCAATTGGTGCTATAAGCGATACATCTCCTGGATGGTCCTCAGCGTGGTAAATGGGGTCAAGTAAATGGAGTAAATGGGGTCAGCCACCTTTTCTTGGTCAGTAAATGGGGTCAGCCACCTTTTCTTGGCCTCCCCACCCCTTTTAACACTTGTTCGATACCAAACTTCTTGACTGTTTTATCCACCCACGCATCTGCACCGTAGGGAATACTCTTTTCTTCTGAACGTTCGAGTACTTCTTCTTCAGCGGTGGTAAGTGGTTGGTTGAGAATTTTTAGATAGTGGTTTGGCATTGCCGTTGGCCATGTACTCAAAAGTGTAGCTTGTTCGGGCGAGCCTTTTTCTCTCCTCCATACACTTGACCATTGCCATTGTTCTGCTTTTTTCACTAAGTTTGCTCGCTTGGCGTTTCGTTCGACATAACGTAATACAGTTAGTAGATGTTGATCTTGTTCAATGATGAACGATTTGTATCGTCCTTGATAGAGGTGTCCCTGCCCCACTGTGTCTTTAGCGACGTGCCAGCGTCTAGTATGTGTATTGGAAAGCCAAGACATAAACTGCTGCATATCTCCATCTTTCTTTGGATACAATACTAAGTGCCAATGGTTAGGCATAATACAATACGCAAGTAACCGCACACCAAACTTCTCAACTGCTTCTTCCAGAATCTCTTCAAACTGCTGATAGTCTTTTTTGTTATCAAAAATTTGCACTCGTGCATTAGCTCGGTTGAGTACGTGATATATTTCTCCACCGACGTCTACTCTGTTAATACGTGACATTAATTAAATATGGCATAAATGGTGGCTGACCCCATTTCCTGTAAATGGTGGCTGACCCCATTTCCCCTTCGGTAGCGGGTGGCTTTTTCTTTTCCTTACCAACCTAGTGGAACCACTTTCTCCCCTATCACCTGAAACAAACCCTTGCATCGCTTAACCAATCGAGACACAACTCTTCCAATTGGTTCCACCCGAGGGTCGGTAGTCGCCCATTTTAAGAAGCTATATTTAGCAACGTATTTTGAGGGTATTTTTTAGTGCTTGTTGTCTGCAGTGGAACTTTTTGGTGCTTTCAGGCATAGTAGACGTAAATTGTTCTAAACCTAAAGGAGAATACAGTGGTTACTTTTATACAGGCACAAACCCAAGCGTTTCCACTCTGCACTTCAGAAGAAATGAAACATCGTCTAGAGGAATTGGACATTGACGAAAAATTGAGGACTCAAATCACGTCTTACTTGCTTAAATATGCAGATAGCCAAAAAGCTGCTTCTGGCGTAAGTTCAGTTATCCGCGGGATGCTCCACCTGATTGCCCCAAACGTAACTGATGCTGAATACAAGCAAATATACGAAAGGCGGGCAGCATTTATCAGGGCTGTTGTTAAAGGTTGGGATGACGCTGAAACTACTATCGCGTACTGGGACGGTTCGATACAACCCTAAATTATTCCCTAATTCTTACTCACTATCTCTCCCTTGGGTGAGATAGTTTTCTTTTTACCTAAATACTACCCTCGCTTCTTCTAGCCATTCCAAAGTCATCTCCTCAAACTGGTTCCATTCCATGGACGGTAGCCGCCCATCATTTTGAGGCTTATTTTATAAGTGTTTTCTAGATACCCTAACGAGACGTTCGAATTCAATTATATTGAGTGGCATTTTCATAATCTTTAGGAAGTTCAAACTGCTCAATGAAATTGTCTAGCATGCCCGACGAAATCATGTGATTATTTTCTGCCTCATTTATTTTTCTTTTTGACAATCTCTCCCTTATAGTTTCTGTGGGCACGGAGAAATGTACTAACTCAAAATCAGCATCATTTTCTAATGCAAATTTTCTATACTTTTCTCTTTCTTTTTCCTTCCAAAACCCATAGTCAAAAATAACGCTTTTCCTTTCTTTTAAATGACCTTGTGCTTGCACTAACAAATCCTGTTTAGTTTCCTTTTCGTATTCCTGGTATTTTTCAGAGGTAAAGTCTTTGCCAAACTTTTTAAACAGCTCTCTATCTAGATTAAAAATAACCACGCCTTCTCTATCTTCGAGGTCTTTTGTATACCATGTTTTTCCAGAGCCAGGTAAACCACATAAGATTGTTACTTTTCCTTTCATATCTCTATTATCATACCAAAGCAAATGACGGGATATACAAAGTCACATCATTCATCTCCTCAAACACAGTTCGCACCACAAGAGTATTTCCAAATTCATAGTCGCTGGTTCCTTGAATGCTAGGTCAGAATCCTCTACGACGCTATCTACGCACCCCCTTAAACTGCTTCTATCGCATAACGTGTTATATTATTCCCATGGACAAAGATATAATATCTAAACTGCATACATACAGTGTTTCTGAGCTTATGAACGAACTAGTCGCTCTAAATGCCCAGTCAGGTGACGACACAGACTACATACAATCAGCACTCATATTGCAAACTGGAGCTGTCCTAAATGGTTCTTTGATAAAATTTGATTCTAAAAAGAACATTATTCTCCTACTCACGAAAAGTACTTATACCTATGTCAGTGCAGACGCAATTGTTGGAATAACATTGGAACATTCGGATAAGGCTTCTGAATTGGTTACGGCCAACACAGTAGTAATTGTACCTTCAGGGAGAGAACCTACTGAAATGGAACTACGGAGAGAAATCGAAAAGTACACTGACTTAATCGCAGAACATTTTGCTATTAAACTGATTGTAGATGAATCGCTCACGTCGAGTAAAAATACCGCGATTAAATATCAACTCTTCAATTTTATGAAAATAATTTTTGAAGCGTTGCAAACCACTACTGAAAATGCTGTCGGAGAAAAAGCTCTTAACGATATAAATGATATTTATCTTGATAGCAGCTCTGGTACAATGGAGGTTACTAACAATAAAGCCGAAAAAACTTTGAGTATACTGGTTGATTTTGAGCAAAAAATACCAAGTACGTGTACTGAAGATATTCGCAACTTGTTAGAAAAAGCTTTATAAAATTAATGTTTTTATTATGGGTCTTGCAGAAAGAAGAGAAACAGAATCATTTAAAGAAAAAGATTTTTCAGGTATTGTTGCTGAAATTGCTGAAGTTTCAGGTAAGGATATTGAAATTGAAGTTGACTGGGATTCGCTCGCTACCGAAGGAGATAGCCACTTATACGAAGAATCTTGGAATCAAGTGTACTTTGCGCCACTTGTCGCAGCTCTGAAGAACATCTGCGCCGACGACATCGGAAAGGAAGCTTTGGTTAAAGGTCTCAACAAGATTGTCGTAAAAAATACAGGCGAGAATACCAACGCAGACGCATGGGCTTCCATGGATGGCAGCACTCTGATACTTGATCATAAGCCAACGACAAATGCACACCGAGGAGAAGATCGAATGGCTGTTTTACAGACAACTCTAGAAAACGCCCTTTAGCAAAAATAAGATGTCTACAAAGAAAAACCTCTTCGGAGGTTTTTCTTTGTAGATGGCACCAAGGTCAAAAATGAGAATAGCTACAATTTCCCTGACCCCATCTCCCCATTTATAACCTTTGCTAATCTGCGTTTTTGCTCATTGCAGCACAAACGGCATCTAGAATTGCTAAAGTCAAATTGTTTGAAACTATTTTGTACTGTTCCTTTTTATCGTCGGGTATATTCTGGACGTCGTTCCAACTACCCATTCCCATAAACACATCTGCGTTGATTGCACTCCAGAATAATCTGGCCGCATTCTCTGTGAAATCACTAGCGCCCCATGGTTGTGTCTTTAGGGGCATGTCCCCCGTCAGCATTTTAGTACTTTCAACAAATATTTTTGCAAATACTTCTTCCTTGATCTCTTCCGCAAAATTTGTAATTGTTTCTAGTGTAATCTGTAGTTGTTGTGCTGCATCAGCCACGGAAATTGTTTGTAGTTTTATGTCAGGCTTTTTATTAGCCGATATATCACATTTTATCTCTTTCTCTTTATTTTTTTTGAGCAATGTTTTTCTCTTTGAAGCTATTTCTGAACCATGTAGTTCTTCAGCAAAATAATGTTCAGCTAAATTGCGCAGCGTATCGATAATGAGATCTAATCTGGAGTCAGTGTGTTCGTTCAAAAAATTCTCTAGGTCTGTGATTGTGTTTAATGATAACGACGCGAGATCCTTATCTGGATGTGCAAGATGTGTTATGTGCTGTAATAGTATATTATGCAAAATTGATGGTTGCTCTGGGTGGTGCTGAATAAACTCTATTATCTCTGATTTTGTTGCTTCGTATTCACGGTCTGAATGAATTATCCTACTAGTGAACACCCAACTATTATTGCTTCCAAATCCATGCACCACGGTACCGTTATAAAACGGTAGCTCATGGTGCAAATTTGAAGGAATAGCTTTTGATTCAGCTACGTTACTGTCTATGGCATTTGCATACAGATGATTTGCGTGTGCAAATGCACCGTCCAGTACTTGGGCTACGAAATCTTTGACTGGTACTTTGGTGTCTTCTATAAAAAAATGTAGGTCTGAAAACGAGGTTTTTTGATTAGCATTAAGCTGCTTCAGCACATCAGTAAAAGCCGAGTCGGTCTGGGTATTTTTATATTTGTTTAAAGCTCTTACAATAAATAGATTTCTTAAGTCATTTTGTGAAAGTAACATATAGTAAGTGTACCACTCACTCACAGACCAAAGAAGCTTGTAAAAGCAAGTTGCACAATACGAGAATTTTATTGGTTTCAACTAACGTCTGAGTATATTTACTCACGATACCACTTACCCGAAAAATTACTGATCGTAACGTGACAATCTCTACCCCCACTAATTTCTAATTGCAGTTCATTAAAGGAAAAATTAAGAACGCACGCTTGATTTACTGGATCAATGTACACTGCGCTGCCATTCTCGATTGAAATAAAACCCGACAATCTTCCCGTTTTAAGCGCCATCGCTTCTGTGTTAGCTGAATTACCTGGACCGGCAAGAATGGTTTGTCCAATTATCGAAAATGTTTCTCCATCTTTTTCTAAGGTGATTTCACCGACACCAAGCTCCGGTGCATAAACTCCCTCATACGTTTCTTCGTTTTCAGCAGGTGTGGATTCTTGCTGTTCATTGCTATCACCAATATTGTGCCAATGCAAATATAATAGCACTCCACCAATTACGGCTGCTATTAAACAAAGAGAGAGGGTGTATTTCATCGATTTATTTATTATAATCTCAATTCTAGAAAAGCGTGGGAGAAAGTTTTGTGTTGAACGAGTTTGATTGAATACTACTGAACTTCCCGCGCCAAGAAATCTAGTGTTCGTTCCCAAGCGAGCTCGGCAGCTTCTTCATTATAAGCATCTTCACGATCTTCGTTAGCAAAGGCATGACCAGCGTTTGGATAGATGAAGACAGCATGGTCACCTTCGAGGGTTTCTAACTTGGCTTCAAATTCTCGCACTGTATCGACCGGAATCGAAGTGTCTTCTTCGCCAAAGTGTCCTAGGATGTCGGCTCGCATCATTGATAGATCGTCTTCTGGCATGAAGTGGCCATAGTATATCACACTGGCGTCAACATTAATATCGTTCACTGCCATGCTGTACGCCCATTGCCCACCAAAGCACCAGCCAACTGAAGCCAACTGATCTTCGTCGACCATGTCTAAGCCGGCTAGATATTCGGTAGCAGCTTCTAGGTTATCAAACGCTGGTTCAACATTTTCTCGGACTTCACCAGCGAGCTCACCCGCGCGATCAGGTGTTTGGGCTAGCTCCCCGTCATAGAGGTCAACCGCCAAAGCGACGTAGCCTTGTTCCGCAAAATCATCTGCTATTTCTTTTATGTTTTCGTTTAAGTTTCATCATTCGTGAATGAGTACTAATGCTGGGGAAATGGGGTCAGCCACCATTTCTAGGCCTCCCCACCCCTTTCAATACCTGCTCAATCTTATACTTCTTCACTATCTTGTGTATCCACGCATCAGTACCATACGGAATACTCTTCTCCTCTGAACGTTCGAGGGTCTCTTCGTCAACACTAGTCAACGGCTTGTTTAATAGCTTGAGATAGTCTTTTGGCATCGTAGTTGTCCAGGCACTGAGTAGTTTCTTCTGCTCAGCAGTCCCCTCTTCTCGGCGCCAGACACTAGACCACTGCCATTGTTCGGCTCTTTTAACCAGTTTTGCTCGCTTAGCATTTCGCTCAACATAGCGGAGTACGGTTAGTAGATGTTGGTCTTTTTCAATGATAAATGATTTGTATCGTCCTTGGTACAGATGACCCTGTCCAACAGTTTCTTTCACAACATGCCAGCGTCTGGTGTGAGTATTGGTGAGCCATGACATAAACTGCTGCATATCACCATCAGCTTTTAGATACAATACCAGGTGCCAGTGATTCGGCATGATGTAATAAGTTAGGAGTCGAACACCAAACTTTTCTACCGCCTATTCTAAAATTTCTTCAAACTGTTGGTAGTCTTTTTTAGTATCAAAAATTTGTACTCGGGCGTTTGCTCGATTGAGTACGTGATATATTTCTTCGCCAACGTCTACCCTGTTTATTCTTGGCATTAACTCATCCTAGCATAAATGGTGGCTGACCCCATTTCCGACTATAGGCCCGTACTTTGTTCTTGAATTTTCGGTATATACGCCGTTTTGTTTTTGTCCGCATCAGTCGATAATGTGGACGAATAATATAACCTAGAAAATCCACACCTGATCGCAGTGTACGGATGCTCGTTTTAGCTGGGTGCATTTCAATCTTGAGATTCGCCGCTAAAAAATCTGTCATCGGTGGCAACAATGATTCTAAGTAATCCGTAGAATCTGCTACAACAACAAAATCATCAGTGTATCTGGCATAGTGCTTTACTCTCAGTTCGTGTTTCATGAATTGGTCGAATTCATTCATGTATACGTTAGCAAAAAGTTGTGATGTCAGATTACCAATTGGTAACCCTCGTTTCTCAAAGAGTGACTCTGACGCAGAAAAACTACCGATGACCTCACGAAGTAACCACACTGTGTCAGGGCAAGAAATCCGCTTGGTAAGCAAATTCAATAAAATCTCATGGTCAACACTATCAAAAAACTTCTTAATATCACACTTCAGTACATAGCAAGGATGCGTGTAGTTTTTACTCACTTTTCTAGTCATTGTCTCCAGTCGTTTCATACCAACATGATTACCTTTACCCAATCGACACGAAAACGAGTCATGTATAAATGTCGACTCAAAGAGCGGATTCAACATTTTAAAGAGTGCGTGATGTACCACTCGATCACGTACAGTCGCTTTGTGAATATGACGTACTTTTGGGTCAGATATATAGAAACCAAAGTATGGTTTATGACGATAGATTTTATCTGTCAGTTCTCGATGCAACGAAAGCAGATTCTGCTCCAAATGATACTCAAACAAACCTACATCTTTCTTCTTTCGTTTTCCTTTCTTAAAACGATCCCACGAATACAGCAAGTTTTCTTGCGAGACTATCAGACTATATAAGTTACTAAATATTTTCATTATGAATGAATTTGATGTCCCAATTTTTCAGAAATCATACGATTTGTATAAACAAATGCATGACTACCAGAAGTTAATTCCCAAGCATGACCGCTACACTCTATACAGTAAAGCCGAGGACAGTTTGCTGTCTGTTTTATCGGGATTGTTTAGAGCTAGTACTATCAGCAAAGACGCGAAGCTAGAACTTCTCGAAGAAGCCAGTACCGAACTCAATCTACTTCGAGTATTTATCCGACTACTCAAAGACATCAAAGCGCTCGATAACAACAAGTACTTAGCGTTACAGTCTGAGATAGATGAGATTGGTCGGATGTTAGGCGGATGGATAAAATCAGTCAAGAAATAACCATGACGATAACAAAAGGCATCCAAATAGATGCCTTTTGTGTCAGTAAGACATTTCGGAAGAACACCCGAAGCCGACCCATCGCGGTCGTTAGCATTGTCAGCCCAGTTCGTGTCGAACTTGACCTTGCCGTCGTTGAACTTGAAGTAGGGGGCGTGATCGAAGCGATCATCGGCATCTGGTTGTTATCTCTATCCATCCGTGTCACCAACATTTGAATATGGTTCTTGTTGGCAACAAGATATATTCTCGTGTTTGTATTTTATATGAAAGCAGATGTGACCAATTGTCACATCATCTTTACCAGATAGAGACAAGCAATGTCTTTGTGACCATAGTACGCTCATCGTATCCGTAGACACGATGATTCTGACTATATCTTTTTCAAACAAAGAGAGTTCGGTGACAGTAATCCATGAACTACTGTGCAATAACCTAGACTCACGCATAGTATAACAAAAATTGAATATGCTACCAAATCTAGACCATCTGGATGCTCTTGCCAACTACCAAGTAAATCAACTGTGTAGTATCCGTTTACTGTAAATGAATTTTCCTCTTTCTTAGCCTTATGCATCAACAGCCTCACTTTGTCAGCACCCTGAACAACATGTTTGTTTGTTACCAGCAAAGGTATCTGTTTCCCAGGCTCACTTTTTACATTGTGATTGTAGAAAAAACCCGTGCCAGTCCCTATCACTTTGTTACCCACCACAGACTCTAGCCGGGCGGTTACGAACATTAATTCTTCCGTAATGGTCTGCGGCTTTATCATTGAAAAATGCTTACATCACTCAGCCACCCGCTCAACCGTTTCTTCACCTCCTCTAAATCCTCTTTGGTCCGATAGGTATGCGGTGCATCCTCTATAATTTCAAATACTTTATTGTCGTGTGGAATAGCATCAAACAGTTGTTGCACATGGTCTGGCGGACATGAACCATCATCGGTCCCAGTGAGTAAGAATACTGGCATGGTTAATTTGTCTGCGTTGGGAAGTAGGTCGTGATTCAACCATTCTTCATGCACAGCAAACGGTGCCCGCTTGATGAGTCCAGGTGCACTAGCACTTTCTCTTAGCAATACACCCTCCTCTTTCCATTTAGCAATCATGCCTGGTTCCCGACGTTCTTTTGATTCGGTCGTTAATGTTCCTGATACCACTGGAGCAATCGGTGCTATTAAAGCAACATCTTCAGGGTGGTCCTCAGCGTACCTGGCTGTAGCGTAGCCTCCCATTGAGTGACCAGATACTGCCATAGGTCCCACAAACCACTCTTGTTGCTGCGCCCACTTGCATACATCTTCCATGTCTTCGTAGTGCAGACCTAAGCGAGAATCAGCAAAGTCACCATCGCTTTCGTTGTATGAATTAGTGGCATCAAAATTAAATACCTGCCAGCCGTTATCGGTAAAAGCTTCTTGGATAGCGACCATGTGGTCTTGTTCTTTCTTGCCTGACCAGCCATGCTCTAGAACACAGGTACCTATAGTCTCCCCTGATGGTTCAGCAAGGATACCGACTATGTTTTGTCCTTTGCGGTTTTGTAGAGTGAGTTTCTGCATATCTATCAGTATAACAAAAAACTACCACACGGGTGTGTAGTAGTTGGGTGGTGAGGGCGACCGATGCCGCCCTCAGTAGAATCGTCAGATAGTCACGGAGCCTTTATAGCCCGTAACATCAACGTCTTCATTGTTCAGAAGAAACAGCATTTTGGTGCCGTCACCTGCCCATGCGATGTTGCGTATGCCAGGCTCATTCTGCACAGATGCCATTCCACCGTAGAGCTTCCAGAGTCCTTTTCCAACTGGAATAATTCCCCATTCGACAGTCATTCGACGGTCTTGTTTCCTGGGGCAATCACTCGCATTCCAAGGAACAAACTCAGCGACAAATTCGCCACGGTCTGCATTATGTCTGTTCTCTTGGTAGGAATACCGAATTGACTGAAGGCCAATGGCCAGACGTCCGTTCAGCTCCTCAAAAGCCATGACCGCATAGCGCTCACACGCTTGCTCGAGTACAGCCATGCTGTGGTTCTTTATGTTTCCAATGTTCATTTATTTTCTCCTAGTCAGGATTAGATGTGAGACCATTCTCATCACCTAGCTACCAGTCGGTAACATATA
>Ga0307955_1000711_pt1 | contig 16898 bp, 12 predicted proteins | sample OrgLakmetagen439_FD_201819 | JGI IMG/M metagenome (GOLD analysis project Ga0307955, IMG submission 201819) | Saline water microbial communities from Organic Lake, Antarctica - #439 | ecosystem: Environmental > Aquatic > Non-marine Saline and Alkaline > Saline | place: Antarctica: Organic Lake...
CCCGCAGGACATCGTCTTTGTCACCAAGGATCCGGTGACGCGCTGGACCGACACCGTGGGCCGCATCCTGGCACCCGCCAGCAGTGTCCTGCAGGCGCGCCGGTTCGTGGATGACGTGAGCGGTGATGATTGACATGCCGGGCGCCTGTCCGCAGCCGCGGGATGCCCGGTGCGGCTGCCTGACATTCGCGACCGCGGCGGGTCTCTCTGCCGCGGACGCGGCGGGCTTTGTCGCCGCAACCGCGGGGGGTCTCGCTGCGCCGCGGCGAATAGAAAGCCGCCCTGATACTGCTCAAAAAGTTTGACATCGATACCGGGTTCTGGCTTGGTAGAGACAGTATTTTGAGAGGAGACTTATTATGTCCGACTCCGGTCAGAAAGCCGTAAAGCGCAACCGCCCGCCCCGGGTGCACATATCCTACGAAGACCCTTACGACGAGACGGCGCAGGTCGAGCTGCCTTTCGTGATGGGCATGATGGCCGATCTTTCGGGCAATGCCTCGGCCAAGGACAAGCCCAAGATCGCCGAGCGCCCGTTTTCCGATGTCGAGCCGCAGAGCTTCAACAAGTACATGAACAGCATCGAACCGGCGGTCAGCCTGCGGGTCGACAACAAGCTCGGGACCGAAGAGGGCGAGAAGCTCGGGGTCAATCTGACATTCCGGCAGATGGAGGATTTCGATCCCGGACAGATCGCGCGTCAGGTGCCGGCCCTCAGGACGCTGCTGGAAGCCCGCGAGCAGCTGGCCAACCTGCAGCGCTACATGAACGGGAAATCCGCGGCGCAGGATCTCATGCGGCAGCTTCTGTCGGACCCGGAGATGATGAAGCTGCTCGAGAGCAAGCGCGACGAGGCCGCCCCGGATGCGGAATCCGGCGCGGATCAGGCCGACGCGGATGACGCGGACCGGACGCCGGGCTGAACCGGCCCGCCCGGGGACGCCCGGGGTGATCCGGTCCTGTTGAAGCGACCTGTCGAACGGTCACCTTTCGAACGGTCACAATGCGAGAGTGTAAAGAGACGATGGAAAATACCACCCAGCAGGACCCCGTCGCGCCCGAGGGCCGCACCGAAGGCCCCGCCGAGGCCGAAGACTTTTCCCAGCTTCTCAAGGCCAGCTTCAAGCCGCGCAGCCCCGATGCCCAGGCCGAGGTGGAAAACGCCGTCTCGACCCTCGTCAAGCAGGCGCTGCAGGATCAGTCGGTGGTCAAGGAAGACGTGCTCGACACCGTGGACGAGATGATCGCCCAGCTCGATGCGAAACTCACCGAGCAGATGAACGAGATCCTGCACAACGAGGAGTTCCAGAAGCTCGAAAGCGCCTGGCGCGGGCTGGAATACTGCGTCAACAATTCCGAGCCCGACGCCTCGCTCAAGATCAAGGTGATGAACATCTCCAAGGCCGAGCTGGCGCGCGAATTGCGCAGCTATCCCGGGGCGAAATGGGATCAGAGCCCGTTTTTCAAGAAGATCTACGAAACCGGCCTCGGCAATCTCGGCGGCGAGCCCTTCGGCTGCCTGATCGGCGATTACCAGTTCGATCATTCGCCCGCCGATGTGCGCGTGCTGCGCGATGTCGGCAAGATCGCCGCCGCCGCGCATGCGCCGTTCTTCGCCGCCGCCGGCCCCAACCTCCTGGGGATGGACAGCTGGAACGAGATTTCCAACCCGCACGACTTGGGCACGATCTTCGAGACCCCCGAATATGCCGGCTGGCGCGGGCTGCGCGACAGCGAGAACGCGCGCTATCTGGCGCTGTGCATGCCCCGGGTGCTGGCGCGCGAGCCCTACGGCGCGGACTCGCTGCCGGTCGAGGCGTTCAATTTCGAGGAGCAGACCGACGGCCATACCGGCGAGAAATACGCCTGGATGAACGCGGCCTATGCGATGGGGGCCAATATCGCCCGCGCCCACAAGGATTACGGCTGGACGGTGCAGATCCGCGGCGTGCAGTCGGGCGGCGAGGTGATCAACCTGCCGACGCACACCTTCCAGACCGACGAGGGCGGCATGGATCTCAAATGCCCCACCGAAACCGCGATCAGCGACCGCCGCGAGGCGGAGCTGTCCAAGGCGGGGCTGATCAGCCTCATCCACCGCTCCAACAGCGACAAGGCGGCCTTCATCGGGGCGCAATCGCTCTACAAGCCCAGAAAGTTCCCCTCTGCCGAGGCGACCGCGGCCGACAACCTGTCGGCGCGCATCCCCTACATGTTCGCGGTGTCGCGCTTTGCGCATTACCTCAAGCACATGGTGCGCGACCAGATCGGCTCGACCCGCGAAAAGGACCAGCTCCAGCGGGAATTGCAGGACTGGGTCTCGCAATATGTCCATGCCTCGCCCGCCAACGCGTCGGAGGCCGACAAGGCGCGCCGGCCGCTGGCAGGGGCCAAGGTCGAGGTCGTCGAAGACCCCGAAAACCCCGGCTATTATGTCGGGAAATTCCTGCTGCGTCCGCATTTCCAACTCGAAGGCATGGATATTGGCATGAGCCTTGTCTCGAAACTTCCGTCCAACTAGCGGCGCATATTCGCAAATGTCAAAACTGAATATCAATCTCGAAAAGGAGCACTCTCATGGCAGTTGATATCATTCTCATGATCGATGGGATCAAGGGTGAAAGCCAGATCAAGGAATTCAAGAACGAAGGCATCGATGTGCTGTCCTGGAACTGGGGCATGTCCCAGTCCGGCACCACGCATCAGGGGCCGGGTGCCGGCAGCGGCAAGGTGAACGTCTCGGACATCACCTTCACCAAGTATCTCGACCTGTCGACCCCGGACCTGCTGAAGGCCTGTACATCGGGCAAGCACATTCCCAAGGCGGAACTGATCGTGCGCAAGGCCGGCGGCGACAAGCCGGTGGATTATCTCAAGCTCGAGATGAACACGGTGCTGGTATCGTCCTACAATACCGGCGGGGCCAATGACGGCATGGACCGGGTTCAGGAAACGCTGTCCTTCAACTTCAAGTCGTTCAAGGTCACCTACACCCAGCAGAACGAGCAGGGTGGCAAGATCGGCTCCAGCGATATCGGCTGGGACATCGCGGAAAACGTCGCGGTCTGAGACGTCGCACACATGTCCCCACCGGGGCGCGGGTCGCGCCGGTGGGGGGCGGTGCCGGTATGCCGGGCCCTTTCGGGCGTGCCGCGCGAGGCCCCGGTGTCCTTGGTCCGGTGTCCCGAGACCGGTGCCCGCAACTGCCCCGCAACTGCCCTGACACCCGCCGCCATGCGAGGAGATCATGCGCCAACCGCAGAAGACCGGACAGCCCGGCGCGCCGTCCCGCAAATTGCAGGTGCCGCTGCTTTGCGCCTTTCGTGAGGCCGCCGAGGCGCGCGATTCCCGAAAGGCGGATGTCCGGCACGACGAGGGTGGCGCGCGGATCGTGTCCGACAACGCCGCGACGCGGCGGCGCGGCGCCAACGAGGCGGTGCTCAAGCGCAATCTCAACATCGATCTCGAACATCTCGCCAACACCGTCAACCTCGCCTCGGTCATCGATCTCGACGATCACCCCCGGGTGCGGCACTCGGTGCTGAATTACGGCATCGACGATCTGACGCATCTGACCACCGGGTCCAGCGAGCTTGACGATCTCGGCACGGCGCTGCGGCAGGCGCTTGTCGCGCACGAGCCGCGGCTGGTGTCTGAGACGCTGGTCATCGAACAGAAGGACAGCCCCGAGGAGTCCGGGCAGCGCATCCGGTTCTTCGCGCGGGCCGAGATGAAATGCCGGCCCGTCGACATCCCGCTGGAATTCGTCGCCGAGATCGATGTCGGCTCCGGCAAGATCGACCTGCAGGGCATCTCCGGGGCGACCCGCAAGCCGCGCGCGCCACGCGCCCATCCGGATACGGACGCGGAGACCGACACATCGCAGGACCAGACAGCCGGCCAGAGGACCGGCCAGACGACCGGACAGGGATAAGGCCATGCCATGCAGCAGGAATTTCTGGATCTCTACGAACGCGAGCTGAACGTCCTTTATGACAGGGCCGCCGCCTTCGCGGCCGAATTTCCCGGCCTCGCCGACCGTCTGGGCGGGCTGACCCGCGACCGGCTCGATCCGGGGCTGGCCGGTCTCATGGAAGGTGCCGCCTTTCTGTCCGCGCGCGTGCAGATGAAGCTCGAGGCGGAGTTTCCGGTCTTCACCACGACCCTGCTGGACCAGCTTCTGCCCGGCTACATGGCCCCGGTGCCGTCGGTGGCGCTGTTGCAGGCGCGGCCCGATTTCCGGGCGCAGGACCTTGCCGCCGGCAAGCATTTCGCCGCCGGGTCCTACATGGACGCCACCTACCGCGAGCGCGAGCAGCGCGTGTCCTGCCGGTTCCGGCTGTCGGCACCGCTGGACCTGTGGCCGGTGGAGATCGACCGCGCGAGCTACGTCACCAGCCCCGCCCCCTTGCAGGCCCTCGGCCTCGAGGCCGGGCCCACCACCGCCGCGGGGTTGCAGCTGCGGCTGGTGCGGCGCACCGGCCCGAACACGCCCGATCCCGACAGCGACCCGGCCCCCGAGGCACCGCCGCTCTCGGAGCTTGCCCAAGCCGGTCTCGACCGGCTGCCGGTCCATCTGCACGGCCCGCTGGCCGAGATGGACGATCTCTACGAGCAGATCTTCAGCCATTGCACACGGATCACCCTGCGCTGGCTCGATGCGCAGGGCGATCCGGTCTTCGCGCGCGCGCCGCCGGGCATGGTCGGGCAACTGGGCTTTGACGAGGACGAGCGGTTCTTTCCCGAAGAGGGGCGGCTGTTCAACGGCTTCGCGCTGTTGCGCGAGTTCCACATGATGCCGCAGAAATTCCTCGGCCTGCGCCTGAGCGGGCTGGCCCGGCTGCTCGACCGGGTGGACGCCCCCGCCGCCGACCTGCTGTTCGAGTTCGACGAGGTCAGCCCCGGGCTGGTGCCGGCGGTGGCTGCGGGGACGTTCCGGCTGCACACGGTGCCCGCGATCAACCTCTTCTCGGAACGCTCGGCGCGGGTCAGGATCGGGCCGGGCCGGCGCGAGCATCTGGTGCTGCCGCTGTCCAGCCCGCACGAGCATTACGAGATCCACTCGGTGCAGGCGATGCGGGCGCTTTACAGCGGCAGCCGCAAGCCGGTGCCCGTCTGGCCGGTTTACGGCCAGCCGAAAGACGCCAAGCGGCTGTCGGACGCGCTGCATTACAGCATCCGCCAACGCCCCCGCCATCTCAGCACGACCGAACTGCGGCGCGGGGGCCCGGGCGAGTATATCGGCACCGAGACCCTCGTCACCCTGCACGAACCCGCCACGCTCTCCGAGACCGACCGCGTGCAGGGGTTGCAGGCCGATCTGCTCTGCACCAACCGGCATCTGCCGGCGCTGCTGCCGATCGGTCAGACCGTGGCGGATTTCACGCTGGTCGACGACACCTCGGTCGCCTTCACCTGCCTCACCGGCCCGACCCCGCCGCGCGACGCGCTCGCCGATCAGGAAAGCCGCACCGCGCATGGCACCGGCCAGGGGCCGCGGCTGTGGCAGCTGATCAACTGCCTGAGCTTCAATCACCTCGGCCTCACCGACCGCCATGCGGGCGACCCGGCGGCGGGGCTGCGCGATGTGCTGTCGCTGTTCGCGGATCTGTCGGACAGCATCACCGAACGCCAGGTGCAGGGGCTGGTCGGCACCTCCATACGCCCGATCACCCGGTCGGTGAAATGCCCCGACGGCTACGCCCCCGCGCGCGGGCTCGAAGTCACCGTGACCTTTGACGAGCGCGCCTTCGAGGGCACCGGGTTCGTCCTTCTCGGGGCGGTTCTCGACCGGTTTCTGGCCGATTACGTGCAGGTCAACAGCTTCACCGAGACGGTGATCGCCACCCGCAAGCGCGGGCCGGTGATGCGCTGGCCGGCGCGGTCCGGCACAGGGCCGGTATTATGACCGGTACCTCGCGGCGGATCGAGCTAGCCGAGCGCCCATGGGCGTTCGACGTGCTGGATCTCATGCGCGAACTGGACCGCAGCCATCCCGACAAGCCGCGGATCGGCACCGCGCCGCGCGCCGCCGAAGACATCGTCGAGATCCGTCAGGACCCGTTCCTGGCCTTTCCCGCCTGCAACGTGGTGCGCGCCGAGCTGCCCGAGACGCCCGGTGATCCGACGGCGCTTTACGTGCAGTTCATGGGCATGTTCGGCCCGCAGGGTCCGCTGCCGCTGACCATGACGCTCGAGGCCTATCACTGGATCCACCGGCGCGACGACCCGGCCTTCGCGCGGTTCGCCGACATCTTCTCGACGCGCTTCGTGCAGATGTTCTACCGGGCCTGGGCCGATGCCCGCGCGGTGGTGCATCTCGACCGGCCCGCCGATGACCGGTTCCGGGCCTGGAGCGGATCGCTGATCGGCTACGGCACGCCGGCCCTGCGCGACCGCGATGCGCTCGATGACGACACGCGGCGGCATCTGCTGGGGCTGTGGGGCGGGCGGGTGCGCAGCGGCACGCGGCTTTTGCAACTGCTGCGACAGATCATGGACATGGCGGTCGATCTCGACGAGCGGGTCGGCAGCTGGCTGGATTTCCACCCCGACGACCTGACGCATCTGGGGGCGGCCTCAGCCGTGCTGGGGCGCAACTGCTGTCTGGGCGCGCGCGCCTACAGCGTCACCCACAAGATCCGCGTCACGCTGCATTGCCGCGATCTTGCCGAATACGAGGCCTGCCTGCCCGGGCGCGCGGATTGTACGAGACTGGTGGATTTCCTCTACAGCTATCTCGGGGCCACGACCGAGGTGGACATCGCCCTGACCCTGCTTGAGCCGACCCTGCCGGCGACCCGGCTGGGCCGGGCCGGTCAACTGGGCTGGACCAGCTTCATGCCCGCCCCGGCCAATACCGATGCCGGCCCCGATACCACCCCCGATGGCCCGGTCGTCTGTGCGGTGTTCGCGGCCGCGCCCCATCTTCGATCCGCCCCCACGGGCCGCACCCCCGGGCCGCCAGACAGGAGTCACCCGTCATGACAGAGATCAGCCTCGAAACCGTCGCCGGAAAACTCAACCGTGCGGGCTATGACGCCTTCATGCAGGCGCTGCGCCACGCCAAGGGCGAGGGCAACCGCAACCTGGAACTGTCGCACTGGATCTATCACCTTCTGGAGAACGAGCGCACCGACATGGCCGTCACGCTGCGCCATTACGGGATCGATACGGGCCGGGTGATCACCGATCTCGAAAAGGCCATTGCCGGGTTCCGCCGCAACGTCACGGAAATGCCCGGCATCTCGGCGCAGATGACCGATGCGCTCGACCGGGGCTGGCATTACGCGACGCTGCTGTTCGGCGAGACGCAGATCCGCTCGGGTCACGCGCTGGTGGCGATCCTGCGCACCCGCGACCTGCGTCAGGCGCTGAAAAGCGTCAGCCCGCTGATGGCGACGCTGGATGCCGACCAGATCGTCAATGACGCGCGCACCGTCTGGTCGGGCTCCGAGGAAGAGGACATGCGCCCCATGGATGGCAGCGCGCCGGGCCGCGCGGCGGGCGGGGCCGGGGCGGGTGACGGCGCGCCCGCGGGCGGGTCGCAGACCGCCCTAGGACGGTTTTCCATCGACATGACGGCGCAGGCCGAAAGCGGCAAGATGGACCCGATCGTCGGGCGCGACGAGGAGATCCGCCAGATCATCGACGTGCTGATGCGCCGCCGCCAGAACAACCCGATCCTGACCGGCGAGGCCGGTGTCGGCAAGACCGCCGTGGTCGAGGGGTTCGCGCAGGCGCTGGCCGCGGGCAACGTGCCGCCGGCGTTGCGCGGCGTGCGGCTGCACGCGCTCGATATCGGGCTGATGCAGGCCGGGGCCAGCATGAAGGGCGAGTTCGAGCAGCGCCTGCGCTCGGTCATCGACGAGGTCCAGCAAAGCCCGACACCGATCATCCTGTTCATCGACGAGGCCCATACCCTGATCGGGGCGGGCGGCGCGGCGGGCACCGGCGATGCGGCGAACCTGCTGAAGCCGGCGCTGGCGCGCGGCACGCTGCGCACCGTCGCGGCCACGACATGGGCCGAATACCGGGTGCATTTCGAAAAGGATCCGGCGCTGACACGGCGGTTCCAGCCGGTCGATGTCGACGAGCCGTCGATCGAGCGGGCCTGCACCATGCTGCGCGGCATCCTCGGCCCGATGGAGGCGCATCACAAGGTGCGCATCTCGGATGCGGCGGTGGTCGCCGCCGTCACGCTGTCGGCGCGCTACCTGCCGGCCCGGCAACTGCCCGACAAGGCGGTGTCGCTTCTCGATACCGCCTCGGCCCGGGTGGCGATCAGCCAGTCGGCCACGCCTGCCGCGGTGGCCGATCTGCGCGCCGAGATCACCGCCCTGGAAACCGAGCTTGCCGCCAAGCAGGCACAGGCCGATCTGGGCGAGACCAGCGCCGAGCGGATCGCGGAAATCCACGACACGCTTGCCGAGAAGGCCGAGGCGCTGGCCGAGGCCGAGGCGCATTACGAGCGCGAAAAGGCGCTGGTGGCCGATATCCTCGACCTGCGCGAAAAACTCGTCGCCGCGCGCGCGGGCGAGGCCGGCCCGACCACCCCCCCGGCGACCCAAGCCGACGATCACGCAGGTGCCGCGGAGGCGACCATAGAGGCGCCGGAGGCCTCCGTGGACGGGGCCGACAGCCTGCGCGGCGCGCTCGCAGAGCAGGTCCGCCTTCTCGAGGAGGGCGACCCGGATCGCCGGATGATCTACGCCCATGTCGACGAACAGGCGGTCGCCTCGGTGGTGTCGGACTGGACCGGCATCCCCGTCGGGCGCATGGTCACCGACGAGCTGCGCGCCATCCTGTCGCTGCCCGAACGGCTGCGCGAGCGGGTGATCGGTCAGGATCACGGCCTGACCCAGATCGCCAAGCGCATCGAGACCAGCCGCGCCCGGCTCGACAATCCCGCCAAGCCGATCGGCGTGTTCATGCTTTGCGGCCCCTCGGGCGTGGGCAAGACCGAGACCGCGCTGGCGCTGGCCGAGGCGATCTATGGCGGCGAGCAGAACGTCATCACCATCAACATGTCCGAGTTCCAGGAGGCGCATACCGTCTCGGGCCTCAAGGGCGCGCCGCCGGGCTATGTCGGCTATGGCGAGGGCGGGCGCCTGACCGAGGCGGTGCGCCGCAAGCCCTATTCGGTGGTGCTGCTCGACGAGGTCGAAAAGGCGCATCCCGATGTGCACGAGCTGTTCTTCCAGGTCTTCGACAAGGGGCTGATGGAGGATGGCACGGGCCGGCGGATCGATTTCAAGAACACGGTGATTTTGCTCACCTCGAACGTGGGCACCGAGGCGATCATGGAGATGGCCGCCCGCGGCGAGACCCGCCCCGAGCCCGAGGCCCTGTCGGAGGCCCTGCGCCCGCATCTGCAGCAGGTGTTCCCGCCCGCGCTTCTGGGCCGGATCGTGACCATCCCCTATTTCCCGCTTCCCGCCGAGGTGCTGTCGGGCATCGTGAAGCTCAAGCTCGACGCGATCGTGGGCCGGATGAGATCGGGCCACGGCGCGAAGATGCGCTATTCGGATGCGGTGATCGACCACATCGTCGCGCAATGCAACGACCCGGATTCGGGCGGCCGCATGGTCGACAACATCATCACCAACACCATCCTGCCGGACCTGTCGCGCGCGGTGCTGACCCGCACGCTGGACGGCGAGGAATTCGCCACCGTCGCCGTGGAGATGGGCGCGGAAGGGTTCGTCTACGAGATTGCATGAGGCCAGACCCGAAGACGACATTCTAGAGACCTTGCAAATCAATGAGGATATGAAAAATGAGCGTAGATGACATGGCAACAAAAAATTACTGTCTTGTTACCGACACACGGACTATCTCCATAGAGCAGGCCCTACTTCAGATTGTAGAAATTAACGATAAAATGGCCGAAGAAATAGGTGTTGATCTCACATCAGCCGGATCTGCACATCGATGATGTGAAGACCATTTCGATTGTGGCAAAAAAACTTGGATTAGACGGTCGAGGTTATATTTCTGTCAAAAACGGTAAGCGATATCTCGTGCTGAAGGGAAATCCCGGTGCAAGGCCGGTGCTAAATGGCACACGCTATCTTGCCAGTAACCCTAAGGTATCGAGAATTATTGTGGGTGCCAAATCATTGGCGAAAGGGGCAGCACGAATGACAGGAATTGCTGTGGTTGCCTATTCGGGGCTTCGCGTTGTGGAGCATATTCTAGCCGAGGATGAGCGGTCGCTTTCGCATCTTCTGGGAACGATCGCCTCTGACATGATGAAATTTTCGGCCGCAGCGGCTGCCGGTTGGCTCGCTGCGGCAGCCGTTGGGTCATTGACAACGCTTGTGGCAGGCCCCCTCATAGCTGCGGTCGCTGTTGGCGTCGGGGTTGGCATCCTGCTTGACAGAATGGACAGAAAATATGGTTTGACAGAAACTATGGTAAGCGCAATTGAAGATAAAGTTGAAAATGTAAATAGTTGGTTTAACAGCTTGAGTAGGTGGATTGTGCAATGGGAGGACCATTTGGTTCAACGTGCGATCAACCATCAATTGCGCTATTGATGAATCGTCTTGTCGCAATTGGGATACTGGTGGTCTTCGCCTTCGGCGCGCTCACGCTCGTCTTTTGGGGTGTAACTGATTTACATCTTGCCATCGTCGCATTTCGTGCATGTGGCAACGTAGTCATAGATTCCGCTTCATACTGGTTTCTTGGGATGATCAGCGTAGCGTTGCTGCCTGCAATCGCTTTTTTGCCAGATCTTCTTCACGGCAAACTCTTTGCAATTATAATCGCCGTCTTTTTTATCCTTCCAGCCATTGGGGCTCTTGTCATCAATCGCACCGCCAATGCCTATGGTTACGATATTGATCGCGTCCCTGACCTGTTCGAATTACGAGAGGAACGCTTGTCTGCCCCATCAGATTGCCGCACTATGCAGGGCTAACCGCTCGACGTTACTATCTGTCTTGGCCATCAGCTCCGTAGTTTTCGCGATGATCCAATACCAAACGAGTCTGCCAAGATATAACGGTATGATGTTATGAGGAAATAGAACCGTTCTTCGAAAAAGGAGATTTTCTCATGCCCATCAGCAGTTCGCTTTTCATCTCCGGCAGCGTCGGGGCCGGGGGCCGCAACAAGAGAGAGGACGTCTCGGCGGTGCAGCAGCGGCTCAACGCGCTCATGCATGCCCCGCGCCAGCCGCTCACCGTGGACGGGCTGTCGGGGTCCAAGACCACCCGGATGATCCGTGATTTCCAGAAGAACGTCGTCGGGTTCCGGCGCGGTGACGGGCGGGTCGATCCCGATGGCAAGACGATCTGGGCGCTCAGCGATCCCGGCTCGGAAGGGGCATGGGCGCAGATGTCGATCCCGCCGCAGGACGAGCTGCGCCCGAGGCGCGGCCCCGGTGCCGGGCTCAGTGAACCCGAATGCGACAAGCACGAGAAACTGCACATCGCGATCGCCAACGAGATCGAGGATCAGGACTACGCCCAGGAGCTGCTGGACACCGCGCTGAAGGATTACGGCACCGCGATCAAGGGCATGATCGCCACGCTCGGCTCGGCCGGGGATTTCCTGGCAATCGCCTCGGCGATCAAGGTTTTCAAGGATGCCGGTCTGACTGCCCCGCAGGCGGCGCAGGTGATCGGTGTCCTGTTGCGCAACAAATCCGCGCCGCTTTCGGTCGCGCTTCTCAGGGAGATGGGCAAGAACGGCAAGACGCTGGCACCGAAGCTGCGATCGCTCGGCAGGGGGGCGTTCGTCCTCGGGATTATTGTCACGACGATCGAATGCTACGGCTACTGGACCAGGGGGGAATACGGTGCCGCCGCCGGCGAAATATACAAGTTCGGGATGGGTGTGGCCATCCCCTGGGCCTCACTGCTCGATGCCGTGCAGTCGATCATCGAGGCCATGGCCCCCAACCTCAAGGGGAACGCCTATCTGGAGGGCATGTTCCGGATCCTGCGCACGCTGAACCCGCTGGCTGCCGGTGGCGTCGCGGTGGATTCGGTGGTCACTCTGATGCAGACGGCGATCACCGGGCTGTCGACCGGCCAGGTCAACTGGTCGGATCTCAACAAGCTCGTCGACCGGATGAAGGACGGCCCGCTTGGTGTGTTCGCCGACATGGGCGAGGCCTTGGGCGATGCGGCCTTCGATCTTCATCAGTGGCTGGCAAGCTGACCGGTGCGCGCGGGCCGGGGTGCCCCTGACCTGATCTGCCCCCGGTTGTGGCAGACAGCTTGTTTCGCGCTGCAAAGCCGCTTATGCTTCTGTCCTGTCGATGTCTTGTCGGCAGTTTGTCGACCACCTTGCGACCGGACGGGACATCATCGTGTCAGAGATTCACACTGCGCCTCACAGCACTGCCACAGGGGCGATAACACAGGCTGAAACGGTGTCCGACACGGTGGCCGATCGCCGGATCGCCATCATCGGTCTGGGATATGTCGGCCTGCCGCTGGCGGTGGCTTTCGGCCGGACCCGCCCGGTTCTGGGGTTCGACATCGATGCGCGCCGGATCGCGGATCTGCGCGTGGGGCGCGATGCAACATGCGAGGTAACGCCCGGGGAGATGATGGCGGCGACGGGGCTGCGCCTGAGCTCGGATCCGGCCGATCTCGCGACATGCGACACCTATATCGTCACCGTGCCCACCCCGATCGACGCGCATAAGCGCCCCGATCTGACGCCGCTGATGCGCGCCTCGGAAACCATCGGGGCGGCCCTCGCCCCGGGCGATCTGGTGATCTACGAATCCACCGTCTATCCCGGTGCCACCGAAGAGGACTGCGTGCCGGTGCTGGAGCGCGTCTCGGGGCTGACCGGCCATCGCGATTTCCATGTCGGCTACAGCCCCGAGCGGATCAATCCCGGCGACCGGGCGCACCGGCTGCCCGATATCCGCAAGGTGACGTCGGGGGGCACGCCCGAGGCCGCGGATCTGGTGGATGCGCTTTATGCCGGGATCATCACGGCGGGCACTTTCCGGGCCGCCGGCATCCGCATCGCCGAGGCCGCCAAGGTGATCGAGAACACGCAACGCGATCTCAACATCGCGCTGATCAACGAACTGGCGATGATCTTCAACCGCATGGGGCTCGACACGCAGGCGGTGCTCGAGGCGGCGGGCACGAAATGGAATTTCCTGCCGTTTCGCCCCGGTCTGGTGGGCGGGCACTGCATCGGTGTGGATCCCTATTACCTGACCCACAAGGCCGAGGCGATCGGCTACCGACCCGAGATCATCCTTGCCGGGCGGCGGATCAATGACGGTATGGGGGCCTATGTCGCCGGACAGATGATCAAGGCCATGCTCCGGCACCGCCTGCCGGTCGCGGGGGCGCGGGTGCTGGTGATGGGCCTTGCCTTCAAGGAGAACTGCCCCGATCTGCGCAACACCCGCGTGGTCGACGTGATCGCCGAGCTGCACGACTACGGCGTCACGGTCGATGTGCACGATCCCCTTGTCGATCCCGCGCAGGCGCGCGCCGAATACGGGATCGACCCGGTCGAGGCGCCGCAGGCGGCGACCTATGACGGCATCATGCTGTGCGTGGCGCATGACGCGTTCCGCGATCTCGGGGCGGCGGGGATCCGGGGCTTCGGTCGGCCGGGGCATGTGCTCTACGATCTCAAGGCGCTGCTCTGCGCGGACGAGGTGGATCTGCGGCTCTGAGCAACATGCTTTAGCGGCGCGGCATCAGCACCGCCAGCGTCTCGGCGATCTCCAGCACCTTGACGCGGGCGATCAGCAGGCCGGCGCGCAACCGCGCGCCGCCGCCGGGGCTGGATTTACCCATCAGGATGCGCAGCCGCACCAGCGGCGGGGCCAGCGTCACCGGCAGCGCCCGCCATCCGTCGCGATGCGCCCGGCCGCGCGCCACGCGCCGGGCCTTGGCCAGAAGCGCGGGCATGTCGCTGCGCAGCGGATGGTGCAGGACCGCCTGCGGGCAATGGACCAGCACCGGCCCGGGGCCCGGCCAGTGCCGTGCGGCATGGCGGCAGAACGCGATATCGCCGCCCGACATCAGGCGTGCATCGAACCCGCCCACGGCTTTGAACAGCGCGCGCGGCAGAAACAGGCTGGCGGTGGCCGCAACCCCGTCGCGGGCATAGATTTCGGGGTTGATGCCGAAGAAGTAGTCGTAGGATTCCGCCCAGTTGAGCCGGTCCATCGCCCGCTCGGTGCTGACCATCCGCACCGCCCCCGAGATCAGCCCGTCATGTGTGCGCGCGCGGGCCAGAAACTGCGCCAGCCAGTCCGGCTCGGGCACGCAATCGCTGTCGGTGAAGGCCAGATACCGCCCCCGCGCGACCGCCGCCCCGCGATTGCGCGCCGCGTAGGATCCCGGCGCGGCCTCGGTCAGGACATGCAGGCGGGGATCGTCGGGAAACTCCGCGGGCTTGGGGTCGTCGGGATCGTTGTTGACCAGAAGGATCTCGAAATCGGTTTCGGTCTGCGCCGACAGGGCCCGCACCAGCAGGGCGGCGCGCGGCCAGTCGCGCCAGGTCGGTGCGATGACCGAGATCCGCGGCGCGTTCATGTCCCCGCTCATTCAAAGAACGCCGGCAGGCGCGGATGCAGCGCCGATGTGGCATGGCCGCAGTAAAGTTCGATCCCCGCCGGGCCGAGCCAGAGGTCGCGAAACGCCATCACCACCCGGTCGACCGGCACCGCCGCGACCGCCGGGTCCATGGTGCGGTGCATCTGTCCGGTCTGGGCCGATCCGAACCACGCCAGGCCTGGGTCCTCGTCCCAGAAATACCGCGTGTCGTTGAGATCGACCCCCGCCAGCACGATCCGGCGATACCCCATTTCGGCGCCAAAGCTCAGCGCCTGAATGATCGAGGCGCGCGCGAACAGCAAAAGCCCGGTGCGCGCGCTCAGATTCACCCGCCGGCACAGACGCAGCATGCGCGCCAGCCGCGCCTCGTCATCGACCGGCAGATTGACCTTGTTGAGCACCCGCAGGCTGGCCACGGTCTCGGGCGGCAGGCGCGACAGATCCAACCGGTGAGCTTCGAAATCCTTGTAGAGCATCAGCACGCCGGCCATCCGGTCCGCCCGCTCGGTGAGAAAATCCTCGAACTGGCGGCGGCGCTCGGGGATGGAGCCGGCCTCGAACTGATAAAAGGTCGGGGTGAAGGGGTGCAGCAGCCAGAAATTCAGCCCCAGCGTGTCGTGATCGCGCCCGATGCGCTGCCAGTCGGCCGCAGGTATCCGGCAGATCGACCGCCCCGATCCCAGCACCACCAGCGTGTCGGAGGTCTTGCGGGCGCGGGCCTCGGCCAGACGGAAGGGCGGCAGGCCTTCGGCGCGGCGCGCCCGGGCGACGCGGGCCACGCGGCGTGTTTCCTTGCGAATCCAGCTCAGATCCTCGCGCAGGGTCATGGTTTCTCCTGTCGCAGCACATGTTCGGCTCGTCTGCGTGCGCGCCGGAAGGCCCAGAGGTTCAGCAGGTGACGCGGCAGCGAGTGGCGGCAATAGAACAGGCTGCCGGGGATCCAGTCCCCGACCAGATCGGGGTGATGCAGGCGCAGCGCCAGCATGAACCGGCGGTAGAGATCCTGGGCATGCAGCGTGGCGACCGCGTCGAGCCGTGCGCGGGCGTCCTGCGGCACGGCCTCGGCCATCGCGGCAAAGGCGGCGGCAAAGGCCTCCTGCTCGCGCAGGCGTCCGGCGGGGCTGTCATAGGTGGTGCCGTCGCTGTCGGTAAGATGCGCGGGATGTGCGGCCCCTTCGGTGATCGGCGCGACCGGCAGCCAGCGGCACCTCGCCCCGCGCAGCGCCATCACGTAGACCAGCAGCACCTGCGGATAGAGCCGGGCCGCGTAGCAGCCCGCATCCAGCCGCGCGCGCAGGAAGGGCAGCGCCGCGCGCGCCGGAGCCACGCGGTAGACCAGCCCCGGCGCATGGCCGCTGGCATCGCGGATCTCGGCCAGAGACACCGGCCCGGCGGCGGTGCGGCCGCGCTTCAACACGCCGCTGCGGTCGTGAAACTGCGTGGCGAGAAAATCGGGGGCGGTGTCGTCGAGCGCGGCACGCGTCCGGGTCAGCCCTTCGGCATCGCACAGATCGTCATCGGCACTGATCAGCAGATACTCGGTCTCGCAGGTCTCGAACAACTCGACGAGGCTTTGCGCATAGCCCCGATTCCTGTCGTGCCGGATCAGCCGGACGGGCGGCACATGCGCGTCCAGCGCGCTTTCCGTCGCCGCATCGGGGCCGTCGTCGATCACCGTCACGGCCAGGTCCGGCGCGGCGCGGCGCAACCCCTCCACCAGCCGCGCCAGATCGGTGCTGCGGAAATGGGTGGGGATGCCGATGCTCAAGGACTGTCGCGTCATCGTGCCGCCGCCGCGTCGAGGATGCCGGCGACCCGGTCATGGCAGGCCGCGAGGGTGAAGCGCTCGGTGACCCGCGCGCGCGCCTTGGCCGCCAGCCGGGCGCGCAAGGCAGGGTCCCGCACGAGCCGCGTCAGGGCCGCGACCGTGGCATCGGGATCACCCGGGGGGATCACCGCTGCGTTGATCCCGTCTTCGAAGATCTCGGTATTGCCGTCCACCGCCGTGGCCACCACGGCGCATCCCGCCGCCGACGCCTCGAGATTGACGCGGGCGAAGGGCTCGCAGCGCGACAGCATGGCAAGGATGTCGGACCCCCACAGGACCGGGCGCACATCCGCGACGAAGCCCAGAAAATGCACCCTTTTTGCCAGATCGGAGGCCAGACCATCGATCAGGACCTCAGCCCGCAGCGCCGCGATCTGCGCATCGGTGCCCCCGGCGATGACGAAATGCGTCTCGGGATGCGCGCCAGCCAGCCGGATGGCGGCGCGCAGGAACATGTCGATCCCCTTGCGATGGCTCGGGCTGCCGATGAAGGCGATCACCGGGGCGTCACC
>Ga0307955_1000749_pt1 | contig 16441 bp, 5 predicted proteins | sample OrgLakmetagen439_FD_201819 | JGI IMG/M metagenome (GOLD analysis project Ga0307955, IMG submission 201819) | Saline water microbial communities from Organic Lake, Antarctica - #439 | ecosystem: Environmental > Aquatic > Non-marine Saline and Alkaline > Saline | place: Antarctica: Organic Lake...
GATTTTTATGAGCAGCCTGCAATGATCGAGCACGGAAATCCAACGGGCGTTGTTACTGAGTCCAGTCGCAAGAAAGGCCGGGAAACGCTGGCAAAGCTCATGGGGGATCTGAAAGGTGCCGATTGAACTCATGCTGGTGAAAGGTCAAGACGGCGCATTGCGGCCGGCGTCTGCCGCTGACCAGGACCACATGGGCAAATTTAAAACCGGGAAAGCAGTCAGGGTATCCGTGACACAGATTAAATCCAGGTCATTGCAGCACCACAGGCTGTATTGGGGCGGGCTTATTGAGTTGGCCATGGACTATTGGGAGCCTACGGGCGGTCTGGTGTCTTCAAGTGAAACAAGCACGCTCAAACGGTTTGCGGATTGGCTGGACAAGCAGGGCGGCAATTCTGGAGCCATACGTAGGGCCTGCGCTGCGTTTCTGGATGAACTAAGGCATTCACGCGGGTTGCGCATTGATGCCCCTCACAAGTCACGAGAGGCCCTTCACGAATGGATCAAGATTGAGGCGGGTTACTATCGATTGGAGGAGACTCCCGGCGGCGTGCGCCGGGTGCCGTTGTCGATCAACTTCAACGCGATGAGCCAAGATGAGTTCGGCGTGTTCTACAAGGCAGCGTTCTCGGTGGTGTGGCGCTTCATCTTGAGCCGGGCTTTTGAAGACGATAATCAAGCACAAAACGCCATTGATCAGCTCTTACAATTCGGATAGCCTCGATCTGTGCGGCTAGGCTAGCTACCGAACGTGCGCGTCACCCGAAGCGTACTGCCGCATTCATATTTCGGGAATCTCTGAGGGTAGAGATATGATCGACTGCATTGAATGGACAAAACTGCGCGATAAAGATGGATATGGGCGGATCAAGGTAAAGCGGATTCCACGACTGGCGCATAGAATAGTTTACGCTGAAGCCAATGGCCTTTCCTTAAATGAAATAGACGGTAAAGTAATTCGGCATACCTGTGACAATCCTGGCTGCGTTAATCCGGACCACCTTGAGATAGGGACTCAGGCAGATAACTTGCGCGATATGCTTGATAGAGGGCGTCACGGACACACCATTCTTACGGCCAGCCAGGTCCAACGTATTCGGTCCAGGTACGTCAGGGGCTGTTGCATTAACGGAAGCCCGGCGCTTGGTCTTGAGTTTGGAGTTAGTGGTCGCACAATCCGCGACATTGTTAATAAAAAAACGTGGACGCATATTTAAAGCTGGCCTGTCCCGCACGTTTGAAAGCGAAGGACAGGCTGATAAAGCCATTAACCAGCTTTTGGCTTTTGGCTAATGCGAAACCTGAGCACGTCCAGCATAGTGACTAGGCGCGGGCTCATGTCTTCGGCCCAGTCGCGGAATTCTTCTTGGGTGAAGTGTTTGCGTAGATCATTTTATATACCTATTTTATCAACGTGCCGGCGACGGATCTCTGCGGCTCCTATGTACATGCTTGCGGGCGTGTCGGCGGCGTGGATGATTACTTTTTTGATAGGCACAATGCCTCCCTTTAAATTACAAAACAACCAAGGCATTATTCAAGTTTTCAACTTGATAATTTGCCCGCCATGAAATTCTGTAAGTAGAAGCGCCCCCGTTGTCTGCCGAGTCCAAAGAAAAAGTAACTGTTCCGTCCCCGTTTAAAGTATTTGTTAAAGAAACAGCCGATCCACCGTGATTTTGTTGCCCTCCGGCAATTTCAAGAACGCTCTGGGTTCCACCGTATTCACTGACAAGAAACTGTTTCTTTATTCCTGATATATTGTTTAAACTGGGGTTTTTAGCAAAAACAGAAATATTAAGTACGCCTCCATTTCTTGCGCCCGTTCTAACTGTAAACAAATCAACAGTTGCATTCTCTCCTACAGTCACGCGCCCCATTGCTTCTTGATAAATGTCTGCTTCAATTAATGTTTCTGCTTTTAGCTCTAGCGAATCATTAGCTTTTACTCGGTTAAAGGATCCGCCCGTTGAGTTGTTGACGCCATTTTCAAAAATAGTGTTATTATCATCAAAAAAGTTAGCAGGCAGAATGTTACCATACGGGGAATTTTTACCCACAAAAAACATATTGCCTGATGTTGGATCTCTAACAACAATTGGCCGACCACCAGTAGACGGCTCAGCAATGATTCCATAACAGTGATTAAATTTGGGAACACGAACTGCTGAGGGATTACCGGCAAGGCCGGTTCTAGTGGAACTCTCAATAGCACAGGAATTTGGTGATGAGTGTAAAAATAAACCATGTACGTTGTTCTCTTGAGCGCCGTTAAAATGAATTAATGAGCCGCCAACGCCACCTAAGTTTCCTAAGTTTTGACCGAAAATGTTTTGTAAAAAGTTAGCGTTTGCTAACCCGTTCAATGATATTCCGTGGTTTGCGTTATCAACTTTTATATTGGTTAACAGATGAAAGTAGCAAGCCGTTTCACTGCTGTATTGAGGCGCGTTTATTTTAACGCAATGGGTCGCACTGCCCGATGTGTTTCCTCCGCTTTGGTGCCCCTGCACAGAAATAGAATCAAGCCGACAATGAAACATATTTTTGCTGCTTACATTGTAATTTTCTGCACCGATTAAAACTACGCCCTCTGGTGTCGGTGATTGTGATCTGATTGAGGCCCGTATATTTTCGCCCAAAAGTGCGGACTGATCATCTTCTAGCCAAAAAACGGGGCTTTGATCCGAAGATAAAGAAGAAAGTCTAATAATTACAGATGCGCCCTCAAGTATCACTGTCTGCCGCCAACCTATAACGGCCACACCGTCAGCAACGGAATAAAAAGAACCGTCTTGAGGGTCTGGAACTATTACCCTATCAGTCAAAGCAAGCGCGGCTTGTATAGCTGGCATGTTGTCAGTGTTGGCGCTGCCACCGTCACTAACCGCACCAAACCAAGTTATATTGGCACCATTTAACCCTCTACGCTTTGCCACTTTACTTGTTGCCGTTGGGTTGTCTGACAATCCGACATAAACCCCGTTTAAAGTATCAGCCGCCAGCTCAGTAGAAAAATCTCCAGAAATTACATCAAAGTCACCAGACCGACCGCCAGCGTTAAGGCTGAACACATAGCCAACAGGCGCGGAGTATTCCTCCATAGCGGCTATGCTTGTTACGCGGATAACCCGCTTGCTTACTGCGTCTTGCAGGCTTTCAGAGCTCCCCGATAGGAACTGAGGCAAGCTATTCATGCCTGCGATGCCGGTCCAGGATCGGGTCAAAGATCCGGTTAAAGGATCGTCCGATTGAACCTCTACTACTGTATTGCCGCCAACGTAGGTAACGCTATCGACATACCCGTATAGGTAGCTTGCATCGTCAAGCTGCAACGCTTTTCCTGCGGTATAAACGTCTGTGTGGTTTCCTACAATAGAAAAGCTCGTAGGTGATACCTGTGTTGCCGCACGCTCATTGATCCATTCTTTTTGCAGTCCGGAAGGATCAGTAACAGGATCAGAAGTCCACACTTCAACATCATCAGCGTCTTTGACGACTACCTTGTAACTGCCGTCAAGGTAGATATTTGCATAGCCCGCACCATTCAAAATGGTAGGGTTGGCATTGGCTGTGACGCCATCCTCGCTTTGAAACGTTGCTTTTGGCGTGTTGGTGCCTGCCTGGTAGGTAAACACTTTGCCAAATGCCAACGGTGCGCCAGTGTCGCTGTCCCATGCGTAGAACTTGGGACCAATAATTGATACTGCCATGATGCTTCTCCTAATTGTCTTTGGCTGATTATAGCCTACGGCATTTCTACGTGTACTTGTTCCAGTGCATCTTTGGCCTGGCGGTAGACCTTAGATAGTGTCTCGTTTTTCTGCTCGTAGTAGCTTTCGATCTTGGCTTCTTTTTCTTCAGCGGTCATGTTCTCGTTGTATTTGTACGAGGCAATGATTTCCTGCTGATCTGAAAAAGCGCTGTCGATCTGACTGAAGGCCCCGTTGAGCCCTATCAGAATCTGATTGACCTTTTCACTGGCAAAGTCCGGCGCTTTGCTCGGATTACGGATGGCCTCACGCTTTAGCATGTTGAACGTCTGCTGTGCAGCGGCGGCCTTCACTTTCAGATCCCAATACCCTTCTGTCCATTTTGTGCGATAGGGCACGCGCTGGCCAACGAACTGGTGCGCCATGTAATCAATCGGCGTGCCGCGATTAAATGGCCTGGCACCCCAATCGTCCTGTTTCCACAGTGCAGCCTCTGAAGCATCGGCAATAATCATTTCCACATAGCGCAAGAAGCCTTTGCTGTAATGCTCGGCCACCAGTGGCGATACACCCAGGTACTCGCCCAATTTCCGGTACATGATCGGCGTGCGATCGGTGTACTGGTATTCGGCGGGCAGGTCCATCATAAACTGAGGGACCACGGGCGCCCTGGTGAACTTCTCGTTACGCTGAACTTCGATCCATGGCTGAAGGATGCCGGGATAGTCACCAATGCCCACAGTGTTGACCAGTGCCCAGGCCAAGTGCTCGGATGCTTCTTTGCCGTCCCGGTTCTCCATGTAATCCAAACCGACTTCCGGAAGGGTTCCAAAGATATGGCCCACGTCATACGGGCGCGGAATCTTGAACGGCGTGTCTGCACCTGGCGGAAAGATCCACCAGAAGCGGGCTTTCTGGTCCGGCGTCAGCTGCTTGTATCGCTCGTCGTCGTGATTCAGCAACCACAGAATGGCGGTCATGGCCGTCAATACGCCACCTTTCATCAAGAAAGCGGCCTTCTTGTCGGTCATTTTGGCAAGGTTTGAGCCCTTCATTTCGCCTTTCATTTCGACCAACTCCCTGGCTGACTTGTCCAGGCCCTGAATACCGGCGTTCATAAACGGAACAGTGCGAAGGAAATTAGCCCACAACTCATTGCGGCCCATTTTGCTAAAGTCGGTGGCAATCTCTCTGGCTTCCCAGGCGGCCTCCATCGGAGACGTGCCAGACTTCACGCCAACCTCGTAATCACCAATGCGCGATCCGTACTCAAACGCGCTGGTGAAGCGGTCCCATCCGGCTAGCAACTTTGCGGCCGCATCCCATGCCGACTCACTCGGCAAGTCCAGACGGCGCCGGTCGCGGGTTTCCTGTGTCCTGGCCTCGATCCTGGTGCCGTATCCGCCCCCTTGCAGCCTAAAGTCCTTGTAGGTCTGCGTGTTGAACATGAAGTGTCCCATGCCCTTCAGCGTGCTGTAGATCGGGATAAATCGGTTGCGGCTCATTATGGACGCACTCACGGTATCCCTTACTGCGTTCGGCCCCAGGAACTGAAACATACTGGTTACGGTTCGGGTCTGAAGGTTCTTCACCCGAAACAGGGCATTCATCACGGCGCCACTGCGTAGCCCTCTCAGGCCGGTAAGCATTTCCACCAGCAATGGCTCATGCACTTCAAAGTACACGCGCTTGCCGTTGACCACGGCGCTGTCCACATAGGTTTCCGTAGTCTGCGGTTTGTGGCCAAACGTCCAGAAGCTCAACAGTCCGGGGTTTTCTTCCAGGATTGCCGCGATATCTTCAACGTCCGTGATCTGTGCGTCCGGATCTCCGGCCATTATCATGCCGTCTTTGCTGACAGTGAGCCCCATTTCGACCATGGCTTCGGCCATCTTGGACGCCATCTGTGCCTGCTCTACCTTCACCTTCTTGCTGTCCGGTGCAATCCTGGCGGCAAACAGGGCGCCATCCTGGCTGTCCATAATGTCGTTGTAGAGCGTAGCCTTGGCGCGGGCAATGATCGCGGCTCGGATATTGGTCTGAATGCTCTCAACGATGTTTTCAGCGATATCCTTGGTATTCTGCGTGCCCCCGGTCAGGCGCTTGCCGATTTCGCTAACGCCCATTTCGTGGCCGTCCTCGATCCGCTCAATCACACGATGGAAAGGCACGTAGTTCTGGTTCATCTTTTTGAATGCATCGCGCTGGCTTTCGTCTATCAGCCCCATATCCACATAGAACTCGAGCATTCGGTCGTTGAATTTCTGGAACTCAGAGAATATCTGCGGAAACTCCGGGAATTTCTGGCCCAGGGACAAACCGGCGTCAATCTCCTGCTCGGTAAACAGATTCTCCCGGCCCTGCTTGCGTAGCTCCTGGCCCCGGCGTGCCTTGAAATACTCCATCAGATCATCAAACCGGCGCCATCCGTGTTTGCTGGCTGGCTTAAAGATTTCATTAAGTCCTTTGCCGCTAAACTCGTAATAGCCTTCATCGGTCAGGCGCGGCGTGCCGTTTTTAATCACAGCCTCATGCACGGATTCTGCCCCGTTGACCATCTGAAACTGCTTGTACGGGCTCACGACGGCATCGCCTACTTCGCCTTTCAGCATGCGCTCTACCACCTTGGCGGCATGAATCTTATCAATCACCTGCTGGCGGTAACGCTCAAGCGGATAGCTGTTCTGGTATTCCAGGATCTGCTGCTGTGCGGTCAACTCCCGGCCAGACTTGGCCCGTAGCTGTGCCCGTGGCCCCTGCAAATACCAGCGGTGCATTTCATCCTGCAAGCGCTTCATCTTGCGGTTCAGTACAGCATCGTCCTTCATTACTTCTTCAAAGCGCTGCGTGAACAGTGGGGCCCTGGCCTTGGCTTCGCTGTAGTTGGTCAGCCAAAGGCGCACGAACTCGGCAAAACCTTCTTTGGCCTTCAGGTTCTTTTTGCTGGTGTAGCTCAACGCTTCCACTTCTTTGCGGTACTTGCTGTCTTTGTACTCCCGTGTAAAGCGCTTGTTGTAGCGATAGTGCATATCCAGGTAGTGCGCCATTTCGTGCGCCATTACCTCAACATCGTCATAGTTCTTAACGCGCACTTCGCTGTTGCTGCTGCGGTAGAAGCCTAGCTTTGACTTGCCCCGGACCTTGCCGAAATAGATGCGCTTGCCAATCAGATCCTGAAGCATGAAGCGGATACCTTCACGGCGGGTCGGCTTTTCCTCGGGCTTCAGCTTTACGGTGCGATCCCCAATCTTGAACTGGTCGTTGTCAGGGCGCCGGGGAACTCCGGTCATGCTGTACGGTGGTTGCCATTGCGGCATAGGTGTATCCGCCCCCATATCGCTCATCATGGCGCTGGTGGCGTCCTCCTGCCCTGGCTCCGGGTCTTTCTTCGGCTGCAATTCGGCAATTACCAGCTGGTGGCGGGCTTTGACCTTGGCCAATTCGTCGGCCTGATCCCATTCGCCTACCTGTTCTTCCAGCTGCGGTAGATCCTTTTCGGCCTGGCTCACCCGTTTGGCGGCCTGCTTTGCCTCTGCATCAATGGCCGATATCGTGTTGATAATTTTGCGCGTTAGTCCGGTCGGGTCAGCTAAAGAAATGTCGTTTATCTGTATTTGGTGCTCCATAGCGCCTTGCAGAGTCACCATGTAGTTATTTACAAAGTCACCCACTTTGTCCAGGGTCATATCAAAACCGGCGTAGCTGCCAATGGCTTTTGATTCAACGCCAGAATTTTTCATCTTGTTGGCTTCGGCCAGAATCTCCTGGCCCGCTACCTTTTGCTTGTCGATTTTCTGCCCGTTCACGGTCATGGTGAAGTCTTTGGGCGCGGCCTTGGCCTTCTTCACGTCCTGCGCGTACTTCAGCAAGCGATCCTTGCCACGCTCAACAATGCTTTTCTCCCGACGAATCGCGTCACGAATCCGGAACTGTTCGCGGTCGTGTTCTTCTTCGGCTTGCTCAAGCGTTCGCAGTTTCCGGCGTAGCTCCATTTCTTCCAGGATCAGCGGATTACCACTGGACGCGGCTTTCATTTCGGCGGCATTGGCCGATTCGGCGCCCAAGTCCTCAATTTCGCGCTGCTTGGTGTTGCCTTTGCGCACCTGCTCGATAAACCTGGCTTTGGTTTCGATGGTCTGCCACATACGGCTATCCAGCGTCTGCTTGGTGGCGTAGCGGTTAATCTCGATTTCAAAGCCGTCCGGGTCGCGCTCGTAAAGCTCGTTACCCTGGCGGATAATCCGGCCTTCCCGCTGTTCCAGGTCAGACGGACGCCACGGCGCATCCATGTGGTGTAGTGCCACCAGGCGCGTCTGCACGTTCATACCGGCGCCCATCTTGGCGGTGGAGCCCATCATCACCCTCACCCTGCCCGTTCGCACCTTGGCAAACAGTTCGGCCTTCTGAATCTCTGTGTTAGCGCTATGGATGTATTCGATTTCAGATTCCGGGATACCCTTGTCGATCAGCTTCTGGCGCAAGTCGTCGTAAACGCTGAAATCACCATCCAGCGCTTCAAATTCGTCCGGGCTCATTTTGTCCAGCTGTTCGCTGGCGGCCTCGTCGCCATTCTCCGCACGCTGCATCAGGTCACGGATTCGGTTCGCTTCCTGAGCCTTGGCGCCCTTTGGCGTACTCAGGTCGATGAATACCAGCTGTGCGCCCTTGTCGGCGGTCCAGTCGTCGTAGATAGACTTAATGCGGTCGGCGGCCTCGTTGATCTTGCTGTCCGGGTTGTCTCCGTACAGTGCAGGATCAATCAGACGCATATCCAGGGCGGCTTTACGGGCATCGCTCATTATCTTGAGCATGTTATCCGCGCCTTTTTCTGGCTTCTTGGGCAAGTGTTCAGCCCGGTACACCAGTGAGCCCTTGGGATAGGTTTCTCTGCCGTTGTCGTCTTTGACTGGCACGCCTATGTAATCGGCCTGGTCCTCGCTGCGCTCCACAACGATGTTATTGGGCTTGCCGCCCTTGATCTTGGGAACGGGAAGGCGCTTGCCCTGTGCCGCCAACTGCTTATTGATATCGTCCCGGTTAATCACGTCACCAAAGGTCAGGTAACGCTGCATTAACTCAGGCAGATTCACGAACTTGCTGAAGCGGCTGTTCAGTTTGTAGTTGCCGGTTGGTGACAGCTCCCAATCGGTGACCACTTCCCCGTACATGCGAGCCCAGGCATCAAAGTGTGCAATGCCCTGGTCCTGAAGCATCTGATAATCCAGGAAGCGCTGCATGGTATACATTTCGGCCATGGTGTTGCTGATCGGCGTGCCGGTCGCAAATACCACGTTGTTGCCGCCAGTGCGCTCAAGGATTGATTGCACCTTCATAAACATATCAGCGGCTTTCTGGCTTCCCTGCGGGTTACCCAGGCCAGCCACACGGGTCATGCTGGTGGCAAATCCCAGGTTCTTGAACTCGTGCGCTTCATCCAGAAACAGGGCATCGATACCCAACTCACCAAACGTCAGGTTGTCGTCCTTGTTTTCGGCGTCATACAGGCGCTTTAGCTTTTCCTCGAGTCGTTCCTTTTGCTTCTCGATCTGCTTAATGGATCGGGAGCCCTTGCCCTCTTGGTCCCGGATAGTCGATATAGCGGTATCAATATCCCGGATCTGCTGCTTAATGAAGCGGTCCTGAAACTCTGCATCCATTTCGACCTTGCCAAACGAGGAATGCGCCACAATCACGGCGTCCCAATCCCCGGTGGCGATCCTGGCGAACAGGCGCTTACGGTTACCTTTCTCAAAGTCTTTTTTGGTGGCGGCCAGAATGTTTGCGTTCGGGTATAGCTTGGTGAAATCTTCTGCCCACTGGCCTACCAGGTGATTCGGAACCACAAACATCGGCTTTCTGGCCCGGCCCGTGCGGCGTAGCTCCATAGAGCCTGCAATCATGGTGAAGGTTTTACCGGCGCCGACTACGTGATCCAGCAACGTGGTGCCGCTTTGCACAATGCGCCATGCCGCGTTTACCTGGTGCGGCCGCAACTTCACAATGTCGTCACTGACCTTGCCGGGGAATGTCAGGTGCGATCCGTCATACTCGCGCAACTGATCGGTGTTGAACGTATCGTTATAGAGCCTGGTCAGTCTTTCCCTGCGTGCATCGTCGCGCCAGATCCATCGGCGGAACTCGGTTTTTACTCGCTGAATCTTTTCGTTGGCGGCATTGGTGGCGGATTCGTTGACTACGGTGGTGCTTTCGTCAATTCGGTCACGAATCACAATGCTCTTGTCGTTTGCCGCGGCGGTGAGGATATCTGACACGCTGGCCCGGTCGGTGCCGTACTGGTTCGCGGCGGCGGTTGTGGGCTCACCACGGACAGACCACTTGGCCATTACCGGGTTGTACGTGGCCTTGCCGCTGGCTTTGCCAAGAATATGATCGGCAAATTCTGTAACCACTTCGGGCGGCAACCAGTGGGCGCCGGGCTTCACCTTGATATCAACGGCCTCGATATCTTCCGGCTGCACTTCTTTCAGGGCGTCGACGTTCTTTTGGAAGCGCGGCATATCCTTGGCCATACGCTCGGCCATGGCCAACTTCTGCTTTACGTTGCCAGACAGGTATTCGTCGCGGGATTCCCAATTATTCGGTGATCTCTCAAAAACCAGATCCCCAAGCTCGTCCACAATGGCGCTTTCGGTTTTGCCGTAAAGCTCGGCCATGTACTGCATATCGACCTGGCCTTTTTCGGATAGGCTGGCGGTCATGGCGTCTTTGGCTGTGCTGGCTTTGTCCGGTGCCTTGTATGGCTGCTGTGTCCTGGTCCTGAAGATGGCGGCCTTCTCGGCGCTCGGCTTGCGCGGGGTTTCCCCGGTGCGCTTGGCAACGGTGGCACTGATACCTTTGTCGAATGATTCTTCCAGGGCGGCCAGCTGCGGCCACGTTGGATCATCCCGGAACAGGCGCTTGTTGGCGTCCAGGTTGATTGGCCCGTTCTTCTTCACGAACTGGTCATAGGCGCGGTTCAGTCGGTCCCGCAATGCCGCCAGCGCTTCATCCTTCACGTTTTCGGTCAGCTGCGCCTTACGCAGATCCGCAAACACATCACGGACCTTTATCAGACCTTTCACCCGTTCTTCCGCTTTCTTGCTTGGCACGTCGACGGCTTCAGAGCGTGCCTTGCCCATTTCATCTTCCAGGCGAATGCTGATCTGATCGCCGTCCATGAACATGCTGCCCACCTTCACGTCCTCGACGTTGGTAGGTATGTCGACTTCTTCCGGTACCGGGTCGGCACCTGCCTTGTCCATGAATCCTTTGGGCAGACTGGCCAGCGCTTCCTTCAGCAATGCGTTGGTGTCTTGGCCCTCTTTGGCTACCAGGGCGGGTTCGTTCGGCCCGTACATGGAGCCATAGGCGCCCCATTCACCAAGCATCATTCCAGGATTGCGGCTGAAGTATTCGTTCAGTGGTACATCAATGCCCTTGGCATCCTGCACGGTGTTGACCACGGACCACGAATCACCTGCCGGCGCCTCATTTTCCCGGCGCTTGCGCAAGAAAATAATATCGGTGGTGACTTCTGTTCCGGCGTTTTTCAGGAAAGCATTGTTTGGCAATCGCACGGCGCCCAACAAATCCGCACGCTCGGACAGGTAATCACGCGCCATCTTGTTGTTGCCGTCCATCAGGCGACTGGACACGACCATGGCCAGCACGCCATTGGGTTTTAGCCCGGCCATAGACTTGGCAAAGAAGTAGTTGTGGATGCTCATTTTTGACAAGGCTTTGCGCTTGCCGTCATACAGCTTCTGGTTGCCAAACGGCGGGTTACCAATGGCCAGATCAAAATAGCCATCCGGCATGGTGAACTCTTGGAATCCTAACGGCGCCTGAATGTTGGCTCCGGGATAGAGTTTTTGGGCAATGCCCCCGGTGATATGATCCAACTCCACCCCGGCAATGCTGCTCTTGCTGCGCACGCCACCAGGCATAAAGCCCAGGAAATTGCCCGTTCCCACGGAAGGCTCAAGCACACGGCCACCTTGGAAGCCCATATTCTTAACGGCCTGCCAAATCTCGGTGACAATCTCCGGGCTGGTGTAATGGGCATCCTGCGTGCTGCGGCGGGCGGCCTCATACTCTGCATCGGTCATTACCTCTTGCAGCTGCTTGGCTTCTTTCTCCCATCCCTTGGTAATCTTGCCGTTCTCACCAACAAACGCCTGCGGGATACCACCCCACCCGACATACCCGGCAAGGATCTGCTGTTCCTCCGGTGTTGCCTGGCGGCCTTCCTCGTTCAGCTGCTTCAGCGTTTCAATGGCTCGGATATTGTTTTTGAACTTGGTTTTGGCCCCGCCACTACCAATGTTCATTTCCGGCGTCAGTGTGAAGAACTTGGCCGGGCGGTCGCCTGCTGGCTCTGCTCTTTGCGTTGTTGCGCCTTTTGACGTTGGCGCCGTTTCTGCCGCTTCTTCTGTCGCATCTATGGCTTCCTCAGATCCTCGGGTTGTGGGCTGTCCACTTCCAGCGTCCTGCCCATCGTCCTCATTGCCTCGTTCAGAATCCCTGGCCCGTTGCTGGCGGGTCGATCGTTCTCCGGTTCCCCCGGGGGAAACAGGTACTTCTCCCTCACCATCTGAAACGCCTCGTCTGGTTGATACCCGGCGTCCTCCAGCTGGCTGACCTCCTGATACGTTCTCTCCGCTGCCTGTTTCAGCATCGGTTCCAGCGTCCCCTGTTTCTTCAGGCTCTGGTGAAGTTTCGGCCTGTTCTCCTGCCAATGGCTCCTGGCCTGGTTGATCCAATTCTGTAGATTCATCCGGCGTTACCCCCTCTGATCGCTTAGCAGTGTCACCCGGACGATCTTGGTTCCCGCTGGCAGGCTGGCCAGATACTCCGGCGTTACTTCTGGCAACACCTGGCGGCGTTTCGCCCCGGCCGGCCCGCTGCCCTTGCCGCTCTCGCTCTGCTTTGTTGGCTTGTAATCTTTGTTCGGCTGCTTCGATTGTGTCTGCTGTTCCATAACTCAGTCCTATTCCGCGCTTGGTGATTCGCTCACCATTCGGCAATTCAAACTCAATAACCGCGTTTTCCAGTTCTGCGGATACTTCCCGCATCATCTGATCGGCTTCTTCTTGAGTATTGGCCTGCATCCAGAATTCGTCACCACTTGGATGGTAAGCATCTGCACCCTTGGCCTGGAATGCCCGGCCAATGGCCTCAAGCATCTGATCCCCGGCGCCGTGGCTCATGTTGTCGTTGATCCATTTCAGGGAATCGGCATCGGCTGACACTTGCACAGGCTTACGATCGTTCTCTGCATACGCCCGGCGGTTACCCAGGCCTGTAAGATCGTCCTCAAGCAATGCCTTGCGCATCTCGTCCTGTGACATTTCAGCTACACTTCGGCGCTTGTCAGAATCTTTACGGCGACCAGTCTTTGGTACCACTCGATAGATTGGGCCGTCAGCCTCTAGCCAGCCGCTGTCGCTCATTGTTGGTTTATTTATTTGCTGAACGTCATAGCCTGACTTTTCAAGTGATTTGTATAAGGCTTGGCCTGCTGGTGAAATTTGGGTATCAGAATGAAACTCCATTCCTTTTGATATAGCAAAATCAATCAAACTTTCATAAATTCTTTTGCCTGTTCCTTTGCCGGAGTCCTCAATTACCGATTCAGTGACTTGGATAGCCGTTCCGCCTGCATTCATTTCTGCCATTGAATACGCGCCTACAGGATTATCCTTAATAGCTGCGGACACAGATCCAGGAAATCCCAACTCAAGATCATCTGTTGGCCAGTATATTCCTATGTCTTTATGCTTTTTTGCCGTAGCTTCACCCTTTGACCAGTCATTGGGTTTTGGTGATTTGGCATCCCGCAACTGGTTGCGCTCAAATGGTGTTAGATCGTCTGCGGCCAGTCCTGTTTCTGGCGGCCTGACTGGCTGCAACGGAACGTCAGCGTTTGGCTGCATTTCACCCTGCGGCGGCGTTACATCAATGCCTCGCTCTCTCAGCTTTGCCGTTACCAGGTCACCCATGCTTGGCCTGCCTGGCGTATCAGTGCCACGGCCACCACGGAAATTCTGATTAAACTGTTCGGCGGTTTGGCCCTGCATCACGTCCGGACCAAAGCCACCCTGTTGCTCTGCCTGCATCTGTGCGTTGGCCGGGTCCAGGCTTTCAGTCGCGGCCTGGTCGGTGGTCTGCGCAAACTCGGCGTTATCTACGCCCTCATTCAATGCCTGGCCTAACCGGCGGCCCGGTGTATCCAAGGCACGATCCACGGCACCACGGGCGGCCTGTGCTGGCTGTGACACGGCAACCATGCCCGGACCTGAGATTGCACCAATGATCCCGGCGTCAACCAGGCGCTGGCGGGCTTCGCCCCACGTCATATCCGGCTCAAGAAAACCGTCCTCAATGCCAATTTTCAGGGCTTCGGTGATTGTTTCTTGCAGGGCGTTGGCTGCGGATACGTCAAAGGCTTTGCGTAGCAGGCTGCCACCTTCCTTGAACAATCGCGCCAGCGGTATGTATTCCGGAATGGCCTCGGATGCTGCTTGAGCCATGGCAAAGTGCCGGGCTTCCTGCGGGCTCAGTCCTTGCTCTCGGCCTTCGGCGTACTGCTGGCCTGCCACCTGGCCACCTATCATGCCCATGGTGACCTGCGGATTGCGAGTAAATGCGCCTGCCACCAGTGCCGGTGTCATTTCCGCAATGCTGCCAATCGCCTGTGACGTGTACTGCGCAATGCTGCCGGGCTCGGCGTTTGGATCTTCCATGGTTGACTTGGCACGCTCGCGCACGCGCAAGGCATGGTCGCGCAAATCTTGCGGGTCGATAATGCTGGTAGCGGATAGCTCCCGTAGCTGCTCCGGCCCCAGGGATTCAATGATGCCGTCTTTCACCCGAGTCAGGGTTTCGTCATTAACCGGTGCCTTCGGATCAATCAGGCCATTGTTACCGGCCCAAGCCAGAAGCATGTAATCTTCCGGGGATATCCCCATTTTCCGGGCATTATCAGCAACGCGGGCGCGGCGGGTTTCCGCCATATCCTCACCCACCATCTGCACAAGGCCAGCGTAGGCTTGCTGAAAGCGCTCTGGCACGTTGCCCACGGCTTTGCCCGTGGCTTCGGTAAACGTGCTGTATTCGCTCTCTGGCTGGTTTGCTGGCGGTCTATCGGGAAAGGTTCGGCCTGCATTGGCATTGTTCGGCCCTGCCGGTTTGATCGGCGCGGGCGCTTCTGCTTGCGGCTTTGGCTTGCCGTATTGTTCGGGAAACTGTTTTTGTAGCAGGTTTCTGTTCAGTTCTACTTGCTCGGATAGATTCGCGTCTGGCTGCCTAGTGGCTGGCGGCTCTGCGGCCAATTCTTCAACGGCGAGCCCGGATCCAGGATCTTCCTGTACTCTGGCAGGCGCCGGACCACGGCGGCCGGCGTCGGCAATCTTGGTGCCCGTATCGGGCTGAAGGTTCAGTTCACGGCGCTGCGGCTCTGGTTCGGGCTCTGGTTGCGCCTGGTAAAGCTCGTTGTGCCAGCGTGCCAGCTCTTTTGCCCCTTCGGTGTCTCCCGCAAGGTGCGCCTTCTCAAGCGCGTTTAATAGCTGATCCTTGGAAGGCTGCTGGTTCTCGCTCATTATTGCCTCACTGAGTGCCGTACATTTCGAGTAACTGATTGCGGTCCATACTACCGCCACCACCAAGGTTCTGCACACTTATGCCTAACTGGCGGGCGGCCTCGGTAACGGCCTGTGATCGGGTCCGGGTTTCCCCACTCTGGAATAGTCCCGCGGCCCTGGTGGTAATGGCCTGAACCTTGGATCTTGTCTGAGGGTCCAGGTTCTGAAGGTTGCCCTTCTGGTCAAAGATCCCACCCAACAACTCTGCGGCCTGGCGGAACATCAGGTTTTCATCGGACGACTTGAAATCACTGCCTGATCCGCCAGCTTGTTGCTTCAGCAATGCGTTGCTGGTAGTTGACTCTATCTGACGGCCATCTTTGTAAAGCCGGTCCTCCCCACCAAACGTGATCTGCTCGGGGTTTTCCAGCATATCGTCAAGCTCACGGGCACGCGCCAATCCTATCTGCACAAAATTGGGATCGTATTCTTCTGGCATGTTGGCGACGATTTCCGGCGCAAGGTTGGCACGGGCACGCTGATAGCGCTGTGACTGTTCTTCAACGGTCTGCCCTTCCAGGACAAACGTACTGACACGGCCCAGGGTTTCCACGTTTTCAGATGCCTGCTTGCGCTGGCGCTCGTCCATGTTGGCAAAGGCTTCCTGAACTTTCGTGGCTTCTTCCGGCGCGAAAGCAATCAGCTGGCGCTCTGCCTGCTTGCCTTCTTCACCACCTGCGGCCACCTTTGTGCGCAACTGGTTAATGGTCTGACTGCGCTGGCGTGCGCTTTCCCGGTCCTCTTTCTTCCAGTCCATAGCCAATGCGTTGGCCTTTCGGTTCTGCCGGGAGCCTTTCACGGCCTCGGTCGTTTTATAGACCTGGCCCATATCAATACCAAACTGATTAGCCATGAATTGCCCCTTATGGTGTGTTGGCTGCCCAAGAATTTGCGCCACCACCCGATCCTAGCGAGTCGTAAAGCAGGTAGTTTTGCGCACCCTGGTTAATGGATTGGCCAATGCCCTGATAAGCGCTTGCACGGGCGTTGCCTTTGTTAATTGCGCCTTGAGCCAATGCGTTGCCGCTTGCCTGTGTGGCCTGAGTTACGTTGCTGGCCATGGTCTGCCGGGCATTCGCATCGGCC
>Ga0307955_1000762_pt1 | contig 16102 bp, 18 predicted proteins | sample OrgLakmetagen439_FD_201819 | JGI IMG/M metagenome (GOLD analysis project Ga0307955, IMG submission 201819) | Saline water microbial communities from Organic Lake, Antarctica - #439 | ecosystem: Environmental > Aquatic > Non-marine Saline and Alkaline > Saline | place: Antarctica: Organic Lake...
GATTCTGTCTCATTGTTCGAACCTCTTTTTTGAGAGTGCTTCTGTGATGAGCAGAGAAAAAAAGGAAGACTGATTTCAGTGTCAATTCCTAACGAGACACGGCCTTAGTACTGTAATTCATTAGCGCCGCTTTGCCTTATAGTTAGGGTTGGCCAGTTCCGTATATATAAAGTATTGCGCGTGTCTGTGTGTTCATACAGAACAAAAAAGACAAAGGGATGATCTTGACCGAAGACTCCCCGCGGGACAGCCGGTTCCGATTTCCGAACCGCGACGTATCGCTCTTCCCGCACCAACAGGCCATGTTGCACCACTGCTCCGGAGAGATCGAAGATAGACACAAACACAGATGCGGGATTATGAACGACCCTCCCGGGTCAGGAAAGACGTTCGTCGTGATGGCGACCGCATACACCACCTCGTTCAGGAACTCGAGACATATGGCGACGGAGACGGACGAGACGACGCTATCGAAGATGTACGCCGAAGAGTGTCGCGCCAGACGTGTATGGACAAGCTCCGAGACCACAAAGAATTCGTGACCAAGCTTTCCGCACGGTTACGCGAGAATGACGTCTGCTCGATCTGCATGGAACAAGTCGGTACCATTTCGGTGGTAGGAGACGCGTCCGACGTGGATGCGATACAGCATGGTCAAGACGGCCAAAACGAAACGGATAAGACAAACGGAGCGACTGCGGCGGTGGTAGGGTGCTGCTTCAACCGATTTTGTCTGACTTGTTTGCAGGAGTGGCGCCAATACAAAGAAGTATGCCCTATGTGCCGTGTCCCACTCCGTATCGAAGACACACACGTTGTGGTCGACGAACATTTCAAACTCGCTATGCGGCATAAGATTGAACAACGCCTCGAACACGACAGGAAAATCATGAATGACGAGATCCAGAGGCAAACGCGCTATCTACAGGACTTCGTAGACCTCATGAACGACCCGAGCACGCGACAGAGACAGCAACTAATGACCGCACGCGGTTCGATGTACAGACATACCCGTGCGGAGCGTTCGAAAACAGTCAACGGAAACAAAGTCGCGGACATCGTGGACGTCGTCAGACAGAGGTGGTCGTCGGACCAAGAGTCGCCTCCGAAAGTGATCGTGTTTTCGGACAACACGTCCATATTCGGTGCATTGGCGAAAGAATTGGACGGTCTGGGGGTGTCGCATTCCGAGCTAGACGGCGGTTCGATACGCGACATGGACTCCATCATATCGAGGTACAAATGCGGGGACCTGTCTGTCATAATGGTGAACTCATCCATGTTCGATTGCGGCATGAACCTGGAAAACACCACGGATATCGTGTTCGTGCACAAGGTAAAAAATGCCGCCAAGTACGATCAGGTCATAGGCCGCGCACAACGCTACGGTAGACGGAATCGCCTCAATGGTGTGGCAGCTTTACCACCAGAAACGAGATCCTCGCCGACCTCGGTGACACCGAATAGTCGGACGATCATGGCCCGTGGGAATAGGCCCGAATGGTAACGTTTGTTCAGTACTTCCAAACCTTTGGCCAGCTGGATAGCTCGGACCAGTCGGACTAGTTGTGATGACACCCGACGGTTGTTGCTGTTGTCGTTGTTCGAGCAGACGTCGCATGAAAACTCTGTCCGCTGCCAACCCTAACGTCTCGACGAACCAATTCAGCAGCTCCTCCGACGATAACCGTGTCAAGTACGTGCTCGTATCGTCCAGTAGCTTCCGCGACTTTTCAGATACGCGCGTCTCGTCTTGTAATTTGTCGGTAGAGCCGTCGATCTGACGCGCCAGCTCGTCATTCGTCATGCCCAACATCGAGGCCATATCCGTCAGATTCAAGCTCATGTCCGTAGTCGGACCATCACCTCGACACATACTATCGATCGACGTCATTCCTCGACTCTATCGACCTGAACATCACGGCCCGTGTGACTCCCTCAATTTTTTTACACCGTCCTTATAATAATAGATAGATGACGAATACCTCGACCTCGCGTTTCGCGCGTAACAAGAAAAAAGAGGCCGACGCCTTAGAGACCAAAGCGGCTGCAGATGCCCTCAAAGAGCAACGAACAAATCTCCGCGACAAACACTGCGCGCGTCTCGAACGCGCGCCATCGGAATACACTTACGTCGTCACGGGAAGCTGTCGTCCTAAGCGGGGGACCGAAGCGCACAAACTCCGACGACAAAGTCGCGACGCCAAAGCGAGAGCCGCCGGCAAATATAAGGCGACGGTCGACGCCTTCAGTCCCGAGGCGAACAAGAAAGAACTCGAGATGGTGGTCGCGTATCTTAAGACGGAAGTCAACCCGGAGCTCGATCCTAATATGTTTAACTACGCCTCCGTGGCGCCCATGTTCGACATGATGATCGACCGGGCCTACCGAGAGGACGCGCCGAACCCTCTCGAGAGGTTCGCCATGATCATCAGCGACCTGGAGCGCCAGTCCAAGAAGGACCCCCTCAACGTCATTCACTTCGAGTCGACGCCCAGGTACGTCGTGTTCACGCTCTTGCTGTCGTACCTGCAGAGCGTGCGCCTGCCTCCTCGTACTCCGGCTACGTTGACCCGGTTTCATCCGTTTTTCCCTTCGAGAACGAACGAGCCAAAAAAATCGACGGACCGTGATCGATCGTCGACTCGCACGACCAAAAACCAGACCAAACCCCAGACCGAAAAAAGGTGATGACGAGGATGCTATCAGCCGAGGTGATGTGCGATTTGATGTGCTTCATGTTGCCCGCGACGTGTGTATTCGCTGTTTGCTTGGCGGACTCGACCACTGCATTCCGACGCACCGTGTATACGTTCCTTTCCGTCATTGTCGTCGTCTTGCTCTTCGCCGGAACACCGACGAGGGGCGACGGCGACGACGGTTACGCAGGTGATCTCGGAGGCGCCCTGTTTTCGGTGTCTTCGATCCAGGACAAACTAGAGACGGTGTCTCGTTGGGAAACATCTCAGGCCGTGCCACTAGTATACGGCCTCCTGGATTTCTGGTGCGTCAACGTGGTACTAATCAGCGCGTTCTATACCGCGCACAGATGCGCTTCGGATGCGAAAGCGGCGATTGTGTGCACGTTGTTCGTGGCGCTGATGTTCAGCTTCGCGAAAATGACGGCCGACGCGCTGGAAGACGCGTACACGTCCGATTTCGTACGGAATAACGTCGTCGGGAGCCTGACGTGCGACGCCGGATTCGTCACGAGGACCGTCCGGGAATACATGCTCCCCACAGAGCTATCGGACATGTGCGTGTCGGACGAGGCTTGGGTACACTCCCTGATCCAACGCGCGATACACCGTCTCCCAGGGCTGGCCGTTGGCGTTGCGGTCGTCACGATCACCACCAAGTCGATGTGGAACGCGGTCTGAGATTGAAAATCGAAACAAAAAGTTAAACGATCTCTCTTTTTTTCCGGAGATGAAAGAACGATCGTCCGACGTGCCTCATTGACTTCTCGCGTCCGTCCTATATCTGTATGCTCCGTCGTACATGTGGGGTATAGACGGGTGCATCGGATGGACCGACCCACCTTCGTAATACACCGCCGACACACTGTGTAATTCTCCGTGATTTTCGAGCTGGATGTTATTTTTTATAGACGGATAATCATTTTCTTTACGGCCACGATACGTCGATCTCGCCGCCGTCGTTTGAAGCGAAGGTAGCGACGACAACGGCGGGGATGGATGTGTGGGTATCGATCCGCCATTAAATGCAACGCCGCAAAGTGGAACGGAGGGTTTCGCCGTCACCAATCTCCGTAGCACCAGACCCAGGACACAACACGTCGCGATTATGACGGAGTACGTGTCGACGTATCTCAGGACTTTCAGTCGGGTCTTCGCGTAGTTGGCGCACTTGAGTTCGGCGAAGGGCTGAACGATTTCGTCGAGTTTGAAGTCCGGGTAGTCGTCGTACTGGGGCTCTCTCCTCTTTTGCAACATCTCCGCTTCGACGAACCACGGCATGTGTCTGACCGGATAGATCACGTGTGCTACAACCGGCACGCTCACCGAAAGGGTCAACGTCACCAAGAGGACTAGCGGCACGTACGCCACCATTTTGGACATTGTGTGCGTGTGTATTGGTTCGACAGCCTTCGATCCGGATCGGCATCAATTTTTATCGGACCGGAAAAAATCGACCCTCGCGATGCGACAACATGACGGCGAGCAACCAAAGAAATGTCAATCATCCCTGTCTTGTATTCGCTGCTGTACCTCCCGTCGGCAGTAGCGGGAGGCACCGGTGGAATGCCCCCACCTCTGTTATGCGTATGTACTCGAGACGTGTTCGGCGGATGCACGCGCATCACCGAAAGCGGCATCGTCAAAGATCCATACAGCGGGTACGTGCTCAACCTGGGATGTGCAGACGGCACGACACTCGGCTACATCTTGCGCAACCTCTCTCTGTTCGCTTGTCCCATGACGGAAGATTGTTACTCGCTGTGTAACGTGTTCAAAGAGAAGGACTTGGTCCGCCATTACGACACACGTAACAATTCGTTCGCTTGCGGCATATTCGAAAAGAAAGCGGTCGTATTGGCCAACGCCAACGACATCAGGCTCAGACGAAAGACGAGTCGGTCTTGCGGTATCAAGAATTGGTTCGTGACGGTGTCGTCTATCGTGCTATGCCTCTGGTACAGTAAATGGATTCGTCGTACCACGATGTTCGGGGCACGTCTCGGTTCGCGCGTGTTGGCACCCCTCGTCGCCGCTTTCATCGCGAGCATTCAGAAGGTGGCCGTGAATGTCTTTAATGTCTTTTCCACCAGAAAAAAAGACGAAAGTAAAAAGGGCGTCGACGAACTGAAAACAGAAGATCGCGCAGAGAAAACAGACGACGACGAAGAAGAAGAAGTAGAGGAAGAAGGAGACGATGAGTATGTAGCCTCTGATGAAAATATTGAGTCCGACTCTCACTCAGATTCCGATATCGATGTCGATGTCGAAACGACGGAAGAGGAATGTTTAGGGTACTGTCTCCAGGAACTCGCGGATCTAGGCATCCCCCGAGACCTAGGTCGACTGCGAAAAAGAGCCTGAGAGCCTGTTGCGACGTGTACCCTGATTTTGTATTTTATTTTTACTCATCAGTTCTGTTTGGGGGTTTGGGACAACATAAAAAAAAACAATTGCGATTGCGATTGCGACTCGATTCGAATCGAATCAAGTAAGATGTCGATGGCGCTCAGGGATTGCATGCACTCCAACATCCGGCGCTTCGAACAGTCGGCACTGTGCGATCTCCACGCGAACGCGCTTCGGGTCAAACACCCCGAGCTCTCCCCCCCGAGGATGAGGATCATAGCAGACTGGATATTGGACGTCCACGACGAGTACCACCTGTCTGACCAATCGTACTACTTGGCCATCAACATCCTGTATCGCTTTTTGACGGATCCGAACATCGAGTCGTTCCGTACGTTAGACGTCCAGGTGCTAGCGAGTGTGGTGAGCACGCTCGCCTCGAAAGTGGAGGACGTCACCTCCATCGACCTAGAACAATACGTCATGATCTCGACCTTCGGCGTCGATCGCGCCCTCCGTTTGGAACTACAGGTTCTCCGAAGCCTGAATTGGAGCGTATCTGCTCCCACTCCGCTGACGTTTCTAGAAACGTACCTATCCGTCGCGAAAACCAGCTCGCTTTCGAATCAGAAGAAACAAGGCAAACGCACCCATGATAGTAGGCGGCAGGGCGCTAGCGACGGTATAATCCATAACCTGGTGTGTTTCCACTTAGAAGCGGCGCAACAAGAAATGGACACGTCGATCAAATACACGCCCTCTCTCCAATGCGTGTCGGCCGTCTTTTTGGTTTACAAGGCTAACGCGTCGTGTGACGTCTGCGACGCACTCCTGGCTTACGCGGGATACGGCCAAAGGAGCGAGGTAGAAGAGTGCGCGTCCAAGTTGATCGAGGCGGTCGATGTCGCGATACGCGTCGTCCCCTCCGGTTCGCTAACGAAGAGCACCGTTTACAAGCGCTATTCGCGCGCCCAAAGAATGAACGTGGCGTCTCTGTGCCCACTCCGTCTGGACGAAGACGACGTGTCAGTCGACGACGAACATGACAAAGCAAAGCGCGCGAGACGAGGGTGATTGATCAATCGCACGTCTCACATGAGCGCGTCTCACGTACAGAAGAAATTGACGTGCGTCGTCTCGATGAGACTGAATACACTTGAAAGTAAAATTGAGTGAAAGATGAGACATCTATAGAAATTATGGAACAGCGGGAAGACGACCGAGTATCGCGTCTAGTTTGGCATCGATCCTCGAAAACATTTCTTCCGTCATTTTCTTCGTCGTCCCTCCGTATCCGTCAGAGACGACGGATCGAGCATCGTCCGTACTCTTCTTCTTCTTCTTCGTCATCGTCTACGATCTCCACGGGTATACGGAAGCGACGTCCAGCCTCCTCGGCCGTGCAGCCCTCTTCGTTGAGCATGCACTCGACCGCCCACTCGGCCAGGTGGGACTGGACGCCTCCCGGGGTTCGCTGGTGGGCCAGTGTGATGTCCTCGAACGACTTGCTTTCATCCGCGATCTCTTCCCTGAGCCGGGCGTCTTCCTCCGGAGTCCAGCGCGTGCCGCTCATGCACGTCTCGGGGTTGTTGCGGAGCTCTTCGCGGCGGTCCTTCCAAGACGACATGTTCGATCTATTATATTATATTTTGACGCTCGTTTCAAAAACAAGCATCGCACGCCTTTATACCATGTACTTATATTAGGGTTGGCCAGTTCCGTATATTTTCCTGAACGGTGTAAGGATAACTCCAGTCAGGGAATATATACGGAACTGATCAACCCTAATATACTTGAGCATGTTGCTGTCATTTCTTTCTATTTGTAAGTAGTCGACGGTTTATCACTTCGTCTAATCTATCTGCTTCAACAAGAAATTGAAAACTTTCTGATGAATCAGATTCTGTCTCATTGTTCCGACCTCTTTTTTTGGGAGTTCTTCTGTGAATGAGCAGAGAAAAAAGGAAGACTGATTTCGGTTTCAGATTCCTAACGAGATACTGCCTTATTGAAATGCACTATAAATTATCGAAGCGTCACGTATGCTAATAGCCGACCGTACCATTGAAACATCGACCATGTTCGAAGACTCTAAACATTTTTTAGGAAAAATACTCGGAATCATGATTTTCGTTTTCGTCGAAAGGTAGCGATCGCTCTTTTCGCGGCCACAGCATGCGAAGGGACGATGGGAGCGGGATAATTCACGTGGGGATACAACAGACGTACATCTGGATCTTCCCATGTGCGGACGTGACGAGGGTCGACGCTCCGCAATTCAGGGACCCATCTCTTGACGTACTCCGCGGAAGGATCGAACCTCGCCTGTTGCAAGTAAGGGTTGAAGACGCGAAAGTACGGAGCTGCATCCGCGCCTACGCCCGCGCTCCACTGCCATCCCGCCGAATTCTGAACAGGGTCGTAGTCGACCAGGCGCGTGGCGAAATGACGCTCACCGTCGCGCCAGTCCAAGAGGAGGTCTTTGGTCAGGTACATAGCGACCACCATGCGGCCACGATTGTGCATGAAGCCCGTCGTCTCGAGTTGGCGCATCGCCGCGTCGACCAAAGGCGTGCCGGTGCACCCTTCCGTCCACTCTTTCCATCCGACGTAGGCGTCGGGCCTCGAATTCGAACTCTGACTCTGACTCGAGCCCGTCGAAAGCGAGAGCGAGAAGGCCTGATTGAGGTTGTCTTCGACGTCGGAATTGGGGTGAACTCTAACCATGCCACGCAAAACATGCGGAAAGTTCCAGGTCAGGTGGTAATAAAACTCTCGGAAGAAGAGCTCTCGGACAAGCGCGTGGTCGAGGCCGTACGCATCGTGCATCGCCCAATACGCCTCACGGACGCTGACACATCCGAACTTGAGGTACGCGCTCAGGCGCGTGGTACTAGTGCCTTGCACGTCGCGACCGAGGTCATCGCGCGACGAGGCATAGTCCGCAAAAGACCCCCCACGAACGCGCTCCAAAATCCGCAAAGCGAAATCACGCCCTCCTTCGAGTGACGTACTTTTCCGTTCTTGTCGTTCTAGAACGACGTCAGGTCCAGGATCGGGACGGGAGATTCTCCCGTGCATGCGCGTCCTGTTGGCGTAGAACGGTCCGAACACCTTGTATGTCCCTCCCGCTTTTGTCTTGACGGTCGTGTCTTCGACGCTCAAAAGCGTATAATCCTCCGTGGATATAACTTCTGTTGTACCATGCGTTATGCGACATAGTCCTGCGCGCAATTCTAGATCACGATGTACCGCATATGGTGTAAGATCACGATTGAAAAATACCGCCTTCAGTCTCGACGTCGCTACCACGCCTCCGATGCGTTTCATGGCGTTCACGATGGTGTCCGCTTCCGTTCCGTCTCCAGGGCGATGATGGAGCCTGGTCAATCCCAACAGCCGCACCCTCTCATTCAAACGCACGTCTTTCGAGAGGGTGGTACTCAGGTGCTCTATCGCGTGTTCTAGGTCGTCCAAACATTGGTTCATGAAGGCGAACGCCTTGGAGCTGTGGTACGGGTTTGTTCGAGGGTCGGCTTGGGTGGCGTGATTGTAAATGAACAACGGAATAATCGTGGTGGATGTCGTAGAGGATGCGACAGCTGCGACACACTCTCTAAAAGCGGTGTTGTCGACGATCCGCAAGTCCCTACGAAATACAAAGACCGTATAATACATAGTATAGTAGACCATCTCACTAAAAAAATGAACAATCAGATGCGCCTTCGGTTCCTTGCCGCGGCGACGAACCCAAACATATTTCTAACCGACGAAGCCACCGAAGATAGGATTCCAGTGGGTTGTGGCGGCGGAGGTGGGTGTGGATATACGGGAATTCTGAATGTTTCGAGCGGTTCTCCCAGTTCTTCGTCGATATTTCGGTAAGGATCATCTTGACGCCGTCGTTCTCGCTCTAGATTTACATCTCTCTGGCGCCGAAAGCGATTTTCGGCGTCCCGTTGTGATTGGACCACCGTATCCAAAGGAAGTCGCCACTCATTTACGCCTGTTCTCTCGGTTGATCGTGGGGCAGATGGCACCGCAGGTGTGGGTATCGGCGGTGGTGGGATGGGTCTATGTATCTGTGGCGGATGTGGTCTTGGTCTCTGTGTCGGCTGACGCGGAGGTGGCTGTGGTATCGGTCTCTGTGTCTGCTGTGTTTGCCGTCTCTCTGTTGGCTGACGCGGTGGTGGTTGTGGTCGCTGTCGTGTGACTGGTGGAGACTGAACCAATGGACGGTATGTATTACCGCGACAATCTTTCTTTTGGAAGGCCTTTCGACAAATCGGGCAAGACAGGTTGTTACGTCCTTGGCTCGACGAACGATCGGCCCACTGTAATATACAGGATACGTGAAAGGCGTGGCCACACGCGGGTAACATGCATGCGTTGTTACCTCCAGTCGGTGGGATGTCCTCCATGCATATGCAGCATGTCGTTGTCGTTATCATCTCATCCCTCACGTACTACATAGACTTCGTACTTCGTAGCTATCCTTTTGGACACCATTCAATTTTTTTCGTTCTCCGTCATTTCCTCTTGGACCACCTCATCCCTATTTTTATGTTTTCTAGAAGAGAGGTACTCCATCGCAAACAGCATCATAGTGATCCCCGCCCAAGCCATTACGACCGCGTTCAAAGTGGCGTCTTTAGGACCCTCTTTGTACGCCCAATCAAAACGGAGCATGTTGGTGAACATGACGAAGGTCAAGAGGGCGATCAGGCCGGATGCGACGACATCGCGATACGAAAACTTGGACAAAAAACCCACGTCGTCGAAAAACTTGGTCACGGCACGGAGAATGGTTATTCCGATCAGGGTGTCGATGATGATGGATATGATGAACCGGAGGAACGTGGGCTGCACCAACGACCTGAACAGCCACGCCGCCCTGACGTAAAACTCGGTGTAGGACACGCGCACGACGCGGTCACCTATACTGAACGACTCCTTGGCGAACATGATATCTAATACGTATGCTATGATATTGCCCGCAACATAAGTAGACACGAACGCGCTCAAGGGCACGCTCCAACCCAAGAGAGAAACGCCCGCCAGGTTCAGGAGACCCGCGGACCCTCCCGATACCACCGACGTCACCATGCCCCTCAACCTCTCGTTGTCGAAATGCCCCACGGTATTGGCTCCATTATGAGAAGAAAGGGTCGGAGCCATGTGACTCGTTGCGAATGAGCTGTAGGTGGTGTGTAATGTTATTATAATCCAAAAGATATATATAACGATGACGAAACGTTATATCACTTCCGCTACCTTTTCACCCGCTTCGTTCGAAACAGTGATCGAATACCACAACTCGAAAGCTGCGTCCGAATTGTCGCGGTTCCAGATCGAAGATCTCGAAAAACGACATACTCAGTCCAACGGAGCGACGTTTGCACGACAAATAGACTCGTCCGTTCCCGTGTTAGGTAAGCCGTGTACGCGCATCGAGTCAGGTCTCTTTTACCCGCCTCCCCCATCACATTGCCAGTACAAACATAAAGACTGACTAGACGATTAGATAGTGAGCAAACAAATATGGAATCCTCACCCGTAACAACGCTAATATCGCGGATTACGTCGTATTTACGAACCCGACGACATGAACGGACACGTAGACTATCACAACACGCACCTGCACCTGCACCTGTACCAAAGCCAAAGCCAAAGCCAAAGCCAGTTATCCGACAAAGCGTAGAAGAAGAAGAAGTGGAACAAGAAGTGGGATTGGACATAACAGACGAAGATCAACCTGCGCAACCCAGCAGAGGGTATATACGACCTCATTGGGGCTCAGGATACTTTCCGGGCGAAGAGGCGGTGATATTGCGTCATCGTGACGCAGACTTCGACATCAGCTACCGGAACGTCGCTGAACTTGAAAGAGCGATCGACCACGGAATATTACCCATCGACCTCTATCACCAGGCGGTGTACATGTATGTGTACGGCAAATCAAAACAGATGCCTCGAGAATGGCCGCAATCTCTTCAGAGTGTCGACGTCCGATTTTCTCGATGCACCCCTGCCAATCTCCCCGCGCGTTTTCCTCCCTCCCTGCGTATCGTGTCGTTCTTCAAATGCCCCGGTCTGCACACGGTCGACGTGGTTGCCATGGCAGAGAGCTGTCCCGATCTGGAAGAAATCGTACTGTACGGGAGCTCGACAAAACGCATACACCCGCCTATCACGATACCACCTCCGACCGACCCACGACCTTTACCCCACGCCAACCTGCGCATCATCGACGCGTCTTACTGTGCCATAGAGGAGTTAGATATGCGGATCTTACCCTCTAGTCTGGCTATCTTTGTCAACGAGGGCAACCGCCCCGATCGCCGCGGCCTCAGGATCGAAACGAATTCCCGACGCCACCCGAACTATATTCCTCCTCGTAGGAACGTTCTCGACAATGTGGATGACTCGGCGGTCCACGAAACCTTCCGCGCACAAGTATACTCTTCGGGTCACAACGTGCACGCGCCCAGTATTCAACAAGGTACCAACGAGTCTATGAACGCCGTTTTCAACGCTTACCAGTCCGCGTGCCGAAAATTGGGTCTACCCCGTTCTACCAACCGAGATAACACGTTACAGAATAAATCTTTCCGCGAAGCGACAGCGGAGCTCGAAAAGATGGGAATGGTCGTGATGAGTAAAGGAGTGTGTTTCACCATCCACGAGGTAATGAGCAAGTACACCGAAGAATCCACCACCCACTCTCACCACGCCATCACCCTGGCCGAGCTGTTCCACCGGGTGTGGACCATCATCAAGGCGCATCCCCAGCGCGTCGACATCATGCCGGTGCTGCGTCTCGAGTTGATCGACGGAATGGACTGGTGCTTCACCGGCAGATTCACGCGATTGGTCAACGTCCTGTCTTGCTACGTCGACGGCGTTTCAGTGGGTATCTCCGCCGATGAACAGATAAAATACAGGATGGGTATCGTGTGGAGGGAACTCAGCGGCCATCCCGTATTGCAAAAGTTGGACGCGTCGCAGCAAGACAAAGAAACATTTTTCGTGGACAGGGTGTGCAAGAGCCTGATCGAGCTCCAAATATTGGAATGGTCGAAAGCGGTCACATGGGCCGACCCATTCATCGAATCCATGTGGGACACGGAACTGGAAGACCGTCAGAGCGAAGGAGCGAAGAAAGTGATCGCACGCCTGAAACAGTTGTACGACGATCTTGTCTAGGGTTCTTTCTCTGCAATACAAGAGTTCGTTTTCGCTTGATGTTGCGTCATATAAGCATAGCATGCAACAACCCTTAGAGAAACTGAAACTGGAACTGGAACTGGAAAAGACCGCCTCAAACATGGAAGCGCGACTCGCGGAACTCATCCTCGAACGAGAAAGGCCGATATTTCCGGTTTCGGAACTTGTCGCACTTGATACTCGAGAAACTTCGCTTGTCAGACCTCCGATACACTATTCAGATCCGTCTCCACCTGTGCACGACGAACACGAAGACGACGAGCGCGGCTCCGAAATAAACCTGACCGTTGACGAACGAGAGGAGCGCATGCTATTACGTAACCAAACGCTGCGTGTCGTCCCATACGCCCACGCCAGTCAGTTAGGCGGAGATTTCTTGTACGCCGCGGCAGACAGAGGTTGTCGCACCGTATGTGTCAAGCTTGTCCAATGCATGGTGAAGACACGAGATGCCGAAGGGACCAAGTCAGTAGACGCAATGATTCGTAAAGCGGCCATCAACGCCTTCGCATCCGCACACCTAGACCTCGCTCTGTATCTTATTCGGAGGTGTTCATCCACCCCTCAACTCGACTCCGCTCTGGAAATGAATTCGGACGGCGCAGCGAATGACGCAGCGAATGACGCAGCGAATGACGCAGCGAATGACGCAGCAATCGTGGTGCTCGTTCAAGATGCCAAAACGACCGAACAAAGTTTTTTTGCGGTCGACGAAGAAGAATGTGCGAGGCGGGCCAGAACTCTTATCCGCTGTTTACGTCTTTCTGTGAACAATGGAGATATAGACAGACTGGGTCTGGTGCGTAAACAAATGCCAGAAGATGCAGCTACACGTTTCGTCGAAGAGCGTGAGTTGTGTGAGACCACGGCGAGAGAGATGTGCGGACGGTGTAATACTAACTTCTTACCACGACGTCTTCAGTGGATACGTTTTGTATTCGGCCGAGAAGAAGAAGACGACGAAGAAGAAGAAGAAGAAGAAGAAGAAGAAATGACGATGTGCTGTATGCAATGCGTGCGTCGTCGCGACTTCGAGAGGCGGTTGAACCTCCAGACGTTGAAAGACTGTGGCGCATGTGGCGCACATTACATGGCGTGCATACATGGCATCCGGTTACTTCGGGATGGCTTCACCGACTGGGTGAAATGTCCAGAGTGCGGACACGTGGAGCGGAAGGGGCCACAAGAGCAGCAGTATAACTTGACTCAACGTGAAATCGCGGGATTGAGGCTCGGTGCTTTGTTTGGTTCGACCAGGTGAAGGGTGGTCGTCGTGTCACGCTACCGTCCTCGGTGAACACCGTTTCTTTTGTTTTCTTTTGTTTTCTTTTTCGGTAAGATTCATATATTTCGCAGGAAAGGATATAAGGACTAGAGATATCCTTATACCATTTTTAGCAAAATATACGGAACTGACCAACCTTATATATATGTCGTCATCGGTTTGCGTGTCCTGTGACAATACGTTCAGCACGAGGTACCGTCTCGTCACTCATCTCAAGAGCGTGACACTAGAGTGCGGTAAAACCGAAGCGGGGCGACACCAACTCTCCGAACTAGAACCGGTACACCGAACAAAAGAAAAATTTTACGAATGTAAGGACTGTTTGAGGAGGTTCTCCACAAACGGATGTCTCGTTCGCCACAGAACCAACTCCCACGACGCAAGCGATAAAGGCGAATACGAAGTCGAAGTCGAAGACGGAGACGTGGTGGTTCAAAACAGGGACCGCGACTCCGCCAGGGATCGAGAGATCCAACAACTACGCGAACGCGTAGACCATTTATCTACCCTGGTCGGATGCATCCATCCGTCACAAATCACGTCGAACACCATCAACTGCAACGCGTTGAACGTCCTTCACATCAACGGACTAGGGCGTGAGGATCTGAGTCGCGTGACGGCCGACGTGTTGACGCTGTGCCTGAAGCAGTTGCCGAACGGCAACAAAGGCCTCCTCGACCTGGTGAAAATCATTCACAACGACACCGACGGCAACATGAACGTGAGATGCTTGGCCGGTGACGACAAGGACCTGGTCATGTCCTATTTCGACGGCGATAAAAACGAATGGACGATCGATTCGAAAAAGAAGGTGATCGATGACATGATCAAAAGGCCCCGCTCGATGCTGGACGACCACTTCCAGACGAATGTCAACGACTTTGAGAAGGGGGTGACCTCCGCGTTGTATAACTTCGTACACGCTTGGTTGAAAAACACAAGAAACAAAAAGCACCCGGTGTACGATGACTCGGCGCGCCGACTCCATGCGATGGTCAAGAAGTGGAGCGCCGTCATTACGAATGAGCTCCACAACGAACATCTCGAACACGGAATTGGCCAACCCTATGTATAAAGGTGCGCGGTCCAGGGCGCGTACCCGATCATCCCGAATATAATATAATATATGAGTGCCCCCGAAGAAGATGGACCACGAGTGGCGACGTCGTCGTTCCAATACATGAGCGACCTTCACCTCGAGATGCGTCCGGGATTGCGAATATCACCCAAAGATGTTCGCGCACCTTTCCTGATTTTGGCGGGCGACGTAGGGGACCCCGGAACGAACGAATACGTCTCTTTTTTGACTCACGCGGCGAACCTGTACGAGCGTGTGTTCGTGGTGTTGGGTAACCATGAATGCTATGGCAGACGACTCCACAGGGCGATCAATCTGACGAAAGCTCTCTGTACCCGTGCTGGAAGAGGTAAGGACAACGTTTTATTCCTGAACAGAGAAGAACCCTACGCCACCGCCGGCGATCGCGTTCGAGTGCTCGGATGTACACTGTGGTCCCACGTTCCTCCAGAAGCCGCGACCCTTGTGCGCGAAGGACTGAACGATTACCGGGCCATTCAGGGCTTCGGAATAGAAACCGGAAATCGAGAGCACGAGGAGGACGTAGCGTGGCTCACGCGGGAACTATTGTCCGTTCGAGCCGCCCAAGCACGGTGCGTCGTAGTTACCCATCACGCTCCACTCATGCAGGGGACGAGCCACCCTATGTACGAGGGGGCGAACAGACCTTTGAATCACGCGTTCGCGACCGACATGCGCGCGCTCATAGAGGAGTTCGCCGACGTCGCTCCGGTATGGATACACGGGCACACTCACTTCACGCACAAGACAATGTTCCACACAGGACCAGGTCGCGAAGAAGGATGCGAAGACGGACTCAAAACGGTCACGGTGGCGTCGAATCAGCGAGGATACACCTCACGGGAGGGCCAACATTTCTGTCTTGATGTAGAACCTGTGACGGTGTAGTACTGCTCACGTGACCAGATTTTTTTACTCATTTGGTATCGCACCCGAAAGGTGAAAGTGGACTTCCAGTGGCGGACCCAGTCCGTCCTCTAAACCGAGATCCGTATGCCGTCTTGTAAATAGTGACATTTTACTTTTTACAAGAGACTGGGTGAACGCCCGATAGGTGTTTCCAAAATACGTACGACATGCCTCGGAGGTGAAGCCGACTCGAACCTCACAAAGCGTCTGTTATCCAGTCTCTGCCAAAAAGACACGAAAAATGCCGGTCGGAAGGGGCATTCTGAGAAAGTGGGTCCGGGTCGGGATTTTCGAAATTTTGGGATCCACCAGATCGACTCGGGTGGGTCTCTGAAGCGTGCCTCGGACTTTCAGTGGCGAACCCTGTCCGTCATCTAAACCGATATCCGCATGCCGTCTTGTAAATAGTTACAGCAGTTTTCAAAACAAGCATGGGACACCTGCCCATACTACTGTAAATCGTCTTCCTAGCTAAACAAAACAACATAAGTTGAAATGAAAGCCATTATATCCTCCTGGCGACGATGCACACAC